>Ga0209540_10000718_pt1 | contig 28304 bp, 24 predicted proteins | sample BarGraIncu01121A_FD_184501 | JGI IMG/M metagenome (GOLD analysis project Ga0209540, IMG submission 184501) | Arctic peat soil microbial communities from Barrow, Alaska - Barrow Graham LP Incubations 011-21A (SPAdes) (version 2) | ecosystem: Environmental > Terrestrial > Soil > Wetlands > Peat... | reverse complement strand
TACACATTTACCACCCGGGAAGCGGTTCAGTTAACCGCGAATTTCTCACCGCAAACCTATAATGTAACGGCCACCGTCAATGATCCAACCCTGGGCAGTGTATCTGATGCCGGGGTCTATCCTGCCGGAGAATCGGTTTCTCTCGAAGCCTCACCTTTGGCAGGTGCCCGACTGGTGGGCTGGTTTGAAAATGGACAGTGCGTGAGTCAGGAGAGTACTTATACCTTCACTGCCACCGCTGACCGAAATCTGGAAGCGGATTTCAGTAATGAAGCCTTTGTGCTGACCATCATGGCTTCTCCTGTTTCAGGAGGAACCGTAACAGGAGAAGGCGGTTACAATCCATCTTCCAATGCTGATCAGGCCAGTATATCAGCAGTACCTTCACCAGGATACTCTTTTACAGCCTGGATGGATGCAGATACCGGGGAACAGGTTTCCACCCTAAGCAGTGATGCCATCACCCTTACCAAAGACACCAACCTGACGGCGGTCTTCACACCGAATGTTTACCAGGTGAATGTAACTAATGGTACTGGGGGAACCGCCACCGGAAGCGGACCCTTTAATTTCGGTGAAGCGGTCACGCTATCTGCCAGGGCAGATATGGGATATGCTTTTGCGGGCTGGATGATGACCGATGCCCAGGGGAATCAGTCCTGTATCTCACCGGATTTGGATTATTCCTTTACCTTGAATGAAGACTGGATTAACGTGAGTCCCATTAATATTTCGGCGACTTTTAAAAACACCAAAGGAGCCCTGATCATTCCCCTGGCGGAAGAATATCTTCGCGGGAATATCGCAAAAGGCTACCATCTGGATGCAACCATCGGTGATACAACCACAGTGGAAGCCATACCCGGCTACGGCTATGAATTTACCAGCTGGACAGATGTCAAAGGGAATGTACTCAGTCAGGATGCAGTATACACCTTTACAGTTACCGGAGATACCATTTTAGTCGCACAGTTTAAATCCAACGCAACCGTTAAACTCACAGTAACCGAAGAATCCATTTTACAGGGGAAAGCCTTCTTGGTAGGGGCTGTCATTGCCGGAGAAAAAGAAGTAGAATCCGGTCAGTATGTCATGGCCTATGCGGTGTCCTATCCCGGGAATAAGTTCCTTCATTGGGTAAACCAAAACGGTTTGAAAGTCTCCAACGCAAGAAGTTATCTCTTCAGAATATCTGAAGATACGACCTTAACAGCCGTATTTGAAAAAACTACCCATGATATCAGAGCCAATGTGGATCCGGAAGGAACCGGTTATGTTTTCGGACAGAAAACCTATACCTATGGTTCCACGGCCACTTTAACGGCAATACCCATAAAACTACATTATGTATTTGCCTATTGGTCAGATGAAAACGGACGAATCAAAGGAGCCGTGTCACCGGTTTTCAAACCCGTGGTCAATGGTACCAAAACCTATACCGCTCATTTTATAGAAGTAGAGCATGAAATAACCGCAACCGCAGTACCAACTCAGGGGGGAACCGTAACCGGAGGGGGCTTCTTCTCGGATGGGGATTCGGTCACTTTAACCGCCGCTACCAATGATGGTTATCAATTTGATGGCTGGTTTGTCAATGGAGTCAGTGCCAGTACCGATGCCAGCTGGACCTTTAATGCAACAGGTCATCTTGCAGCAGAAGCACATTTCTCCTTAATCCCACCGATTGTGGTAACCTATCAGGTAACAGCCACAGCAGTACCGGATCAAGGGGGAACCGTTTCCGGAGTCGGATCCTTTAATCCAGGGGATCCAGTCACCTTAACTGCCACAACCAATGAGGGCTATCAATTTGATGGCTGGTTTGTGAATGGGGTCAGTGCCAGTACGGATGCAAATTGGAAATTTAATGCATCAACTAATCTGGTAGCAGAAGCTCATTTTTCTCTAAATCCTCCCACCGTTAATGAAGCGGATCGTTATCAACCCATTTTACAGAATAACTCGGGTTTAAATGTAACGGTAACCGGTGATTTGGAAAGTATTTTAACAGGACCGGGTATTCCAAAAAATACAACAGCATATGCCCAATTAATTTTGGATGAAATCGATCCATCGGATATCGGCATTTGGGATAACCTGTTGATTAAGAGCGTTGCCAATGGACAGAGTGTGGGACACTTTTTCAATATTCGCTTAAATGTGTTGATGTTTAATTACCTATTGAATACCTATGGTGTCAAGGCATTGTCTGAGTTGACCCAGCCCATTCAATTGTCCATAGATATTGGAGATTTGATCAATGAGGGAACGGATTTCAGATTGATACGCATTCATAATGGTGTGGCAGAAGAGATACCAAGTCAATTGAATGGATCGATTTTAAGCTTTGAATCCCAATATTTCAGCAGCTTTGCTTTGGTTTATACCCCTGTGTCAGAATCAGGTTTAACTGATCCAGATTCAATTGGAACTGACTCGAATTTGACTGATTCAGGCTCCAATGGTTCGGATACAGCTGTTATTGTGAAGTCTGCTTCCACTAACAATCCAAAGACAGGAGATTCCAGTAGCAATCTAATTGTTTGGTCCTGGCTCTTCATCTCAGGGTTTTTGTGTGCCGGTATTTATCTTAAAAAAAGTAAAAAAGGTTTAAAACTCAAATAATGGTATAGATTAATGGTTATGACTTGCAAAATATCAAAAAAGGGTGCCCATGGGACAGATAATGTCCCATGGGTATTTGCTTATTTCTAACTTATATGGGTATTATGAATATGAAGTGAGTATCTGAAATTTTAATGTTAATAAGAAGATGATTCGAAACATTATAACAATCATTGGAATCAATGAAAAAGATGGAGGAAGAATATGAGCGATGTTTTAAAGGATTTCGAGAAATACGTGGCCTTGGCTAAAAACGCTCTAAAAGAGGGAAATTACCCATTGGCAGAGGAAAAAATTAAACGAGCCATGTTTGAAAATCCCCATTCACCTATTGTGCAGAATTTATATGGTATATTGGAAGAACTTTTAAAGGAAGATAATCTGGCACACAGGCATTATCGGGCAGCTTATGCCCTTGATCCTTCCTATAAACCTGCGATTAGAAATTTAGAGCGAATTACAATCTTTGAAGAGTATCCCTCAAAGAAACACATCGATTTTGGTGATGAACCTGAGAAAGAAGCTGAAAATATATATGTTATTGAGTATGATGAACATCATGTAGGACATTTGCGTAAAAAAGATAAGTAATGAAGAGTTATAAAGCATCTTCTATTCGGGGGGATGCTTTTTTTCATAAATTATCCTAATAATGACTAGAGCTTTGTCTATGGAATAATAATCGCATTAAATAGCTGAATTGATGGATGAGAAGGAGACTTTAAGATGATTAAAAACCAATGGTACGGGATACTGGATGCAAAAGAGTTAAAAGCCAATAAACTCATTAGTGTTGTAAGAATGGGTGAAAAGCTGGCCATTTGGAAAAGCAACAACGGTGAAATAAATTGTATTTTTGATAAGTGTTGTCATAGAGGCGCCTCTTTAAGTACTGGAAAATTAAAACATAACACGGTAAGATGCCCATTTCATGGATTGGTGTATGATGCAACAGGGAGAGTAATTGAAATACCGGCCAATGGTAAAAACGCCCCTGTACAAGAGAGATTTAAAGTCAATGCTTATCAAGTGAAAGAAAAATATGGTTTCATTTGGCTTTGGTATGGAGATTATACTGACGAGGTTCCGGAAATACCGTTCTTTAAATATTTGCGCAAAGGCTTTTCCTACGGTAGCTTTTCAGAAGCCTGGCCGGTTCATTATACAAGAGCGATAGAAAATCAATTGGATGTTGTTCACTTACCTTTTGTTCATAGGAATACCATTGGCAGAGGTCACAAGACTTTAGTAAATGGCCCAGTTGTAAAATGGGAAGATAACCTCATGACTTTTTACGTTCACAATATGAAAGATGATGGTCTAACAAAGCCATTAAAATCTAAAGAGATGGAAAATTATAAGGACTACTTCAGCCTTCAGTTTCAAATGCCGAATATGTGGCAAAATAGAATTAGTCGTGATATAAGAATTTTTGCAGTGTTTGCTCCAATTGATGAAGGAAACACACGGATTTATCTGAGGTTTTATCAAAGAAATCTAAAGTTGCCAGTGTTAAAGCAAGTTTTTAACAGGTTAAGTAACATTAGCAATCGATATATTCTTCATCAGGACAGACGAGCGGTATTAACTCAAAAACCAATAAAAACTGAATTTAAAATGAAGGAAAATCTTATTCAAGGCGATGCCCCAATTATTGAGTATAGGAAAAGAAGAGCATTTCTAAAAGGTGAGATTAATTCAAAAGAATAATAATTTCTTATAAATTCCTAAGCCTTCCAAATAATGGGTTTATCCACATTAAATGATACATTTCCCCCCATTATCATGCATAAATGAAAAATTCTTATCTTTTTGATCACTTAATAAGTAATATCCCTGATCATTTAAAAGTAAGAGTTTGATATCTGAATTATTTTTCGAATCACTTTCGATTTGATCCAAAAAATTTTGTGCTAAGTAATTTAGGGCTAAAACTCCCAATCTTTTATTTTTTTCATTGTATAGTGGTGTGACTATTCTTATCGTAGGCTTAATAGGGGTTTGAACAATATTATTTTCCACATATAAATCGACCTGGGCAATATAGATCTCTTGTTGATTTAACTTTATACCCTCAGTAAAATAAGATTGATCACCTTTATATTGCAATTGACTCCCAGTGTCTTCAGATCATTATACTAAATTAACAAAAAACAAGCAATTAATACATCTTTGCTATGACAAAGAATGGAGACTATAAGTGCTTTCCAAAATCAACTGGATAGGCTATAATAAAGTAAACTTTCATATAAATATCTTCTACACAGAGGTGTATCCAGATTTGTGAATGGGAGAACTATTTTTTTACGAAATATATAAATTTGATTGAGTTGGGTGCACAAAAGAGTAGATAGTTGGGAATAAAAGGGTTACAATGCGGCAAGAGTCAAATAGCTTCCTTTTTTAGCAGGATTGAGATGAGAGTTGAATTTGACGTGAAGTTGAAATTAATAAATTTGAGGGGTGAGGCATATTGAAAAACCATGAAGAAAGAATTAACGTTGAGACAATTAATGAAGACAATAGAAAAAAACAAGGCAAACAATCTTTTGATGATTGTGTTCTTGCTTTATCTGAAAAGTTGGAGCTTGCAAATACTTTGTTAACAACAATTTTTGAAGCAACCCATGAATTTATAATCTTTAGTCTTGATACAGAATATCGGTATTTAAGCTTTAACAATCGGCATAAGGAAATAGCAAAATCCCAATGGGGCAGAAATATTGCCCTGGGATTGAAAATGCTTGATTTAATAGATAACTTTGAAGAACGCAAAAACATGAAAAGTTTTTTTGATCGCATTATATCAGGAGAACAGTTTTCTTCAATTGAAGAATATAATGATAAATATGACACCATTGTATTAGGGAAGACCCATTGGGCTCCCATCAAAAACAATAGCGGTGAAATTACAGGTTTATTATGTTTTATACAGGATATAACAGAAAAAAAGATGTTTTTAAAAGAAATGCTTGAAGAAACAAAGAATCAGGATAATAGTGAATCTTTGACTTTTTGTGATCATCTCACTGGAGCATATAATCGAAAATTTTATGAAAAAGAATTAAAACGACTTGATGACAAAAAATATTATCCATTGTCAATTATCTTACTAAATATTAATGGTAGGAATCAGGTTAATAGTCAATATGGGCATATGGTCGGGGATGTTTTTATTAAGAAAGCAGTTCAAATCCTTCAAGAAGGCTGCAGAGGGGCTGATGTTGTTGCCCGCTTGGATGGTGATGAATTTGTAATTCTGATGCCTAGAACAGTAGGTGGGAAAGTAGAACGGGCCATTGAACGAATTAAAAAAAACATGGGTAGAGTAAAGATCAAATCAATAACATTGTCTGTTTCTTTTGGATCCTGCACAAAGTACGAAGAAATAGAGGATATTAGTGGAATCTTTGAAATGGCTGAAAGGCAATTACAACGGCGCATGTTATTGGATTAGTATGAAAATAATTAATTGGAAACTTCCCCCAATCATTGGCATTTTTATCAAACCGTAGATTGTTAGAGTGTTTTTGAAAAAGTATTTACCAACTTTATAATAGGAGTGAGAGTTCATGACAGAAACAAAACAAAAATTCTGGACGATGTCGGTTGAGGATGTCATCAAGCAGTTAAAAACCATTAAGGACGGATTAACCAATGATGAGGCCAAAAAAAGGCTTGAAATAGTTGGCTCAAATTCCATTAAGCCTCGAAAGAGACATAGTGCTTTGGGACTTTTAATTTCACAGTTTAAAAGCCCTATTATTTTGATTTTATTTTTTGCCATCGGGCTTTCATTTTTTCTTAAGGATACAGCGGATGCATTAATTATATTAGTCATTGTTCTAGGAAGCGGCTTATTGGGCTTCGGGCAAGAATACGGTGCCAACAACGCAGTAGAGAAACTACTTGCATTGGTCCAAATTAAGGCGACGTTGTTTCGCAACGGATTATCAACAGAAGTCAACGTGGAAGAAATTGTCCCAGGGGACATCGTTATTTTAGAAGCAGGTGATGTAGTACCAGGAGATTGCCTGATTATAGAGTCCAATGCCCTTTTTATCGATGAAGCTACTTTGACTGGAGAAACATTCCCACTTGAAAAAGAGGCAGGCATATTGCCGGAAAACACGGCACTTGCCCAGCGCAAAAATTCCTTATGGATGGGTACCCATGTAATCAGTGGAAGTGGAAAAGCAGTTGTTTTAACGACAGGTAAGGACACTGAATTTGGAAAAATATCCGAAAGATTGAAGCTTAGACCCCTTGAAACCGAGTTTGAACGAGGGGTGAGGCAATTTGGCTTTTTTCTAATGGAGATCACCCTTACCATCGTCATTATTATTTTTGCAATTAATGTATTTTTAAACAGACCAGTGCTGGATTCTCTGTTATTTTCACTTGCCCTGGCAGTGGGCCTGACTCCCCAGCTATTGCCTGCCATCATCAGCATCAATTTAGCCCATGGTGCAAAATTAATGGCAAAGGTAAAGGTCATCGTAAAACGTCTTGCATCCATTGAGAATTTTGGGAGCATGGATGTACTTTGCTCAGACAAAACAGGTACTCTCACCGACGGCATCGTCCGACTGCAATCCACGTTGGATATTAATGGAAATCAAAGTGAGAAGATTCTTTTGTATGCTTATTTAAATGCATCCTTTGAATCCGGTTTTGTAAATCCAATCGATGAGGCCATTAGAACTTATAAAAAATTCGATATTTCAGGATATACTAAAATAGGAGAAGAACCCTACGACTTTATTAGAAAGCGGTTGAGCATACTTCTATCAGAGCCCCAAGAATCGGCGCATGATGGTAAAGGGCAAATAGTCATTACCAAAGGTGCGTTAAAAAATGTGTTATCCGTATGCACAAAGGTTGAAATGGGTGACGGTAAAATAGTCGATCTTGCTCAGTTTCAGGATCAAATTCAGGAGAAATATGAGGAATATAGCAACCAGGGCTATCGAACCCTCGGCATCGCATATAAGCTTGGAATCGAGTCATTACATGAAAGCGAGCACGAATCAGAGATGATATTTTTGGGGCTCATTACTTTATTTGATCCCCTTAAACCGAATATCGTTGATACCATCAATGAACTGAAGGGATTAGGCGTTAATTTAAAAATTATCACGGGAGATAATCGGTTAATTGCGGCCAATGTGGTTTCTCAAATAGGAAGCATGAATGGACAGATTCTAACAGGGCCTGAGTTACATGAAATGAGCGACAATGCCTTGTTGAAAAAGGCCTCTGAGATATCCGTTTTTGCCGAGGTTGAGCCAAACCAAAAAGAACGGATTATCATTGCCCTTAAAAAAGCCGGCTATGTGGTGGGCTATATGGGAGATGGTATCAACGACGCCTCTGCTCTTCATGCAGCAGATGTGGGCATTTCAGTAGACAGCGCCGCGGATGTGGCAAAAGAGGCTGCGGATATTGTCCTTCTTGAAAAAAATCTGGCAGTGCTGATTGACGGTGTCAAAGTAGGAAGAATAACCTTTGCCAATACCTTAAAGTATGTATTTATGGCCACCAGTGCTAATTTCGGCAACATGTTCAGCATGGCAGGAGCATCCCTATTCTTATCCTTTCTTCCCTTACTGCCGAAACAGATTCTATTGACGAATCTATTAACGGATTTTCCGGAAATGACCATTGCGTCGGATTCCGTGGATAGTGAGCTGATCATGAAGCCAAGACGGTGGGATATAAAGTTTATTCGGAAATTTATGCTGACATTTGGTTTGGTCAGTTCTCTCTTTGATTACCTGACTTTTGGTGTGCTGATTTATTTAGTTCAGGCAACAGAAATCCAATTCCGTACCGGTTGGTTTATTGAATCTGTTGTTTCAGCAGCTTTAATTATTTTGGTGATCAGAACCAGAAAGCCCTTTTACAAAAGTACTCCAGGAAAATATCTTATTTTGACAACGTTCCTAATAGTTATTATTACCTTTCTATTCCCCTATACGCCATTGGCGGGTTTGCTAGGATTCCAACCGCTTCCAATATGGGTTCTGTTGATCATCCTGGGAATTGTTGCCTGCTATATTATCACAGCAGAAATTGCCAAAAAGTTTTTCTATAAAATAGTTAAATATTAAATTTTGATCAAGGTTTGAGAGTCATGCTTGTTTCATAATAGATTTATTGGGTATTTATATTTTATAGGATACCGTTATAAATTGGTTATGTAATAGTTAGTGCCATTGAAATCTCATTGGCAAGAAAACCGTTGGTTCCCGAATTAAACGATTATCTCAACAAATGAAAGATGTAGAAGATATTTTTATTAATACATGAATACATTAGGAGGAATTTTTGAAATTAGCAATATTTGATTTTGATGGAACGCTTGTCCCTAAAGACTCGTTACCATTTGTATTGGACCAATGGAAAGAACAAAAATATTCAAAAATAAAATACTATAGAACTTATTTTTCATTGATTTATTTATATATTCAATATAAATCCGAGAGAAATTTCAAGATGTCTCGTGAAGAGATGAGGATATTGGCTATAAAAAAATTTAACCAGATCTTTGTAGGGATGACACAGGAAGAAACCAGTCAATTCTTTTGCGGTTGCTCTGAGAAGATAATCACATTATTGGTTAAAAATATGGTTTCAGAGATAGAAGTGTGTCGTTCCCAGGGCTACTATATGATTCTCCTTTCAGGGGCACATCATGACCTATTAAAATATGTTGGGGAACATCTGGGATTTGATGTAGTATTCGGTACACAGCTGCATTTTTCGAATAACATATTTGATCCCGATATAGAAGTGGAGGTAATCAGTGGTGCAATGAAAAAAGAGAAAATTCTTGAATATTTTCATTACCAGGCCATTGATTGGAGTTTCAGTCGAGCTTACGCGGATAGTTACTCCGATATGGATCTCCTTGAATTGGTAGGCCAACCTATAGCTGTTAATCCGGACGTTAAGCTCAAAGCAGTTGCTTTGGATAGAAACTGGAGAACGATTATTTAACGATTAGAAGAATTAGTAGCATACAAAAAAGCACAGATCATCAAGACTGTGCTTTTTTTTTATTCACCCAACACGTCACAATGAATACCTTTTTGTCATGACTAGCAAAAACTTTTGTGAAAAATTGAAAAAAGATGTTGACAAACAAAATAGCTTAGTATATATTAAGTCTACAAAACATATAGGATATATATGTAATAAAAACAAGGAGGCAAAGCAATATGGAAAACAAAGGAATTAACATCATGAAAGGTAACAGTGTGTGTTTGTGTTTATGTACGTGTACATGCACCTGCACGTGTTTGTGCTGCGAAATAAAGGGTTCTTTGTGTTTTTAAACCAAAATGAAATATAGCATTTGTCGTCCATTGTAAAAATTACTTACAATAAATCGAAAAAATTGAGCCGACAAATCATTGAATTTGTCGGCTCTCTTTTTTTTGACCGACAGAAGACGGCTATCAATAATACGGTATCTGGATTTAATTTAAATGTTTCGACGAACAATCAAAAAAATAAAATGAAAAGAGAGAAATAATATGGGAAAATATTTTACTTCAGAATCAGTAACAGAGGGACATCCAGATAAAATAGCAGATCAAATTTCAGATGCAATCTTAGATGCCTTAATTGAACAGGATCCATACTCCAGAGTTGCGGCGGAAACAACTGTAGCAACGGGATTGGCTTTAGTTGTAGGTGAAATTACAACAAATGCATATGTTGATATTCCAAAGATCGTAAGAAATACAATCAGAGAAATCGGCTATACGAAAAATGGCGGATTTGACGCAGATTCCATATCGGTGCTAACTTCCATTGATGAGCAATCAGCAGATATCGCTCTCGGTGTTGACAAGGCCTATGAATCAAAACAGGAAGGCGTCAAAGAAGATTTCGGCACAGGGGCAGGAGATCAGGGCATTATTTTTGGATATGCAACAAACGAAACAGCAGAGTATTTACCGCCAGCTATTTCATTTGCTCACAAATTAACAAGACAACTAACGGAAGTTCGTAAGAACGGTACATTGGAATATTTGAGACCTGACGGAAAATCACAGGTTACGGTAGAATTTGATGATGCTGGAAAAGTGGCGAGAATAGATACCATTGTCATATCCACCCAACATACCGAAGAAGTTACCTTGGAACAGATTAAAAAGGATGTCATCAAACATATTATTAAAGAAGTGATTCCCTTTGGTTTATTAGACGACAAAACAAAATATTATGTGAATCCCACAGGACGTTTTGTTATTGGCGGACCCCAGGGTGATGCCGGGTTAACGGGAAGAAAGATTATCGTTGACAGCTACGGGGGAACAGGAAGACATGGCGGAGGCGCTTTTTCAGGAAAAGATCCAACAAAGGTAGATCGCTCAGGAGCCTATGCAGCCAGATGGGTTGTTAAAAATTTAGTGGCAGCGGGAGTGGCCGAGAAGGCAGAAATTGAACTAGCTTATGCCATTGGTGTTGCAAAACCCGTATCTATTGCAGTGGAAACCTTTGGAACCGGTAGTATCAGCGAAGAAAAAATTGTGGATATTATTGAAAAGATATTTGATTTAAGACCGGCTGCCATTATTGATGCCCTTGATTTGAGAAGGCCTATTTATAAACAAACAGCAGCTTATGGACATTTTGGAAGAACAGACATTGATCTGCCCTGGGAAAAACTGGATAAGGTTGAAGAAATTAAAAGCTATCTGTAAGTAGAAACTGATTTTCAGAAATGCTTTTAATAAAAAATACCAAGAGTAATGTCAGAATATGACTGGAAAAGAAAAAAACTAAAAGAAGAGGTTGAAAATGAAGGTTTTATTAATTAACCCGTCTTTCTATGATAAGTCAGAATTTAAAAATAGATACAGAGATTATTTAGACTGGGTAAAGGGTGGTAATCTGTATGTGGCACCATTTGAGCCACCCTTGGGATTGGCATATCTTAGCGCATATCTAAAACAACGGGGAGAAAATGTAGAATTAATTGATATGCAGGGATCAATGATGGACAGTGTTGAGCTGGCAAAAAGAGTGGAAGCGTCCAAGGCAGATCTAGTGGGAATTACATCCATGACGACCACCTTTCCAGCGGCCATTAAAGTTGCCCGTATTGTAAGAGAAAAATTGCCACACTCACAAATTGTGCTAGGTGGTGTTCACCCCACACTTGACCCGGAAGGAACATTATCATTTGAAGAAGTGGATTTTGTGATCCGTGGAGAAGGGGAAGAAGCCATTGCTGGATTAGTGAAAGCACTTGAAGGTCAGGGATCTTTTGAAGAAGTCGATGGACTGTGTTATCGAGGGGCAGAAAATGTTGTTATTAAAGAGAAAGCTGTTATTTTGGATGCAAACAGTTTGCAAACACCTGACTATGGCTCATTTCCCGCAGAGGAATATATAAAGCATAATGAATATCTTAGAGGCATTAGAGGTATTTCAATGCTTATCTCAAGAGGGTGCCCATATGATTGTACTTTCTGTGCAGTACACGAGGTAATGGGAAGAAAGTGGAGAGTGAAGTCTCCAGAATTGTTAGTCAATGATATTATTGAGCTCAAAGAAAAATATCAGTTAGAAGGCATCTGGTTTAAAGACAGTATCTTTAATATCAATAAAAAATGGATTGAAGAATTTTGTAATCTGCTCATTGAAAAGAAGGTTAATATTTCATGGCAAATCAATACGAGAGTCGATTTGGTTGATGAAGAACAAATTAAATTAATGAAAAAAGCCGGATTAACTCAGATTGATTTTGGGGTTGAGAGTGGCTCAAACCGTATTTTAGAAAGATTACATAAAAACATCAAAGTTGATGAAATCAGAGAGAAGATTAAAATAGCACATAAATATGTAAAGGTATTTGGATTCTTTATGATTGGCATTCCCGGAGAAACAGAAAAAGATGTTCTTAAGACTTTTGAGCTGGCCAAAGAATTGAAGCTGGATACAAGTGCATGGAGTATTTATAGTCCGTTGCCAGGATCACTTCTCTATAACGAATTGGTAAATGAAGGAAAAGTTAAAAAGGCTAATTTTGAGTTTGAGGCCATACATTTCACAAAAGCCTATGAAGGAATTAGTGAGATTCCTGCAAAAAGAGTCAAAGAATTATACAAAGAAATTAACGAATATTTTTATACCTAAACAATAAGAAGGATGCCATTTAGAAAATGCAGAAGAAATAAAGGTTTTCACACAAATATTCACATAAATATGCATATATTTTCAATGATTTCAAAGCAAAAAGAGTTGGAATGGATTTGAAAAAAGAAAGAAAGCACATTCGGACTCAAAGGCGTTTCCGAGTGTGCCAAATAGCAAAATGGAGGTAGTATAATGCCAATAATCATTGGTCGAGAACATGAATTGAAATTTAAGGAAGTTGTTGAGAAGTATCCCGAAATTCCAAGACTGATTATCCTTAAAACAGATGTACAACGCAGAGGGGTATATTACACCCAAAACGCCCTGGATAAAATAGACCCTGATATTTATCAATTAACAGGCGATAATATATTCTTTGCGGCACTTGGCGCAAGAGACCAAAAAACAAAGTCTGTTCCGGAATCCCTGATTTTAAGAGATGGCACAACAATCATAACGGATCCCACTCCATTAGAGCAAAACCCGTACGTTGTAGATTATCGGGATGGAAAATTTGTTTTAGTCGATAATGATGAAATTATAGAAGAAGTCGGCTTCTGGGAAAAACCTGATTTCTACGGTAAATTTACAAGTAGCGGAACACCAATGGATTCAATTGTTTTTGGCAGACCCCAACGGTTAAATATTACGCCATCCTCCTATTGCCATTTCTGGAAGAATGACAATGGTTGTAAATATTGCGATTTAGTACCGCATCTCAAAGAGGATGGGGTCATTAAAAAGAAATTAACCCCACAGGATGCTTATGAAACCGTTAAAGAGGCAATAAAGCAAAAAGGAAGATATACCAATATTTGTATGACCATGGGTTCAGATGTTAATGGTAAGACACCCTTTGATGCAGAGGCGGATTATTACATTGAAATTTTGAAGGCCATTGGACAAAATTTTGAAGGCAGAAGATTTCCCAGTCAGGTCATTACAACCGCATTAAATGAGGACCAGCTTGGTCGCTTATACAATGAAACAGGTTTGGCAAGTTATACCTCTGACATCGAAGTATTAAATGAAGATCTATTTAATTGGATTTGTCCTGGGAAAGCCGAATGGATTGGGTATAAGGAATGGAAAAGACGACTTGTTGCAGCCGTTGATATATTTGGAAAAGGAAATGTGAATACAGGCATTGTCGGAGGCGTGGAATTAGCAAAACCCAAAGGATTTAAAACTGAAGCTGAAGGGCTGAAAAATACCCTGGAAGAGGCCGAAGATTTAATAAGCCAAGGCGTTTCTGTTGTTTATATTGTATGGGTTCCGAGACCGCTTTCTTTTTTTAGCGACCAGCAGAATGCATCATTAGAGTATTATGTTAATTTAACAATTGGACTTAACAATTTAAGAAATAAGTACGATTTGACAATGGATTTTGATGATTATCGTCGGTGTGGAAATCATCCCAATTCTGATTTACTAAGAATATGACAGGGAGGAAAAACAAATGGCAAATATAGATGAGATTAAACAAATTATCAATGATCCAAAAACAGTAAAAATAGTTGGAACGGTAGGCGTTGATGGTGTACCACATACTGCTGTGAAACAAAGTCTTCATGTTAATGACGAAGGTAAAATTGAGTACATCGAGTTATTTGAATCTTCAGAAAGTTATCGAAATGTAACAGCCAGTCTTTGGTACAACAAAAAAGTTTCTGTTTTGATACTCAGTCCAGATAAGGAAAGTTATGAAATTATTGGAGAACCTGAGAGAATCCTTATAGCCGGAAGAGAATATGAAGCGGTTTATACAAAAGTATTGGAAGAAAAGGGATATGATATTGCAGCAGTAGTAACCATTGCTCCAGAATCAGTAGAAAACAGTTCCCCAAAGGAAAAATTTAAAGACCAGGAAAAAACAAGATTATTTTACAAACATTTAGATCGTTTGAGCAAAGAGAGCTAAGGATTATAAAGAAGGTGTATCTGGAATGAATCATTCAAATTTGTTGGAAAATTTAAGCTCCGATGAAAAAAAAATTATAAGTTTGCTGTTAAAGAATGAATATATGTCAAAAAATGATATTTCACTATCAACAAATATTAAATTAAGCAGACTGAATTATATTATGGAGCCGTTAGAAAAAAATAAAATAATTGTACAGGAAAAGTTAGGGCAGTCATCAGGTGGAAGAAAACCGGTGCTATACAGTGTTAATTTACATGATTTTTATGTCATTGGAATTGATGTATCGATTATGTACACACAAATAGTTTTTACCAATCTCAAGATGGAGATCCTCTATGAAGAATTATTCGCTATGGATAATTCCTGTACACCAGAGAAAACCATTAATAAAATTGTGGAAGCAATTAAAAAAGCACACAAAGATTTGAGATTGGATCGGTTAAACCTCATCGGTGTAGGGGTAGGATCAGTGGGTCCGTTAGACGTTGAAAATGGAATTATTAAAAATCCAACAAATTTTTATGCCCCTAATTGGCTCAATGTTCCTATAAAGGACATCCTGGAAGAAAAACTAGGAACACCCGTCATCGTTGAAAATGGCGCCAATGCAGGGGTTGTTGCGGAGACATTATTTGGCATTGGCAAAGACGTTTCCAATGTTTCATATTTTAATTGTGGAGTGGGATTACGAACAGGTACAATTTCTTCAAGAAATCTCATTAGAGCAATCAATGATGAAGAAGAGGGATTTGGTCACATGGTCATTGATATTAAAGGAAAAAAATGCAGATGCGGCAATTATGGATGCATTGAATGCTATTCATCCATCAATGCTATTATCAAAAGTTTTTCAGATGAAATAAAAATGGGCAGAACCACTGCAATTAATAAAAATATTAATGCGATTAATTATAGGGATATTTGTGTAGCAGCAGAACAAAATGATGCGTTATCTAAAGAAATATTGAGAGATGCAGCATTAATTTTAGGCGCGGGTTTGGCCAATTACGTTAAGCTTCTAACCCCGGATTTGGTTATTTTAAGTGGTCCCTTAATGATTCAATCAAAGCTGTTTTATGATAGTTGCGTTGAAAGTACCCTTGGAAGATTACAGCCGGATAAAAGAAAGAGAGTCATTTTTAATCGAGGTGGCTATTACGGCGAAAGGGCAATGTCTGTTGGTGCTGGAGCCATGCTTATTGAAAAATATCTAAGCTGACAGCTCATTATTTTGTTCTGGAAAATAGTTAAAAGTGATATTAAAAATTAAATTTGCAACTGAAAAATGCAATAATAAAAAATTAAGGAGTTCGAATATTATGAAAAAAAAGAGTCTGTTTACGATAATATTGATTGGTATCTTATTAAGTTTTGGATTAGCTGGTTGTACTAATCCTAATGCTAGTGCGAATTCAAAGGATGCCAATTCAGGGGTAACAGCCACTGAAGTAAGAATTGCAACCCAACCTTCCCCCTTTGCCGCATCAATATTTGTGGCAAAAGAAAAAGGATATCTTGAAGAAGAACTACAAAAAACCGGTGTTAAAGTAACATGGACATCATTTGCAGCAGGTCCCCCAATGAATGAGGCATTTGCAGCAGGACAGGAAGATATTGGTATTGCAGGTGACGTGCCAACAATTTTAGCAAAAGCATCCGGTCAGAAAACCCTGATTTTTGCAAAGGCATCATCCGGTGAACAGACTTTAGCATTAGTCGTAAAACCGGATTCGGAAATAAAATCAGCAGGAGATTTAAAAGGCAAAAAAGTTGCATTTGTAAAAGGATCCTATGGTCATCATTTACTTGGGTTAATTCTTCAAAATGCAGGATTGACATTTAATGATATAGAATCAGTCAACCTTCCGGTAGCCGATATCAGTAATGCAGTGGCCCAGGGGCAGGTAGCCGCCGGCGTTGTTTGGGAACCAGGTTTGACAAAAGGTGTGAAAAATAACCAGGTAAAGGTTTTAGCTGACGGAACTGGAATAAAGAGTAATAATATTTTTTACATTGTAACCCAGGAATACGCACAAAATAATCCTGTGGTTGTGGAAGCATATATTAAAGCATTAAATCGAGCTGCCGAATATATTAAATCAAATCCACAGGAAGCGGCAGAGGCAATACAGACTGACATTAATTTACCGGCAGATGAATTGGTTAATTTATTTACAAAGTATGATTATACACCGGCAATTGATACCAACGATATCGATGAGTTGAAAGTTGTAGAAGCGTTTTGTAAAGAACAAGGTCTTAGCCAGGCAAATGTGAATATAAATGAATTTGTCAATACAGAGTATTTAAAAAATAGTGGCTTGATCAACTAACTTACCAGAGGAAGTGCGATTATGAAAAAAGGACAAAATACAATCGATATCCTAAAGTATATTAGTTTACCCGTTTTTATCATAATATTTTGGGAATTTGCAGCATTTAAAGGATGGATTACTCCCTATACTTTGCCGGCACCTTCGAAGATTGCTGCAACTTTCCTAACATCAATCGAAAATCTCAGTCTATTTAAAAATATACTGGCAAGTATGGTAAGAGTCATTACCGGTTTTTCATTGGCTGCGCTAGCGGCAATCATTATCGGAATTGCTATTTCGCTTTCGAAAAATTTTGAAATAGTGACCAGATTTGTTCTACAGGTTCTAAAACCAATACCACCGATTGCATGGATACCCATTGCCATCGTTTGGTTTGGGATTGGAGAACCATCGAAAATATTTATTATTTTTCTGGGAGCATTCTTTCCCATATTTATTAACGTCGTTGATGGGATTAAGCAAATCGACAAACGATATGTTGAAGTCTCAAAGGTATATGAAATCCCGAATCTCAAATTTATTCGAAAAGTTGTGATTCCAGGAGCTTTACCCTCAATTATGTCAGGTTTAAGAATAGGATTGGGAAATGCATGGATATGTGTTGTTGCTGCAGAAATGATTGCCGCAACAAGTGGGATTGGTTATATGCTTATGGACGGAAGACAGCTTTCACAGCCGGACGTGGTAATCCTGGCCATGTTAATCGTCGGTATTATCGGAAAATTAATGGATGATGTTTTGGGAATAATAGAACGCAAAACCGTGTATTGGCAATCACATAATTAAAAGTGTTTGGAGGGGATTCAGCATGCCGGGAAAATTGGAAATTAGAGATCTTAACAAATATTTTGGAGACAAAAACCAAAGGCTGGGAGTGCTTAACGATATAAACCTGACCATTAATGAGGGAGAGTTTGTATCAATTCTGGGTAGAAGCGGCTGTGGAAAAAGTACGCTTTTAAGAATAATCGCAGGACTTGAAACAAATTATGAAGGATCAGTTCTTTTAGATGGCCAGCAGGTGAAAAAACCATCTTTAAATAAGGGAATCGTATTTCAAGATCATCGGTTATTTCCATGGCTGACAGTGGAACAAAATATTGGCTATGGGGTTCCGGATAACCAAAAAAATAAAAATGAGTTGGTCCAGGATCTTATTAAACTTGTGGGCCTGAGAGGGTTTGAAAAATCACTGCCAAGTCAATTATCAGGAGGTATGGCTCAGCGTACCGCTATTGCCAGAGCGCTGGCAAACAAACCCAAAATCCTTTTGCTTGATGAACCATTTGGCGCATTGGATGCGATGACACGTATTAATATGCAGGAAGAGATTCTAAAAATATGGGAACAGGAAAAAATAACAATTATTCTCGTGACACACGATATTGAAGAGGCTGTCTATTTAGGGGATCAAGTCGTTGTACTGTCGAGTCGTCCAGGTAAGATAAAAGAAATATGCAAAGTGGATATTTCAAGACCAAGAGACAGAGTGAGTGATCAATTCGTTAAGGAAAAAAGAAAGATATATTATGAATTCTTTGATGAGGTTGAAGTTCCATTTACCTACGCGATTTAGAATAGGACATTTAGGAGTAATATTTTATGAAAATTGGAATTATTGGTGCTATCGAGGAAGAAATTCAGCTTTTAAGAGAAGAAATAGAAATTATATCAGAAGAAACAATCGGTATGAGAAAATATTATAATGGCATAATATTTGGTAAAGAAGTAACCCTGGTTTTTTCAAGATGCGGAAAGGTAGCCGCTGCTTCGACGGCAACCACTTTAATTCAGCAGTTTGGAGTCGATTTAATTTTGTTTACCGGAGTAGCAGGTGGAGCAAACAAGGAACGAAAAATAGGTGATATTGTCCTATCAAAAAGATTGGTTCAGCATGATATGGATGCAACCGGACTTTCAGGTTTTGGAAAATTTGAAATCCCGTTGCTGAAAAAATCTTACTTTGAGGTTGATGATTCCCTATTAAATAAAGCCTTAGAATCTGCCCGATACTACATTGATCATGATATGAAGAAAGATGTTAACGCTGAATTATTAAATGAATTCGGAATAAAAGTTCCCAAGGTGGTAGTTGGTACAGTAGCCAGTGGCGATCAATTTATTTCTGAGGGAGCTAAAATAAAGACACTGTCTTCAGAAATTGAGGACCTTCAATGCGTTGAAATGGAAGGTGCTGCTGTTGCCCAGGTATGCTATGAGTATGGCGTGAAATATATGGTATTCAGGGTTATTTCGGATAATGCAGATGAACATGCCAATATTAATTTTAATCGGTTTATTGACAAAACGGCAAGATATTTCACAAAAGGCATTGTTAAAGAAATGATTAAAGAGTTGGGATGATCCTTTGGAATAGTTGAAATAAAACCATGCAGATAGGGAGAAAAATTAAATGGAAAAAATTACAAGCTTTACTATTGATCATCTAAGACTGCAACCAGGAGTATATGTTTCGAGAAAAGATAAGGTCGGAGAAAATACAGTTACAACCTTTGATATAAGAATGACACGGCCAAATTTTGAGCCGGTAATGAATAATGCTGAGTTTCATACCATTGAACATTTAGCCGCAACTTATTTGAGAAATAATAAAGAGTTTGGTTCTAAAACCCTGTATTTTGGGCCCATGGGATGCAGAACCGGTTTCTATCTGCTGTTAATAGGAAACTTTGAATCCAGTGAGATTGTAGAATTGTTAATTAATCTATTCGAATTTATAGCCAATTATGAAGACGATATTCCAGGGGCAGCCCCAAGGGATTGTGGGAATTATCTGGATATGAATCTTTCAATGGCTAAATATTTGGCACAAAAATATTTGAGTGAGGTTTTAGAGAAAATTGATAAAAGCAGGTTGATTTACCCGAAATAATAAATTCAAATTCGGAGGCAGACAGTGAATTTAAAAAATAAAATTAGAATTATTGAAGATTACCCTAAAATAGGTATCAGTTTTAAAGATATCACCACGTTAGCTCAGGATGGAAAGGCTTTTCAATATGCGATTGGATCAATTTCCCGTTTATTAAAAGATAAAAATATTGATGTGGTTATCGGACCGGAAGCACGGGGCTTTTTAGTTGGTGCACCGGTGGCTTATAGTCTTGGCGTTGGATTTATACCGGTAAGAAAAAAAGGAAAATTACCAAGCGAAACCATTCAAGTAGAATACGAATTAGAATATGGTGGCGATGTCCTTGAAATTCACAAAGATGCCATTGAACCGGGACAAAGAGTTGCAATAGTAGATGATTTATTGGCAACAGGTGGAACAGTTGAGGCAGTTACCAAGCTCGTTGAGGCAGCTGGGGGTGTAGTTGCGTTTTTGGCTTTTATTGTTGAGATTACAAGTCTCAATGGAAAAGAAAAGCTAAGGAATTATGAAATGGTATCACTTGTGGAATATAATAAATAACCTTAGTTTCTGATGAAATCCATTAACATTATATTTGTTCAGGACACAAGATTTATGTATCCGCCGATTTATGCATGGATTTCTATGAATAATTAATCTAATCAAACCCTTTAATCTTGAAGGGTTACAAATATTCAATATTATATTTTGGATTTGAAAAATACATATAGTATAAGCTAAAAGATCTATGAAATAACCGTTAATCGAAGTCTGATGACCTTCGATTAGCGGTTATTTATAGTTGTTCATCTCAATACAAAGTTGTTTATGAAAAAGAAATAAAAAATATTGACAAAGAAAATAGCTTAGTGTATATTTAACATACAAAACATATAGGGTATATATGCAATAAATAAACGGAGGATAAAAATGTCTATTAATAAAGATGAATTGTATAAAAAGCTAGCCGATTCCATTGTGGATATGGATGAAGATCTAACCATAGAAATCAGCAAACAGGTCATAGCGGAAGGTTTCGATGCCTATGATGCAATCGTGAATGGATTGACGGTTGGTATGAATCAAGCAGGAAAACTTTTTGACGAAGAAGAGTATTTTGTACCAGAGCTTTTAATATGCTCAGATGCAATGTATGCAGGTTTAGACATTCTAAAGCCACATATTAAAGTCGGCGAAAATGAGATAAAAAGAAAAGCGGTAATTGGTGTTATTGAAGGGGATACCCATGATATTGGGAAAAATCTTGTAAAAATTATGCTTGAAACCGGAGGCTATGATATTGTTGATTTAGGAAGAGATGTTTTACCGTCAACATTTGTGGAAAAAGCTAAAGAAGAAAATGCGGAATTCATTGTTATTTCAACATTGATGACAACCACAATGGAAGGTATGAATGAAGTCATCGAGATTTTAGTCAAAGAAGATATAAGAGATGATTATAAAGTACTCATTGGCGGAGGGCCAATTTCCCAGGGATATGCAGATAAAATAGGTGCAGATGGTTACGCAGAAAATGCTGCAGAGGCCGTAAAATTAGTAAACAAGCTAGTAATAGCATATGGAAACGAAATCTAATAACAAAGACTATTAATTGGAGGAAATCACTTATGTCATTGATACAAAGAAATGAAGAATTAACATCTCTGGAACGGGTTGGCCTTACACTGCAGCGTAAAGAAGTTGATAGAATACCTGCAATTCCCCTTGTTTGCGGCGCTTCATATCGGGTTTTGGGAACACGCTATGATAAATGGTCTCAAGATGCAGAAATAGCAACCCAAAGTCTGCTTGCTGCCCAGGAATTAATCGGACAGGATGCTTTTTTATTACTGGTAGACCTTTCAGTGGAAGCGGCTGATTTTGGCCAGGAGTTAATATTTCCAAGATACAGCACAGCCTATCCGGATTTTAACAATCAGTATATAAAAAAACCGGATGAATATGAAAAGATCAAAAAAGTAAATCCAAGAGAAACCAAACGGATGAAACAAGTTATTGATATTATCAAGGGTTTATCAAAAGAAAAAGGCAATGAAGTGGCCATTATGGGGTTTATTTATGGCCCACTCGGCGTTTTATCCCAGATTAGAGGTCACAAGGATTTATTTGTTGATCTCATCAAACATCCTGAAGAGGTTTTAGCAGCAGTTGATGTGATAACTGATGTACTGGTGGAATATGCCATTGCCCAGGTTGAAGCAGGCGCCCATGCAGTGTGTGTGGATCCCCTTTATTCTTCAGGAACCGTTCTAAGAAACACAACATGGGAAAAATTTGAGGGACCTTATCTTAAACGAATTACCGATGCTATCCGCACAGCCGGTGCGGCGGTGGCCATTCATAATTGCGGTGGCGGGGTATACTTTGAAGAAGTCATTAAATGGGCGGATCCTGTTGCCATATCAGTGGCTCATCCAGCTCATGGATCCAAAGATTGGGAAGAACATGCAAAAACATGGGGCCAGAAAGTAATTACCATTGGTTGCTCAGACCCTGCTAATACCGGCTTAGTTTTTACGGCAGACGAAGTTTTGGAAGATTGTAAAAAACAAATCGACTTGTTTAAAAAGCATGATGCCGGATTTATTCTTTCCACGGGTTGTGAATTCCCACCAAATGGCAATTTATTAAATGCTGCGGCAATGGTGGAAGCGTCAAGAAGATACGGACGAACAAGCAAATAGAATGAAAATTTAGAGCTTTAATTAATGACAATTATTTTATCTGACTGTGTGCATCAGGGAAGGCTGAGGAAACTTCTCTAAGCATGCGCACTCAATGATCAATAATTGTCATTAATACTAGATCCAATTATTAAAAGATTAGGAAGTGAAATGATGACCATACAAATTGATATTTTTTCTGGTTTTTTTGGTGCAGGCAAAACGACATTGATTAAAAAGTTGATCAATGAAAAGGTGTACTCTAAAAAGGTAACGCTTATAGAAAATGAATTTGGTGAGATCCCAATCGATGGGACATTCTTAAAAAAATTCAATATAGAAATAAAAGAAATCAAAGCCGGGTGCATTTGTTGTTCAACTGTTAATGATTTCAACGATACCCTTAAAGAAATCATTGATTCGAGAGAAACAGAAAGAATTATCATCGAACCATCTGGAGTGGGAAAGCTGTCAGAAATCGTTAAAATTGTGAAAAAACTCGAAGCCGATAATGACGTGAACCTTAATTTGGTGATTGCAGCAGTTGATGTTACCATGTATGATGAATTTATCAATCTATTCAGTGAATTTTATGAAGATCAGGTTATTCACGCAAGCACCGTTATTTTAAGTCGAACCCAGAGTGCAACAGCTGAGGAATTACAACTGGTTGTTTCTAAAATAAGAGAAATAAATGAAAATGCCAGGATCATTACTACGCCCTGGGATGAGTTAAGTGCCGTTGAGCTGTTTGGACTATCAGAAGCAGATGGAAACAAAGAAGCAATTATTCATAATTTGGGTGAGATCGATCTAAACGAACACCATCATGACCATGACCACGATGATGATTCAGAAATCGACCACAACCATGATATCTTTTCAAGCTGGGGCATTGAAACGCCTAAGATTTTTCCCATAGATGTTCTGAAAAGCATTTTTAATGGATTAAAAGACGAAGATATCTATGGAAAAGTCGTACGGTCAAAAGGCAAAGTCCAGGTAGATGACAATCGTTGGGTCGAGTTTGATTTTGTCCCCAAACAATTTGAGATCAGAGAATCAGAACCGGATCAGGTCGGTCGAATTACGGTAATCGGACATGATTTGAATAAAGAGAAACTAGAAACTGTTTTTTAAAATGAAAATAAAAGTAATTGCATGCGAAGTGATGAAAGAAGAAATTCAGGGAATTGAACCATTGGCTGATCAGGAATTTGAGTTTGTTTCCATGGACTTTCATCTTTATCCGGAAAAGCTTGGGGCGGAATTGCAGAAGATCATTGACCGATCCTTGGGTTATGACAGAATTATTTTAGCGTTTGGTTTGTGCGGTGGTGCTACAAGGGATTTAAAGGCAACCCATTCCAGGATTACATTACCAAAAGTTCATGATTGCATTCCATTATTTCTGTGTTCAGACAAATGCCGTTTATGCGATTTCAAAAGTGAAATGGGAACATTTTATCTCAGTAATGGATGGATGATTACTGAGAAATCAATACTATCCGAACATCAGCGAGTTCTTAAAAGATTTGGTTCAAAAAAAGCTTTAAGTGTTTTACACAGAACCTATGAAGGCTATAAAAAAGTCCTGTTCATAACCACAGGATCTCAGCCTCAGGATGAAGTGATTGAGCAATCAAAGGAAATAGCACAATTATTCAACGCTGAATATATAACCGTTCAAGGGGAAACGGCTTTCATTGAAAAAATTGTAAGAGGACCATGGGATGATGAGAATTTTATAAATATCCCTCAATCAGGAATTATTAAGGAAGAGGACTTTGGGATTAATGCAAAATGACTGCAAAAAGTCCGGATCCACGTAAAATGAAAAATAGAATCAATGAAAAAAAACAGTAAAGGAGTCAATCGTTATGGTAACAGTAAATTTTCTCGCAAATGACAAGTCAGTATCCGTAAAAAAGGGAACTACAATATTAGAAGCAGCACGGGAAATCGGCATTGTTATAGAATCTCCCTGTAATTCAGAAGGTGCCTGTGGTAAGTGCAAGGTCAAAGTATCCCAGAGCAATCTGACGGGGATCATTGATGATGGCAAACATCAATTGTCGGATGAAGATAAAGCCCAGGGCTTTGTACTATCCTGTCAGGCAAAGGTAATGGCTGATGTCAATATAGAAGAAATTCCAGAGAATTCGAATAAAAACCTTCAGATATTAAATCATGGGGAAAGCTTCGTCATCGAACACGATAGCTATATTAAAAAAGAATATGATAAAAACGGCACAACTGTTGTCTATGCAGGGGACGACATTATTGGAGAAGAAGAAGGGGATACAACTGGGCTAAACTATGGGGTAGTGGTGGACATTGGGACAACAACCTTAGTGGCAACTATTGTTAATATTAACACCGGAGAAGAACTCCATTCAGTTTCAGCATTAAATCCCCAAAGCATTTATGCCCAGGATGTTTTATCCAGAATAAAATTCGCCTCGGATGAAAAAGGTTTAGACACCATGTATTCTGAAATGATTAAAGAGTTAAACAGCATGATAGCGAAAAACACAAAAGAAACTGGAATCGATAAGAAATATATTTATGAGGCGATTTTTAGCGGGAATACCTGTATGATTCATTTGGCTGCCAATGTAAATCCCTACTCGTTAGGTAAATATCCGTACACACCACTTTTAAAAGGTGGAAGCTATTTAAGTGCCAGCGAGCATAAACTAAATATTTCGGATAAGGGCTTAATCTATTTACCCCCTATTATTTCGTCCTATGTAGGCCCTGATATAACCTCTGGTATTTTAGCCACAAGACTTCAAGATAGAAAGGGCACCACATTATTTGTTGATATAGGAACAAATGGCGAAATGATCATCGCAAGAGACGGAAAATTGTCATCAACATCCACTGCTGCCGGCCCGGCTTTTGAGGGAATGAATATTACTTATGGTATGAGAGCTGAACGAGGAGCCATCGAATATTTTAACATTGAAAAAGATGGATCAATAGAGATTAAGACTATTGAAAATGGAAAGGCTATTGGAATTTGCGGAAGTGGTCTTTTGGATATTCTTGGAGAGCTGGTTGCCAATAAGGTAATTGGTAAAAATGGCAGATTTGCATTACCGGAAAAATCAGATTTACCTATTATACTAAGGAAGAGACTTGTAAAAGTCGATGGGAAAATTGCCTTTGAAATAGCAGATGGTGTTTTTTTGACGCAAAAGGATATAAGACAGGTTCAACTTGCAAAAGGGGCTGTAAGATCAGGAATTGAATTTCTCATGAGCAATAAAAAGGTTAAAGCAGAAGATGTTGATAAAATACAGATAGCCGGCTCATTCGGTTATCATCTGAGAGCCAAAAGCCTTATTAATATTGGTTTATTGCCAAAAGAGTTTAAAGGCAAGATCGATTTTGTAGGAAATACATCTAAGTCCGGAGGACATGCTTTCCTATTAAATAAACAATATCGGTTGGAAATGGAGCAACTTGTTAAAGAAATTGATGTTGTTGAATTATCAAATGGCGAGAATTTTGATCGGATTTTCGTTAAAAGTTTATCCTTTAACACAATAGAAGAAGTTGCATGCAGTGCTTAATAATAATAAAAAAATATTGACAAATAAATCAGCATAGTGTATATTAAACATACAAAACATATAGGTTATATATGTAAATAAAATATGGGGGCAGAACAATATGGAAAACAGAGAAATTGGCATTAAAAAAGAGGGCACTAAGTATATGTGTTGCAACATGTGTGGTCCTATGTGTTTTATTAAACTTAAATGAAATATTGTATTTGTCGTCAATTGTGAGAATTACTTGCAATAAATAAAAACACTTGAGCCGACAAATTATGGGATTTGTTGGTTTCTTTTGTAAAGTGTAGGGATTACTGATACCAGCTTTCATTTTACATTATCTTTGTAATACAATAGGTGCATAAAAAGGGAAACGTCAATAAGTCAAATGCAAAGAATGTTATAGAAAGAGGTTGTGGACATTGAGTAAAAATAAACAAGGGTTATTTAAGAGATTATTTAAAGACAAAGAAACAAAAAATCAAACAACACAAAAAGAAAGGTTGATTAAAATGAGCGAGAGAAAATTAGGATTCGATACTTTACAGGTACATGCTGGTCAAACACCAGATCCAGCAACAGGAGCTCGAGCAGTTCCAATTTATCAAACAACTTCCTATGTATTTAAAGATACTGCCGAAGCAGAAGGCCGTTTTGCACTGACAAATCCTGGAAACATTTATTCCAGACTTACAAACCCAACCACCGATGCCTTTGAGCAAAGAGTCGCCGCCCTTGAAGGAGGATCAGCCGGACTTGCAACCGCCTCAGGAGCAGCAGCCATTACTTATTCAGTTTTGAATATCGCAAAAGCAGGGGATGAAATTGTTTCAGCCAGTACGCTTTATGGCGGAACCTTTCACTTGTTTTCAGAAACATTACCTAAATTTGGTATCACCACTGTGTTTGTTGACCCAGATGATCCTGAAAATTTCAGAAAAGCCATTACTGAAAAAACAAAGGCCATATTCATTGAAACTTTAGGTAATCCCGCTAATAATCTCATCGATTTTGACGCCGTTGGCAAAATTGCAAAGGAAAATAAAATCCCACTGATTGTAGACAATACCTTCGCAACCCCTTACTTATTTCGACCATTGGAACATGGGGCTAACGTTGTTGTACATTCTGCAACCAAATTTATTGGTGGGCACGGTACTTCCATTGGTGGAATTATCATTGATGGCGGTAACTTTGATTGGACCAGTGGCAAGTTCCCTGATTTCACAACACCGGATAAAAGCTATAATGGTATAAAATTTTCTGACCTGGGTCCTGTAGCCTATGCAGTTAAGATTCGTGCCCAACTGCTGCGCGATACCGGAGCATCATTATCGCCATTTAACTCTTTCTTATTTTTGCAAAGCTTGGAGTCATTGTCCCTTCGGGTTCAGAAACATGTTTCAAATACCCAAAAGATTGTGCAATTTCTTGAAAAAAGTCCAAAGGTTAAGAAAGTCAATTATCCAGGACTTAAGTCAAACAAATATTATGACCTGGCGTTGAAATATTTACCTCTTGGTGCCGGCTCAATTTTCACATTTTCAATTAACGGAAATATTGACCAGGCGAAAAAATTTATTGACAGTTTAGAGATATTTTCACAACTTGCCAATGTTGCAGATTCAAAATCCCTGGTGATTCATCCTTCATCAACAACCCATCAACAGCTCAGTCCTGAAGAACAGGCAGCTGCCGGATTTGGACCAGATGTAATTCGTTTATCCATTGGTGTTGAAGATGTTGATGATTTAATCTTTGATATTGATCAAGCTCTCAACAAAGCTTTTACTGCTTAAGAAAATTATTATAATATCTGCTGAACTCAAAATTAATAAAATTTGAGTTCAGCAGATAAATTAGAAGAATTTACACAAACCAAAAACAAATGAAGCAAAGCGTTTTGGGATAGTTGTCTCAAAACGCTTTGCTTTACCTGGGCAGAATAACCAGGATAGAAAATGATAGTCCCGGAATAAGGACTATTTTAGGTAATTGCGAAAGTACTGTGAGCTTCGCTGTCTGTTTACATGAAACAATTTTTCCACTATACGTCGTACAGTTCGTTGAACTGTTCGCCTATACGTTATAAAATTGTTTATGAAAACTGACATCAAAGCAATTTACGGTTGTGTTTAT
>Ga0209540_10000717_pt1 | contig 28330 bp, 19 predicted proteins | sample BarGraIncu01121A_FD_184501 | JGI IMG/M metagenome (GOLD analysis project Ga0209540, IMG submission 184501) | Arctic peat soil microbial communities from Barrow, Alaska - Barrow Graham LP Incubations 011-21A (SPAdes) (version 2) | ecosystem: Environmental > Terrestrial > Soil > Wetlands > Peat... | reverse complement strand
ACGGATATCAGATAGTTCTCCCTTGGCCGAATAATCATCTTTTATTGCCGGTGTCCACTGGCTCGCCAGATCTTCTAGATACCAGTTCCGGTACAGATTCTCCACATAGTCGGAAGCTCCCTTGAAAGCATCCTCCAACTCTGTGTTAGTGTTCTTCTGACTTTCCCCAAATGCCAGATAAAAACGGCGATAGTAGCTGTCCATTTTGCAATAATCGGATGTATATTTTTTCCAGATAGCAGATGCTTCTACGATGTGAAAACCACCTGCATGAGCCTGCCTAAACTGGGTCATATAGGAGATCTGCAGGATGCCGTCAAAATAAGGTTTGACCGGTTCATACCATATTAAGGCGCGCCTCTTTTCATTGGCTTTTTGTATGGCATCGATTTTAATGACATTTTCTCCGATCTCAGCTAGGAATCGGGACATTATTCTCTCGTTGATACAGGGGAAGCACTCTGAGGTCAGCAGATCCTCGACTTCAAGCTTGTCAAAACGCTGCGGAAGATGCAGTTCTTCTTCCACTTCCCGGCAGATTATATGCAAATCATCTGACTGACTGCTATACAGCCAGTCATGAATAAGACTGTAGCAATAACTACTGTTTGTCTTGGACATCTGTGTATCCATGCCACGGAAAAAGGATTCCTTGATGGTCTTCGACAGAGCACTCAGCAGAATGTGTGCCGCAAGAGGGAGCAATGATGGATTGTTGTCATAGGCATAGCCTGTATGTGCCTGTACCATCTTCCAGAAACGATTTGTATCCCCATACTTCTGGATCTTTTCCAAAGTATGATTCTCTTCCACACTTCGGCTATCCGTCAGAACGGCTGCGATGATAGAAGCAGCATCTGACTTCTTTGCACCAACGAGAACGGTTAAAATATCATACTGGATGTCATTGGGATGTCCATATTCATGACCCATAGCGATGAACTTCTGTCTTCTCTCCTTACTCTCGAAAAACTTCGCATAGTCTTTGACTGTCTGGCGCAGATTTGGTTTTGCCGGAATCTGTAATTCCTCCATCAGCTGTGAAAAATAGTCCGCGCGGAATTCTTCGCTGTAAAGCTCCATGTCGCAGAGCCAGTTATCCGAGATTTTTTCATAAGAGATCGGATCGTAGATAAGGTAGTTGCTCTGCGTATCCAACTTCTCCAACAGATATTTCGTCTGAAAATTATTGGCGCCTGTCAGCTTATGAATCTTCACGCCGGGGATCTCCAGCGTGTCCACAAACTCCGAGTATTTGCCGTCTGCATCTTTCCAAAAAATAACTCTCCGGATAGTATACTCGGTAAGCGGTTTCCGGAAGCGTTCTTCTAAATCGGCCTGTGTCTTATCAAGTGACATTTTAATCACCCCTTAATGGTCATAAATATCGAAATAGAATTATTACTTGATCGGAGCCAGAACATCTTCGAACTTGGCATAGTTGACCTTCACGCCATCATCAAGATCAATGTCGATCATCTGATCCGCCAGATGGTGGATCTTCTCTTCATAGCCTAGTAGCTCCAATGTCTGTTCCTTGAGCTTTCCAATCTGTTTATTGATCTTCGCCTGATCAGCCGGAGTGGCATGCTGCATCGAAACTTCCAGATGCTGCAACTGTGTACGGTAACGCTCCTGCTGCTCATGAACATAATCCGTACGTATAGTAGCTAAAAGATTCGGCTGATAGCGATGCATATAGATTAGCGCCTTAAATCCATTTTTCTTACCACTATCGAAAAGCCAATAAATCGGACGTTTCTGATAGATTTTCAGATGATCTTTATAGAAGTCATTCAGAAAATAATTACGGATGACATCACGTGATGAATCACCACGATTACCAAGTGCATCTGCTATAAATTGCAGATTCTCCTCCAGCATTTCTTCCCCATATATAACCTTCACAAAATCAACTACTTTAGAGACAATATCGTCTTCGAAATAAACATCATCTGAAATTGGGAGGATATTGTCCTTATCTGGAATGTTCTTCAAATATTTGCCGTTATCCCAGTTTCTGCTTGCATATGCTAAACCCGCGATATCAAGAGAGTATCGACCAAAAGTCACGCCAACCGCATAAGAAAGCAGGCTGCGAATATCACGGACTAAATTTGAATTGCGCACTGTTATGTACTTCGCTTCTACATTTGGATTTAGTTCATCTTGCAGACCATATATATTTATGATAATACGATTTAGTTCTTCTTCATTAGCTTTAATTTTGTTATAACGGTCAGCCGAAGTCTTTTCCCATTTCGAATAAGCAAATGAAAGGCTGATTTTTCTATTATTGCGAGTAAGTTCCCGCGCAGATAACACTAAAGGATGAACAAGAAAATCCCAACTGAATTCATAAGAATCCCATTCGTTTGTTGACAGCTCAATACATTCACTTACTAACATATCAACAACTTGTATTTTCTGTTCATCCAAAATAACTGGAATGGACGAAATATTATCAATATTAAAAGTTATTGTTGGGTTCAATATCTTTAGCACTTCCGCAGCCGGTTTACTACATAAAACAGCCATTAAATAATTTGTATATTTCGTTTGAGAGAATAAAGAAGCCCCTCTGCCATCAAAGGCAAATCCCTGATCAGAGAAACGAACACCGAAAGTACCTGAAGTTACATCGGACCAATTAATTGATGGTCGAAAAAAGTAATCAAGGCTTGATGATCGATAACCTGATAATGACATCATATACTCGAGGGATGGGCTATCATATGCAATAACATAATCATTATTACCATACCATTTCCTAAATGCACCGCCTTTGTTATAAGGTATATACTTACAACTAGTTTCTACAAATGATTCATAATTTGAACTTTTAAAAGATATCTTGTTATAATCGATTTCATGCCAAAACTTCAGACAGCGTTCATTATCTCCAGTTGACATGCCATGGCGTGGTTCACCGTAATCTCTAATACGTTTTGGTGCGGCAAAAACCATTTGCATTTTATTGCTAACCCAATATGCAATCGGCATACCCGGGATTTTAGCAAAAATTTGTGAGCTAACTTGCGAGAATCTATTAGCTCTAACTGGAAATGATATTGGATGGTTCTCTTCGCTAATATCACATAATTTGATTTGATTAAATGTGCCTTTAAAGTTCTTAATAGACTGATTTGCAAAGACGGCAACTGCAGTTCCAAAAGCAATTCCCATAACCATATTTTCCATGTGCATCAAATTTATAATTGTTTTTGTTATCACAATTCTTTCACGCATTTTTTCAAAGCTAGAAAGAAACATCCAAGACTGCATAGTAACCATACAGCTATATCCGGTAATCTTCGAATATCGAAAGCCTCTTTCAATAAACACCGCAAATAAGTCACTCTTACTATCTGGATAGTTTTGCTTTACAAATTCTGAAAGTATTGCACTCATGCCGCCATTACCCATATATGGTGGATTAGTAACTACCACATCATATTTGGATGACATGATCTGTGCTTGATAAATCAGTGGAAGAAGCAAATCAATGGCACACTCCTGATAAGACAACTGTTGTAGATCAATTGTATGTAAAGATTGTATCTTTTTAAAGCGAGTATAAATCCTTTCATAATTCACTTGAGGTACATTTAGAATACTTCCATATTCCTTTGCATCATATAAGGTTTCAGTAATTGCCTGAAGATCATATTTAATGCCTGCATCCCCTTCAACAACGAAATCAATTAGTTCTGGAGTTACAAAATTACTCTCCTGAATCGAATAAAGATTTGGGCGAATTCCTGCAGAGAAAATCGTGCGGCAATATTTTCTGGCCTTCATCATTACAGCAAAATACGACAGTTGATAAGCTCGGTCATCGATATCGAGCCCAAAAAGATTGTTTTTTAGAATACTTTTTACTGCATCTCGTTCCGAATAACCAGTGGCAACATAAATCTGCATAAGCACATCAAAGGCATAAACAAGAATGTGTCCACTGCCCATGCAAGGGTATGATACTTTTAAAAATTGTGTATGTTGTTGAAAAACGCCTAAACAGAGCGCTTTTGCCCAATATCGATGTGATTTATTTAATACACACTTTATTCTTATCATGTAGACCACATAATCAGGCATTCCTAAATATGATACTTTTCATTTTTGTGTAACTCCATTTAAAGAAATTATCTGAGCTTTTGGTTCTTCAAACAGTTCGGGATGTGCTTTACGCAGTGCCATCAGTTCAAATGTAAACTTCAAATTTTCCTCTGTCAGATTTGCAATTTTCGTTGCATCATCAGAAGCGTCTGTTTTTAGCTTGTCAATTTCAGCAGATAACAGCTCGACATCAACAGTATGAAGATCTAACTTCCGAATAATTTCGTTGGCTTCATCCAAACGACACCTAAGTTCTTTCTCAACATCCTTATTGCATGGCAACGCTGCGTTATACGCCTCTTCGCATGCCTTGATATAAAGAAATAAAATATTATATTTATATACTGTTTTATTAGATATTGATCCTGATTTTGCAATAGTATTAACATTAATCTTGTTTAACTTGAGAGAATCCAAAGATGCACGTTGCCCTGAGAAGCGCTTGCTTATTTCAGTTTCTATCTTTATCAGGTTTCGCTGTTCCGCATTATCAAGTGATTCATAATCCATACCCAAAGAATTTAGTCGCTCTTTTATATTCGTCAGTGTGACTTCGCTCTCCATAATTCAATCTCCTCCATTATGGTATCATAATTCTTAATGACGGGCTCTAACTGCGGATAATCCATCAACACCGTCGACAATCCACGAAGTTGGATTTTCTTTTTCATATCGTCAAGCTCTGGAATTAATCTTTGTCGACATACAGCCTTCAATTTGTTCAGCTCTCTTGAAGCCTGAAGATCAAACCCATTCTTCACATTCTCCTTGAATGTCCGTTGCAAAAGCTTGAAATCTTCATAAGAGTCAGATGCCATATAATATACATGACACAGATTTGGACAGATATCGTATGCACAATAGATTTCATTTGTTTTCGCATCCCGGCTGCATTCTCTGTACGCTGTGGCCTTAACACAAAAACCACTTTTCTTAACCCGGATTGCAACCTTGCCATCCAGATACTTAATCAAGGCATCTGTGCCATCATTAATGTTATAATTTGCTTCCACAATAAACCGCTCTATCTGTTCTGAAATCTCTTTTCCTTTTCCTCCGAGTAAGGTGATCTTCTTCTGTAAAACGTCACGTAATAGCCTATGGCTTTCTTCTAATTCCAAAGGAACTTTGTTCTTTGGCCTTACATAGTATCCCTGCATCTCATCAGACAAATGCCCCATACATTTTTGTATGAATAACAGTGAGACATGATGTGTGTAATACAACTCTGTGCAAACATGAACACGAAATTGCTTAGTGGTTGGAGCAACAACATATCCGTATTTGTTTTTACCTAAATCAATTTTTACAACAGTCATTTCCGCGTATGGGGATTCATCTTCCTTTGAAACAACCGTAAATGGAGCATATGTGAAAAGCAAGTTTTTAAAATGTTGCAGCGATACGTAACTTGGAGCTGGAATTCTTGAATTTGGCTGATATATAAACTCGCTATTACGTTCTTTCATTTTGTCTGCGCTAAGTAAGAGCAGTGTATTAAAAGCTTTTACTGTTAATTCGTTTGCAAAGGTTCTGAAGGTTACAAATTCTTCCTGACGAGAAGCAGCTTTGAATTCTCTAACTTCGAGAAAATAAGCTCTATCGATGTTTGCAACAGATATCTCCTTCAAGGAGTCTTTTGTGAAAGCATGTAGCTCTGTAATTCTTAGCCCAGTTTGGCTCAGCATAATGTATAAACAAGCAACTGCTCTATGGCTATAGTTTGCATTTGTGTCATTCATTACCTGTATGAGGAGAGCAGTAAGTTTATTATAGTATTCCTCTGGAATATTTGGTGTTTTATTTGCTACTCTCGCTCTTGCCATTTCAGCTGTTAACCAATCATATTCATCGAAAAGTTGTAAATCAATCTTATATTTATAATCATAGTTTACGACAAGATATCGGGTATAATTATAAAGTGCAATCTTCGTCATAGTTGATGTTTTGGCACTATGATTTTTGATATATGTATCCATATATAACCGTATATCTTTGGTGGTAATATGGTTTGGGCACTTAACATTATTCTGATCCACCGCCTTAAAAAACGCTATTAAATCCTGAAAGCGACGGAAAATAGTTGGGATTTTGTTATCTGCATTCAATAAGGTCATCAAGACAAAGTATTTTGCCGAAACAATAAATCCTTCTGGTATGCTTCCGAAAGAAAAACGAAATTCACTCCCTGATCGATAATGAAAACATTCGTTAAAATCCCATACATTGTCACTAAATGGAATAGTAACACCATTAACAGGAAGTTTATGGTTCAAACTTATGTTATCTTGAAGATATTTTGCCTGCTCAATCCCGAAATGGAACTTTTTATCCAGTGTCCATTCAACCCCGGAAACTATATATGGTTTTACTGCTAAGTTAGTTTCTGGCATTATTCAGTGACACCTTCTTTCTCTGCAATACTGGTTTCAATAGCTAAAATATAAGCAGCTATCAATCGTTTTTTATTCACAAGATCCTCTTTATCATGAACCCATTTTCCGGCCTTAATCAAGTCATCCATATAGGCCATCATGGTTTTAAACCTTGGAAGTTTGTCCACTGTTGTATGAAATTCTTTGCATAATAGGCACGAAATCATGGTGTCATCAATACATGAATTTTGCACACAATGTCCACAACCACTCTCAACACTATGCCGCTTATCATTAAACTCATTTGGTATAGTGTATACAACGTTACCTTTTAAATCGACATTTCCGATAATTATTCCATACATTGACTCTATGATTTGAGTCAGTTTCATCTCTATATAGTGGTTGCGCGTAGTATCTACATGCGCATGCCCAGATAAAGTCCTTAACCTCATATCACTATAGCCTTTTCGAAGATTTTCTTCTTCGGCTTTAGTCATGTGAAAATCCCTAAGGTTAGCAGGAGTGTAATGATTTATCCCAGCTTTATCGCAGCATTTGAACATGTAATCCCGAAAATACCTGCCTTCTATCGGGACATACTGATTTTCCGTTGTTTTATATAGAAATAGATATTTATTATTTTCTTCAGAAGGGCATTTTTGCCTATTATTCGAAGATAACTTTTCGGCATCATCCAATAGAGATTTTGTAAAATCTGTTATTACTGCTTCGTATATCTGTCCATTTGAAGTCTTACTATTTGTTAGAATAAACTGATTCCTGTTTACTGTTGGAAGAATAGCTCCTGTGTTAAGATGGCATACTTGCGACAATCGGAACTCAGTCTGTAATAAAATATGAAGGATAGTATAGCAATATGCGTTCTGAAGGGAATCTCCCGCATGCTCTATCATAACTCTATTCAACTTTTCAAGGTCATGATCTGGAATGGCATGCGGATCACCACTTTTTGTTCTTCTGAACTGTTTCAAATAATCCAGGGCCATATACTCTATTTCAAGTTGTTGCTCCGTCTCCATATCCAATAGAAGCTGTCGAAATACAACTATTTTTTGCGTTCTAGCATCTAAAGACAGGTCTTGGTTATTTAACCATAACCGTATATAACTTGTTTCGTTTATTGTTATATGGTTTTCAGGTTCCCCTGACTTATTCTTTATGTTAGTAAGTCTATTTAGCGTTTCTGTAAGACAGATAAAATGTTCATATTTCGTATTAAAATTACACCTTGTTTCATTCCAGAAATATGATTTTGCAATGTCTTTGTAGAAATCTGACTTAATACGAGTAAAATTGAAAAGTTTTGATGCCGTAGCTTTCAGTTTAGTAGTTCCACGGTCATAACCGTTAATATGCAGAATCCAACGATCCTCTGTTGGCACCCTTTCATGCGGATTATAATAGATATATTTAAATCCTTCTAAAACTCGTTTTGCGAGATCGTCTCTTTTAAGCGCATTATAATCCATCGGATCAGAGTCCTTAAACGCCGCAAGGCCCTCACCAGAAGGATGTTCAATCAAAAACGCAAAGAATCGATACACCTTTCGTAGCACTTGTTCAGGATAAGGCGATTTTTTGCATTGCATCTCCATCTGATGAAACACTGAATAGTTGAAGTCGGAAATACAAATGATTTTCGAATTATATTTTCCCATAACCATAGATATATTCTCCCAAAACCAGTCTCGCCCTTTAATAGCAACGGGTTTTGAGTCAGCATATCTGTCAAAGGAGCAAAATGTTTTAAATAGCGAAAGCAAAAATACATTATCCGTCTTAATATAGAACAATTTGCAATTTGATGATTTCTCAAAATAAAAAATATACTTAATATCATCATGTACAAAGTATCGTTTATACACTCTTTCCTGCAAGCCCTTTTTCCCAACATCAAAACAAGGCGCGATTTCCAAAAGAATATCTTTATAATTTCCACTATATAGTCCATTCGTTAAGAGGAAATACAACAACCGCATACACGGGAAACCATACGCCGGATTTTCATCAACCAATACACATAAGAATTCCCATTCAATATCTTCAGGATTCACGTCTTGAAATTTTTCGCAAAACCTTATCAAGGTATCAGTCTTTTTGATCTTCTTGTTCTGCATACTTGGGGATCTTGAAAAATCCCACAGTTCTGCCACGAACTGTTTCAAAATAGGATTCCGTATTTTGAAAAGATCCTGTTCCTTTTTCACTGTTTTAATCGCTTCTCTCAGCATAGAATATGGGTTTCTCCTTTAATGATGGGATAAGATTATATAAATCCGCCACAAACTCTGTCTTCATGTTATATTCGTCCTCTTCTGTGGGATTATAGTAGACCATTGTTGATGATACCGATGCATGACGCATTAGTTCTTTTAACTCAAAAACGTTGGTGTTGCGATACTTTACCTGAAACATGGCGAATCCGTGTCTGAATCGATGGTTGAGATTATGCTTCTTGACATCCTTATCAATATGAATTTTAGCTCTTTCAAATACTGTTTTGAGATATTCATTCCATGATTTGGCCGAAAGCGGCGTGCATACACTGTTCAAAAAAATATAATGATTCTCCGGAGCGTACTTCTGCCTTTTAACAGAATCAGCAAGAGATTTTTCGCTTCGAATCTTTTTTTTGGTACTAACTAATGTAACCTCTATGAAATCATTCATCATTTCATAGAAATCTTCTGTGATATATATAATATCAAATCCCAATTTTTCTTGCCTATAATTGGGTGAATCATAAACATCCTTACTGTTTACTTTCAGAAGAGTTTTAGCACTCTGGTATTTCTTATTATCAGAAAATCTGTTCCTGAGAAAAATAACTGGACGCAAATTTCCATCCACGGTTTTTTCAGTTACATCTTCACTTGTGATTCCAAAAACTTCGCCTAGACGGAGACCGTATTCATACATTAATCGTACAATAATTTCTGCTTCTGCATTATTATCTTCGCGGATTATCTTGATTATTTCAGCAAATTCTTCAACAGAAATATACTTAGGAACACGCCATACAGGTGTTCCCTCGCGCAAAGAAGACATATGTGTCACAACTTTTTGGGATACTGTATCTCCTATTGCATTCTGTGTTAGATATTCGGTTGTTTTACCATCCATTAGATAATCGCAATCGATACCGAATGACTTGAAGTATGACCTGTAGATGCTTGTATAATCGTTGACCGTGTTATTCTTGCGTTTTGACTGTAATTGGAACGAATAAGTCCCTTTTGATGGAGAATATCCTAACAAAAAGTACTGGAGATTTATGACATCTTTTTTCTTCATGCTTTGAATATCCGTCTTTGTCAACGCGAGATAACAGTACAACAGTCTTAATGCGTGTGCTGTCTGCTCACGGGTGCTAAATGCAAGATGAGCCATTTCAAAGTTTACATACTTAAAAAACGGACTAATTGAGACCAGTTCATCATCATAAAGAACAAAGTATACCTGTCCATTCTTTTCAACCTTTATAAGGCGAAATTCGACAGTTTGAACATATTCTGAAGAGACATTGGACTTAATTGCTCTCTCATAATATTTTCTTTTTCCCTGGAATCTTTCTCGTATAGTAATCATTTCTCAAATACCCTGTTTTTTCATGTACTGTCTTGATTCTACATTTGGATGCTGTTCTTTCTCGAACGTTCGTTCTGGTTAAGTCATATTTTAGAGGCAAAGATAGGTGCTGTCAAGAACAATTGTTCTAATAAATTTATAATAATTAGTAAAAAATAAAGACGGTAGAGAATAAATGGTTGGTGCGACAAAAATGGGACAGAATATTGTGCATAACTAATATTGGGTAAACGTATATTGAAAATTTAATTTGTCTATTCCGACAAATTCAGTATTTACTTGTAAATTTGAGCAATTTCTCAAAATTGGCAATCTCAAATATAACTGAAAGATTTGATAATGGGTTTAGCGAAGAGGCTATATTATGAAAGTTACTAATTCAAGAGGATATGATAAGAGACATAAATGAGACAAAAAGGATACGAAAAAACCATGTTTATACGTGCGAACAATTCGCATTATCTTGCGATAAACTATTGCAATATATACTGTATTTTATTATGATATAGTTAAAATCGTTATAGGAGGTACAACATGGCTATTTCATATAATAAATTGTGGAAGTTGCTTGTGGATAAGAAAATGAGCAAGGCCGATTTACGAAAAGAAACCGGTGTCTCTCCCAATACGATTACAAAGATGAATAAGGATGATGAAGTCACACTTGCTGTGCTTGGGAAAATTTGCAAAGCACTCAACTGCGATTATAGTGACATCGTCTCTTATGTGCCGGATGAGGAGCAGATAAAACCATGACAAAGCAAGTTAAATCCAAGCAGCGTGTTGCGGATCATGGTGAGGTATTTACAGCCGAGCGCGAGGTTAAAGCGATGTGTGACCTCGTCAAACAGGAGATGGAAAATAAGAATGATTCCAGATTTTTGGAACCAGCCTGTGGTGATGGTAATTTTTTATCGGAGATACTATCACGCAAACTTGCTTTTGTAAAAAACAAATATAGAAAGAGTCCCTATGATTACGAGCGCAACTCACTTCTTGCTGTCAGCAGTATCTATGGTGTTGATATCCTTCTTGATAACACCATTGCCTGCCGGGAACGCCTCTTTGCTATATGGGATAAGGAATATGAAATAGTATGTAAAAAAGAATGCAATGATGATACCCGCGAGGCTGCGAAGTTTATCCTTAGCCGCAATATTGTCTGTGGTAATGCTTTGAGCCTTCGCTGCGTCGACGAGAACGGTAATGACACTAATGAGCCAATTGTCTTTTCAGAATGGACTTTTCCGTTTAACGACTCAAAAATGCAGCGAAAGGACTACACCTTTGATGAACTTCTAAACGGCGAAGCGGTATCGCCGAAAAGGGAAAAAGGCAAAGAGCAGCTCTCTCTATTTGAAGAGCCTCAGCCTGATGAAGAAGGAAAATTCCTCAAACAATATATTACTCACTATAGGAGGGTTAAGGACAATGGCTGATAATTTATTTAACGCAGTATATAATCCAGATGTGCTATTGTGTTTGGCAAATTTGAGCAATGATGAGGTATTCACTCCACCGAATGTTGTCAACCAGATGCTTGATATGCTCCCTCAAGAATTATTCCGTAACCCAGACACCACTTTTCTTGATCCAGCCTGCAAGACGGGTGTGTTTCTGCGAGAAATTGCAAAGAGGTTGATTGATGGGCTTGAGCCGCAGATACCCGACCTGCATGAGCGCATTGACCATATTTTCCATAAACAGCTTTACGCAATAGCAATCACGGAACTGACGAGTCTACTCTCCCGGCGCAGCGTGTACTGTTCAAAGTACCCAAACAGCGAGTTTTCCGTTGCGAAATTTGACGATGCGGAGGGAAACATCCATTTCAGGCAAACAAAGCATACATGGAGTGACGGCAAGTGCAAGTATTGTGGTATATCCCAAAGTACGGAACTTGGTAAAAAAGAGCGCGGCACTATGCTTGAAACCCACGCATATGAATGGATACATAATCCAAATCCAAAGGAGATTCTCAACATGAAATTTGATGTGATAATAAGCAATCCACCCTATCAACTTAATGACGGCGGAAATGGAGTCAGTGCAGCGCCTATTTTTCAACTGTTTGTCGAGCAAGCGATGAAACTACGCCCACGCTATTTATCAATGATTATTCCAGCTCGTTGGTATGCGGGCGGAAAAGGACTTGGTGATTTTAGAGAAATGATGCTTGGCAATCGCCATTTAAGAAAGCTTGTTGATTTTGAATCGAGCAAAGATTGCTTCAGTAGTGTAAATATCGCTGGTGGCATTTGTTTTTTTCTATGGGATCGCGATAATGAGGGATTGTGCGAAATTACAAACTGGAACCAAGTCGATCCGACTATTATGGAAAGAAACTTGGAGGAGTTTCCGATCCTTGTTCGATCAAATCTTGCCGTTTCCATTGTTCGTAAGGTTTTAAACACAGGTTGTGAAGTTTATAGCGATCATGCATATCCAAGAAATCCGTTCGGTTTTGCTACAAATTTTCGTGGACGCACAGAAAAACAGCCCGGAGATATTGATTTGTTAACGAGCAAGGGCTTTCAATATATACGGCGTTCAGAGGTACTGAAGAATGCAGATATCACTGATTTCTATAAAGTATTAATTGGACGCCTTGTACCAAGCAACGGCGAATTGGATGTTGACCCCAAAAACGGTTATAGGGTAATTACCGATACACGGATAATTGGACCTGGCCAAATAAACACTGAAACTTATCTTGATATTGGCGTTTTTAAAACAGAGAAAGAAGCCAGAAATTTCGACAAATTCCTTAAGTCAAAACTACCGCGATTCCTTCTTAGACAAGCAATTTCGTCTCTTAATGTCACTCGTGAGTGTTTTAGATTTGTTCCATTTGAAGACTTCACTCAAGAGTGGGATGACCACAAACTTTATACGAAATATGGCTTATCTGACAAAGAAATTCAGCTTGTAGAAGAAACCATCAGGCCCTTTGAAAGTGGAGGTGACACGAATGTCGATTGAATTATTCGTACAACGTCCATCCGTATATCCTACCATCTACGCTTATGTGCTGGATGGTGTTGATTCTCATAAAGGTTACATAAAGGTCGGTTATACAGAGCGTGATGTGGAAACGCGCATCTATGAGCAATTGCACACAAGCGGTGTGGTATATAAAATTCTGCTTAAGGAATCCGCAATGTGTCAGGACGGTACATGCTTCACCGATCACGATGTACACTCCATTCTACGCCGTAAGGGTTGTTCGCAGCTAAAAGAGGGCGCTGATCGCAACGAGTGGTTCAGCTGCGCCGTTTCAGATGTCATGGCGGCAATCACAGAACTGCGCACAGGCATCCGTCTGGATGGAAACCGTACACAGGCGTTTAAAATGCGCCCGGAGCAGCAGTATGCTGTAATGCGCACAATAGAATACTATGCATCGGCGAAAAAAGATGACCCGACACGTGCACCGAAATTTCTGTGGAACGCCAAGATGCGCTTTGGCAAGACCTTTGCTTCCTACCAGCTTGCCAAGAAGAAGGGCTTTACTCGCGTCCTTGTATTGACTTTCAAGCCAGCTGTGGAAACTGCCTGGTCAGAAGACCTCATGACCCATGTGGACTTTGAGGGATGGCAGTTTATCTCAAATAAGGATGCTCACAATAACAATGTCAATATCGATGAGCATTATGCAAAGGCGGACAAGTCCCGTCCTATTGTGGTTTTCGGTTCTTTTCAGGACTTACTCGGCACAAATAATAATGGTGGCATCAAGGCAAAGAATGAGTTTATACATACCGACAATTGGGACTTGGTAATTTTCGATGAGTACCACTTCGGGGCTTGGCGCGAAAATGCCAAAAAGCTGTTTGAAAACCCTGATGAAGAAACAGAAGCCGATTTTGATTTGGAGAAATACAAGGAGGATGAGGCAGACAATGCCTACAACGAAACATTTCTACCCATCACTACAAGCCATTATCTGTTTCTGTCCGGTACACCATTTCGTGCTCTCAACTCAGGTGAATTTATTGAGGATCAGATATACAACTGGACTTATTCTGATGAACAGCGTGCAAAGGAAAACTGGCTCGGCTCGGATAATCCATATCTGGCGTTACCGCGCATGGTCATGTTGACATATAAAATCCCCGATAGTATCCGCCAGATCGCCAAACAGGGCGAATTTGACGAATTTGACCTTAATGTGTTCTTCTCCGCTAAGGGCAAAGATTATGAGGCACACTTTGTGTATGAGAACGAAGTTCAGAAGTGGCTCGATTTAATTCGTGGCTCTTATTTGCCAGCAAGCGTTGACGATTTGAAACTAGGACAGGACAAACGCCCGCCCATGCCGTATTCCGATACCCGTCTTTTAAATGTATTGTCGCACACCATGTGGTTCCTTCCAAATGTGGCGTCATGCTATGCAATGGATAATTTGTTTAGACAGAAGCAGAACAACTTCTACCACGATTATAAAATCATTGTCTGCGCTGGAACTAAAGCTGGAATCGGCCTTGATGCGCTTAAGCCTGTACAGTCTGCTATGGGCGACCCGTTGGCAACGAAAACTATCACTCTCTCCTGCGGCAAGCTAACCACAGGTGTGACGATCCGCCCATGGACGGGTATTTTTATGCTGCGCAATCTCAAAAGTCCCGAAACATATTTTCAGTCGGCATTTCGTGTACAATCGCCCTGGGAGGTCAAGGACGATAACGGTGACCGGGAGATTATGAAGCAGGAATGCTATGTTTTTGATTTTGCACTTGACCGCGCTCTTCGCCAAATTTCCGATTACAGCTGTCGGTTGGACATAGACGAAAGCAATCCCGAAAAGAAGGTCGCTGAATTTATTAATTTCCTGCCAGTTCTTGCGTATGACGGCAGTTCAATGAGGCAAATCAACGCACAGGATGTTCTGGATATCGCGATGGCGGGAACCTCTGCAACGCTCCTTGCAAAACGTTGGGAGTCAGCACTGCTTGTCAATGTAGATAACGACACGCTCACACGCCTAATGAATAATAAGGAGGCGCTTGATGCATTGATGAACATTGAGGGCTTCCGCAGCCTTAACTCGGATATCGAGACGATCATCAATAGATCCGAAGCTGTAAAAAAAGCAAAGAAAGAGGGCGATGAAAAGCTCACGCCTAAGGAGAAAAAAGAACTTTCCGATGAAGAAAAAGAATATAAATCCATGCGCAAACAAATACAGGAGAAACTCATCAAGTTTGCTACGCGTGTGCCGGTATTTATGTACCTCACCGACTATCGTGAGCGTTCCCTCAAAGACGTTATCACACAGCTGGAACCTGGTCTTTTCAAGAAGGTCACCGGCCTTATCGTAAAGGACTTTGAACTGCTCTGTTCAATTGGCTTATTCAATGCAAGCCTAATGAATGACGCTATTTTCAAATTCAAACGTTACGAGGATTCCAGCCTGTCATATACTGGTATTGACAAACATGAGGGTAAGGACATTGGTGGCTGGGATACTGTCATTAAGCGTGAGGAATACGAACAACTGTTCTATAATCAGCAATCCACAATGGAATCGACAAAATATGCACTTGAATCCGAAGATGATTTGTTATTGGTTGCAGAAGCGGATGCACCAAATTCGGGTAAACCAACAATCCTCACAACAACAAAACCGAACTTCGTAACTGAGTCCTTTGGCATAAAGAGACCGGAACTGCCGAAAATACCTATTGTGCCTCAAGTTCAAAAGCCAAAAGAAGAGGATATTGACCTCTCGGGAGTTGATATCGGTACTGCTGTTATGCATAAAACATTTGGTGCAGGAACAGTCAGAGTGATTGACAAAGCACAGAAGCATATCCGTGTATCCTTCAAATTAGGTGAGAAAACCTTCCTTTTCCCGGATGCCTTCAGGCAGGGATTCTTGAAGTTGTAACCGTGTGTTTGGCATACATTTGTAGCGATCTGTCGCATAATTAGGGACTGCTGAATAAGGCTGAAACGTAGATATAGCCGTTGTTTTGCGGCAATAATTGATATAATAGATGCATAGAAACACGCAGATGTTGATTTGCAATTAAGTTTGACGCAAATTCCGATCAACTCTGTTGTGGCAATCGCAGGTCCTATTGCATTCTTTGTCATCACAATCGGCGAATATCCTACAAGACCATCAAACCCAAGTCCAGGAATATGCAGTACATCTTGGTCTGCCCCCTTAATATTTTCTACTAATGGTCGATTGCGCGGATATTGCTTTTCAATTGCTCCTGCCAGCCAAGCAACTCAACAGAGGTATATATAACTCCACTGCAATCCCCCGGCAACACAGTATTACCTTTTCGAAGTGCAAAAACTCGCTTTCTACCTAAATATCCGTGAAATAGACCGTGTTCATAAACGACATTTTGACGCGCACGTTCTTCATCAACAGCTGTGTCGACCGCTCTGCCAACATCACAAGGTGTATAGAGGACAACAACACATTTACAATTGCCGAGCCAATCTTCCAGCTTTTCTATTATAGTTAGTCCTTTATCAGGTTGATCTCTTAATACGATAGGAGTCAATCCGAGTTCTGCAATGCAGGTTTTCACCTCGTCAATCAAACTATCATCATGTCCGTGAACTATAAATACCGCCTGTGAATCTGCTGGTATTAACTTTTTCCCTGTAGTATCGTTATTATACAGACTTCTTAGAAAACCCATTAAAATGTCGAAGTTCTGTCTGCGAACTCTGCCCAAATCACGTAGCATTGAGCTTGAGTAGCTTTTTAAGGTAAAAATCGCAGAAGCTACTTGTTGCTGCCTACGTGGTTCAAGCGTTAATGTATAATTCTCAACATCAAACAGCCACTGATTTCTCACTTTTTCATCACCGAAGTTGGACTCAAGGAACTCCCCGGTACGAACTAATTCTCGTAACTTGTTAATGTCATTCGGCATTTGTCTTCCTCCTGAGTTGTTTGGTAAATCACACGACTACATGCCTATTTGGACTCTACTATGTTCAATTCATTAAACTTGAACAGTGCTCCTGTTACAAATCCAAAAATATTTGCAATATCCTCATTATCTAATTGCTCATTGTGTTCAACATAATACGTTTCAGTATCAAATAAAAATATAGATATATATGCCTCATCGTAAGGTTGATTTATCTTGCTTTCGGCCTCTGCAAAATTTTTAAAATCAAGCCCTGACCAAGACGTTTTTTTTCTGTTTGTATTCTTTTCCGTAAAATACATAAGTAAGCCGCCCTGACAATACGTTTTTACGACCTTATCGCAAGCACGTACCATCAACACACTGATAAAATCGTCTTTAGTCATCAGAGATAATTGCTGAAGTAATTCATCCATCTTTTGAGAATCAATATATTGATGTTTCACGACATTGAATACGGCTTCAGTTTTTCGTTTCTCACCAATAAACGAATCATAAGTTGCATGGTAAATTTCTGTTGTCTTATAAGCAGCAACTATATTCTGACCAATATATTCGTCAACGAACTCTTCGCTGTATGAATCTGTCATTGAATCAAAGCAACGATATAAGATTTCTTCGTCCATCAGCAGAATTGGAAACGGATCAATGGCCAACCGCATAACTGCGACAACACTGATACTCCGTTTAAGATAATATTCAAAACTCTCTATAAAGCTATCCTGCGGCATATTTGCATTCAGCGGATGATTGCGAGAGATATAGAAATGTTTCATTCCTTGCTTGTGCACATACTTATTCAATTCTTCACTTAGTTCCTTAGCACCAGAGAAAAAGCCCGGCATTTTTTCTTTCATGTCCATAAAAATGTTTCCCTGTGTGGACAATTTCTTAATCATTTGTCCTTTCCCAGGAAAATCTTTTGTTTCTTTCCATGCGTCAAAAAAAGTCTCTCGATCCTCATTTGGCATATCAGCTAAGAAAACCACAGTTGTGGATAAATCAACTGCTGACCGCATCGAGTAATAGGCGCAATCAAAATAACCTTGTTCAAACAGCTCCATCGAATTAATCAATTGCTGTTCGGCTTCCATGATAAATATATTTCCAGTGCTCCAAACATCCATGCGTCCAGACCAACTATGCTCAATGTTCATAAGGTCAAGGTAGAGTTTCCCCTTGTTTGGAAACGTTAATGACCGAATATTACTATTCTTACGCCATTCGATATATTCATCAGTCATTGCACTCACCCCTTTGATTTGTTGCATCATCAGCGTCCGAGAAGTCAACGGTTTTCGGACAATCTGCTAAACAACATTTTGTAGATGCAGTTGTTGCCAGGCGTTTAGAAAATTGAAAGGGCTTTGGTAGCCCAGTCGTTTCTGTACCCGGCTTCGCGCAAAAATGCAGGATATATCCTGTACAACTTTTGTATTACAAACATTAAACATATGTAGTGGCTTTGACAGGGTAACCATTGTATTGTTAGTAACGGAAAATCCTCGTGGTAAAACAAATGATTCAAACAGGCAGGCATGAGGTCAGACATCAAACTCCCTTGTTAGTTCCAACAATTCGGCAAGCCCGCTCCTTAAACATGTTTCGATGTAGTAATGATTGTCAAGGCAGACATCAATGGCGCCACCGGCTACAAACTTATACGCAAAATAATTAATATTTATATGAATGCCAGGATCGCCACTAGCGTTGATACTGGTATCAATTCCTGAAAGCTTGAGCTCTTGATCGAGAAAATCATTAGTTGTCAAATTCTCACGAAAAAATCTTTTTTTGTTGTTTTGAGAATACCTTTCAGTTGCACGACGCTGGCAGGCATAGAATTCATTCAACATTTTCATATCTTCCAATAAATACTGTAATGCGATCGAATAAAATTGTGTGTATGTCAGAAGCCATTTGTTGGTTTCCCTCTTAATATTGGTTGCTTTTTCGAGAGGAGCAACCGATATTGCATTTCTAATAAACCTTACAGGTCTATAATCCTTGGCATAACCAAATAGAGAATATTCAGAATATTCATTTTTAAAACATGGGTTATACCAAAATATTCCATATTTGCATCCAATAAATTTGTTAATAATTTCATCGAAACTACCGATTTGAATATTTTGCCTGAATGAATAATCAAAATTTTCCGGTATGCTCTCAAAAGGGCAGTGGAGAGCCATGGACGCAAGCTGCCACCATCCACGGTAATCCTCCGGGTAACTATCCGTCACGTCCAGGAGGACATTTACGGCTTTTTTATATTCACGAAGCTTCACAAACGTCTCTGCATTCTGCAGCAGCTTATCAATGTTGGCAATGCCACTGACCGACACCTCACCCGAAAGCACCATCTTTTGGACGGCCTCTTTATATAAGACCTTTGTTCCGCAATACATGCAGAATCCTGTTTCACGCTGGTCGTCAAGTTCAATATTCCCTCCGCAGCTAGGGCATTTCACAGGTATGAACGGCATAACATTTTCCCTCCTTGATTTGACAGGAACAGTTCGTCAGACAAAGCTTGTGGCACGTTCTTCTGTAATCTTTTGAAACTTTTCGGCCTCTGCCATTTCTATTCTAACAGCATAGCAGTATTAGTCGTATTGTGTAGAAACTTTCCTACCTGTTTGAACAATACCTACACATATATAATAAGTATCATATGGTAGGATCATAGATCCGGTCGCCTTCTTCCGGCTTCAAGATGCGTACGATAGTCTTGACGACTTCGGTGGGTGTATAAAACTCACCGCCCTTGGAGCCGCCTTCATCAGCAAACTCCTTGATCAGATACTGATAGGCGTCCCCTAGCATATCTTCGTTTTCCAGGCTGTTCCGATCCAGCTGCAGGGCATCAAAAAGAATAAGCAGCTGGGATAATTTCTTATCGGAGACACGTTCCTTGTCATTATAATTGGCTGTCGTCAGAACATTGGCTAGCTCACTGTTTTTCGGTTCATCTTCAATGGCGCGGAACGCCTTGTCGAGAGCCGGACCTATGTCCAGCGCAAGCCCTCTGATATCATCCCAACGAGCACGCTGCGGGACAAAGAATGTCTCATAAATATCCGGATCTTCCAGAAGTTCGTCAATCTCAGCTTTGGGTACTTCCTGTTTGGTATATTCGGCCATAAGCGACGCACGTTCAATCGCATACTCGTCGTTCATGCGCTTCAAAAAAAGTAGTCCAAAAATATAGTCCTTATATTGGGCGGCATTCAGTTCGCCGCGCAGGATATCGGCGGCTTTCCAGAGCGTTGATTCCAGTTCCTGTAGGGTTAGCTTGGGCATGGTGCACCTCGCGTTCATTTATATATCAAATAATTCGAAAATTTATTTTATCCAATACTTAGTATACAACATGGTCGTGGTTATTAATGGGACAGAAGGCAAAAATAATTACTAAAGACAGTACAAAATCTGACTCCTTCATGAGTTGTGTATATCAACCTTTACAATTTTTATTATGTCTTCAATCTGACCTGATCATCATCAGGTTAGCTACACTTTATCCAATATTTCCTACACGTTCATCGAGCCAGGTAATCATGGATTCTTTTTGCGCGTGTTTTGGCTGCCATTGATAACATTTTTCTTTTTTTGCATGATTCATATATTTTAATAGCCTTCTCATTACATTACCATTGAGCGGAATAAATTGACTCTTGTTATTAAGAAAAACCAATGACTTCTTAAAACGTCTAAGAAGCGTCTTTGAAATTCGGATTGATATTTGCGATGTATTAAATTGCAGTGCAGCGGCACCTTTGTAATTATTGTATTTTTTGTCTTTCTTGTTTATCTCGTCGATATTCAAATTTGTACCAGCATTTTCAACCAGCCAATCATGATCATATTCATATAACCAGGAGTAAGCACGAAGTGTTCGCCAGTACACTTTTTTATCAACAAAAAATAATTCAAAATTGTTCATCCAAATATTACGATTTATTTTGGCCTTTCTATCAAATTTATACGGTTTCGGACGGGAAGAAAAAATGCTATTTGGCTGAACCATTTCAAAATACTGCAATTGATCAAAAAAACCTCCAATACTCCCAGACAAATACTGCATCATTAAAAAATGTTGAAGTGGATGAATGTTTTGCGGAGGTTCTAAGAATATCTCGCTCTCCCAAAAATAATCTGAATGATTAGAGCTACATAAATCCAAAAGAGAATATATTTTCCCATAATATCGAAAAAAATCTCTTTGCCACTGACTTATAAGAACTGTTCCGTTCTTTGTTACAAATCCTTTTTTCTCAAGCAGATATAGATAAACTTCACGGTACCCCATACTGCACTTAGTCCATAATCCATGAGTTGTAGCAAAGTTGTCAAATAGCCATTGTATTCCTACTGATAATTTCACAGCAGTATCCATTTCTTCGTTGTTCATCTGTTTGAACGGAGAGAGCGGGAATCGTGCCGTGTGTTCCGGGCATGAATATACACACTGATTATTCGTGTAACAATTGCTGTCATATAGCATTTTCTTATGTTTAATGCAAACTAACACTCCCGGAACTTGATGAAGACGATGCCAATATCCCTCTCCTAATGTAGTTTTTTCTTCCTCAAGACACACAGGGCAGATGCGCAAATTCAAATAGAACGAACCAAATCTGCCCCATTTTTTTCTTTCAACATTTGAGCCATATTTTGAATCGTCAAGTGCCCATGCCTTAATTATATTAATTTTTTGATCAGCTTCAAAAGCTGTCAAAAGCGGGAAAAGTGTTCTGTTGTAAAGAACCTCTTCAAATGATATTCCGTAACTTTCAGTCCGTGAGATCAGATTGCCTAATCGTCGCGGCAATACAACTGAATTGAAAATTGTCGAATGACCAAACAATTCGAGGGCACTGTCCTCCATTTCCAGATTTCCACTAAATTTATGATAGCGTGCAATTACACTATACAGAAGCTCGTCCGGGTACATTTCAGGAAAAAATGAAAGCATAATGCCTCCTTTAGATTATATTCCACTTACAAAATCCCAAAGAAATCGGGGGTATTGTTCTCTCGACATTTCTGAAAAAACTCCCAGTATTCCGGCCACATTCTATCTGGAATTCCAGCCGACTTCATCAATTTCCACATTATAATGGGTTCATCACGATTTGTGATTTCTGTAGCAGTCCACATGAGTTTTCTCTTTCGATATTCATCTCTAGTTTCAACAACTCGATCAAGATATCGTTTTGATTTGGGAATCAATTCACATCTTCTATATATTGTGTTTAATGATCTTGTTGATTGTCCCAGGCGCGTTTTGGTAATCCTGATTGGTCGTTGCTGTGACCTGATTTCTGCTTCAGCAAGGATCTTAAGTTGAGCAAATAGTGTTGCATCTTTCATGTCCCAGTCAGTGCTTGCTCTAATTGCTGATCGCCTTGTCCTGCTACTTAAAACAGGTGAATTTTTCCGAAGCCATTCATTGTCATGTCGAATCAACCATGTATATACTGCCGGAATTTTCATACGAATATCGTTCTGACGCTCATTGGGATTGTTTTCACAAAAAGTCTTCCAAACTTCCCTATAATCAATTTTTCTGGGATTGTTATCGGAAGCTTGTTTCCACATAATTTTATTACCGATTTGTGGTACTTCTTCGAAGCAAAACAATTCATCAAAAAACTGGCTGACACTACCTGCGAGAAACTGCATCATCAGCACGTGACGAAGCGGATTGTATCTCCTTGCGTTTGTTCGCAGCATATTCATGGGCCAACAGGAATGCTTTGTTGTCGAAAATTCCAGATCCCATAAACTCAGATAATTACCAAAATATTGAATGAATTCTTTCTTAAACTGACTTACTCGAATGGATCCTCCCGAAGTAGATAGTCCTTTTTTTTCGATCAAAAACAAATAGATTCCTTGGAAACTCTCGTTGTATTTTTCCCAATATTCTTTAAACGTCTCAAGATTATCAAAAAGCCATTGAATACCGGATGCAATTTCTTCCGCCAGTGCAATTTCATCATGATCCAATTTTTCGGGAATTGCTTGCGAAAGGAGCAACGTTTCATCAAGGCACTTATATGCTTTAGAGTCATACGAAGCATATGGAATTATACTGTCCTGTAGGAGTACATAATGCTTGGTGCAAACTGATACCCCTGGTGTTTGATGAAGACGATGCCAATATCCTTCTCCGTATGCAGCTGTTTCCTCTTTAAGACATACAGGGCAATATCGAAGATGTGTAGGTGTTGGTTCATTTTTTCTCCACAAACCCAGTTTTGAATACGTCGCCTTTTCTATATCCTTTTCTACCCAAGAAGTTATCAATTGGATATAGTTATCATCTCTAAAAAGTGTAACAAATGGAAAAAGAGTCCTTCTAAAAAGTAGATCTTCAAACGATACATCGAACCGTTCGGTTTCATTGGAAAGACATCTCAAATTTCTCGGTAACATAACCGTGGCCGGTTCATTCATGTTCCCAAAAACATCGTTAGTTGTTTGGCTCATATGCGTATTGCCACTGTATTTGTGGTATCGTGCAATGACGCTATATAGTATTTCATCAGGGTACATTTGGGGGAAATACGAAAGCATAATAAAGCCTCTGAATTCTTAGTCTTTACCAAATATGAGATTCTCGTCCTCGAGTGACTGCATCGTCAATTTCTCATACTTTGGAATACTGTCATTAGTCAACTGCGGAATGGAGACACTTTCTTGCAAAACATCTTGACGAATTTGATCAGCGGTTATTTCCTTCGCTTTGGTTATAGCTGGAGTAACATGTTTTCCCCTACCCTTATCCCAATACATTTTCGCATCTGCATCTGTAAGATCTGAAGGTTTCGGGTTGTTGATCATCTCAATTTTAGGTTGTAGCATTGCAAAAGAATCTGAATAAGCAGCACTTTTGAGCGTCGAAATGGTTATTTTTTCACTACCTCCAACTTCGCCTGCTTTAATTGCCTTAATTTGTGCAGCAATATATATATTAACTGCAGTATCAACTACTCCGCCACTTAGATCATGCATTATTTCGATTATTTTGGGGTTAAGAGGTGTTGAAATATTAGTCCACTGAAATTTCCAAATACTTTCCATAAATGTTAGCCAATCATCACTATCCTTTCTCAAGGTATCCATAATTACAGCACCCATTCCTGTGCTTCTTCTTGCATTCATCAAATCTCTTGACAGAAACGAAATGGCTTTAGGAGTACCTATCAAAACAATTGGTACGCCGATTGTATTTACTAGATTTGAAATAAAATTCAGCATCCGATCTATGCCGCCGGTTTTTGCCGCCAAAATGTTTTGTATTTCATCGATAACTAATACTCCAAGACTGTGTCTTCGGGCTATTAGAGCCATCTGTGGAATAAGCTGATCCGTTGATCCCCTTCCTTTAAGAACAAATTTTTCATAGGTCTTGTCTCCAGTCAGGCCATCAAATTTAGTAAAAAAGCTTGAACACAAGCCTTTGATACTACCATCAATGGGGCACTCTAGCCGCATCCACACAATCTGCAAATGGTGAAATGGCATTCCTTTGTATTCTTCGTGAAGGATAGTTTCTGGATACATGGCAAGCCCCCTTATTGCAGCTGATGTTTTACCAGTGCCGGAGCTTCCAATCACCGAAAAACCGCATGATATAGCATTTGAAAGCTTTGCGGTACTAAAACATGGATCTTTTGCCACGACACAATCATGAAGTACCGATAAATCCGCAGTATGTTTGGCAGATAGTGGATTTCTGGATTCATATCCAAGAAGGATTGCATTATAAAGTTTGCGTGCAAAGTCTATATGTACACTCCATGGTTGAAAACAGGTGTGAATCAGGGGCGGAAAATTTTGTCGTTTATGTGATACAATCTGCCTTTCAGATTCATCGTAAGGAGGAAAATAAGTCATTTGATCAACTAATTCGTAGAATGACGGTATTTCTGGAAGTGCCTCTATCGCAGGATTTCCCTTATATAGTGTCTGAGCAGGTTCAGAATACTGTGCAGCCACTTGCCCAGAATTCCAAGCATATTTATTCATAATCTTTCCTTTCCGATTTCTCAATTTGTTCTAATTGATGCTGTCTGATAAGCCTTGCATAATCCGCAAGATCGTCATTTGATTCAACAGATCTTCTTGTTTCATATGAGTATTCCTGCAAATCATCTGGTGGCATGAAGTTGTTTTTTTCTCGCTCAATAAGAACTTCGTTTTTTCGATTCTTACGAATTTCTTGTCCTTTAAGATTTTTTGCGCCAATTAGAGGGATAATTTTGGATTGTTCTTTAACCATTTTTTCAGCTATATCAACGATTTCACTTGCTCGTTGAGAAAAACGACTAGTATTTTCAAGATCAGTTCTTTCACACTTTTTGTGGTCATGCCGCCTATTTTCAATGCAGTTCTCAATCTCCTCTAAATTGCATCCAACAAAAATTCTGCTGCTGTCTGCGGTGCATTCGCTGTACTCAAATTTTCCATCCTCGAAAAGTATGCAAATTGAGTTCATATTCCTGGGGTCAAAAGCAATATCAACTAACCTCCTTCCATTAATTCGAGCTTTTGAAAACCAATCCTCTGCAATGGCTCTCGGGCATGTATAATACAATTTCTTAAAAAGAATTCCTTTTTCCGTAATACTGGCTTTAGATTTCTGCATCAAGGCTATCATTATCCGTTCATCAACTTCTTCTCGTAATATGCCGGAACGATGCTCTATGCCCCAATTCCAAAGACTCAAGGGAATTGCAGGAACTCTATCCTTAATAATGTCATCATCTAAATGCGGATCTTCTGTGAGCAAGCGCGAATTGTTTAACAAAATATAATAGATTATCAGCTTAACGAACTCATCAATTGTTAGTTTTGCATCCAGACGATAATCATGTCCTCCACGTATTTTGAAATCAGGGTATACACTTCCAGGAAGTAATGGCTTTGTATATTCAGCCAGTAAATTGAAACTATTCTCCACAATTCCTTTCATGTCAGGTCTAAAAGCTGACGCATTTTCAATATGAATACCCAACCCTGTGACAATGCTATTACTGGCCTTTTTCACCATTTCACCATTGTCTACCATAAGGCAAGAAGGAATACCTTGGCACGGCCATTCTTCGTCGTTAATTTCTATTCCATATTTCTTACAAACTTGGACTTTATTTAATGCCATGTTGTAAATTGCGGTCATTGCACTTGCCCACGATGGACCTTCGAGACATACACTAAATCCAGCAATCATCCTTGAGAAGACATCAGAAATAAAATATATTACTGGCCTGCCAACTAATACAGAACGATCAAGTTGTGATACAAGATAAATGTCACCAATAGTTGCATCGAGCTGAAATTTATCTCCTGGTCCCATAGCTTCACTTTGTGAACTCCCAACGATTCCACGTAAATCCCGATCAAATTTCTTTTCACCAATTCTTTTTCTCATATTAATGAAAGACTTTGCATGATATGTAAACTGTCGTTTAGTAATGTATTGCGGTTTCAGTATTTTCCTTTCACTGTCTTCAACTTTGTCCATTGCATAATTTTCAAGATACTTTATATAGCAAAATTTCATGTTGCATTTATTGTCTTTATTATAATATTTATTAATTATCTTCTTGATATTGTCTTTTTCGGTTTGCGTAATGCATATGCCCTTATTATCGGTATGATACTTTGATGGGCGACCTCTTTTCATAATCTCGTTTGAATTTATCGACTTTTTATCTCTGCTACAATTCCCATTATTTCGATAATCCGGAAGCAAAGCATTTTTGTTCTTTCCCCCGGCCCAGTATTTATATAGATATCTTTGAACATCCATTCTGTAGCAGTTATTTGCCAGGGAAGAACTAGCGATAAACATACTCCGTGCCTTTGGATCATAACAATGAGGCTCATTAATAACAAAATCACAAATAACATTCCAAGCATTATTCATGTTTTCTATATATTTTTGATTTATCTCATCTGTAAGAATAGATAACGATTCATTTTCCTCTTTTTGGACCATATCCAAAGTAATATTTTCTTCAAGTTCCGAGAGTCCTAAAAAATAGGGAATTGTATTTTTCCTGCTCAACGAAATTACAACAACTTTATCTTCCTGCGGCAAAGTGCAAAGAACACGAAATTTATTCTCTGAAGCACTGTCTTTGTAAATTGCATTAACTAATACTGTCATTTTTTTCGTCCTCCGAGTGAAGCATTGCTTTTAATAGCGAAACATCTACCAATTCTTCAATTTGCTTTGTTGGGACAAATTTGATCTTCAAATTAACAGGGATGAGTTTATGTGCTACCAGATAACGAAACAAGGCTAACATTGATCCTTTCTTAAGATTGTATATTTGGTCAAGTTCAGAAGTCACTTCAGCTAAAATGCCTTGACCTTCTGCGATTGATCGCCTTAGTTGTTCTATTGGCTCGCTTGCCATGGATTCATCCAGAGTTACTTTTAGAGGGTAATCAAATCGTTCTTGAAAAAATCTCATATTTGCACACTCATTCATATCTATGCTCATTTCAGTAACAAGAAGCCAATTGACTCCACGCCTATTCCAATACTCTTTTTCAATTGATAGTTTCTCTAAAACCCTATCGGACAAATCTTTCGAATATTTGACATTGTATGCAATATATTGAGTCGTGTTTCCAACTTTGACAGTAACAAAAAAATCGGTGGTCATAACAAAACTGTTATTTCCACCGATTTTTGGGGGGTACTCAACTCCTAGAAGTCTTGCAATTTCTTCTGTTTCGAAGACTGGGAATAGGGGGTATTGTTCTCGAATATCAATTACATTTTCATTCCATTCTAGCCAATAATAAAATTTTGTTTCCAGGTCAGATAATAAATCATGTTTTCTTGGAAACTTTATTCCAAATACTCGGCTTCCTCGACCTTTATTAGAAAAGCTGCCGACACCAATCCACGGTATATAGTTGGCGCCGCAGCCTTGACCATAACCAAGTTTAATATGTTCCGCAATTCTTTCCTCAGTAAAATCAATATAGCCCATATAAACACTCCAATAGTAATCAAAGTGCAACTATAAGGACAGCATACTTCTCTTAACTCAAATTTTCAAGATATGTATCAAACTTACAACTTTTGTATCAAACTTACAACTTTTGTATCAAACTTAATTGTCATTTAACAATCAACACGTGACATCAATACTACCGTCTCAACATGCCCCGTCCACGGGAACATATCGACCGGTTGGATTGCTTTGATCTGGTATTCCCCTGCGGTTAATACGGCGATGTCGCGGCCGAGGGTCGCGGGGTCGCAGGATACGTAGATGATTTTTTCAGGAT
>Ga0209540_10000716_pt1 | contig 28379 bp, 36 predicted proteins | sample BarGraIncu01121A_FD_184501 | JGI IMG/M metagenome (GOLD analysis project Ga0209540, IMG submission 184501) | Arctic peat soil microbial communities from Barrow, Alaska - Barrow Graham LP Incubations 011-21A (SPAdes) (version 2) | ecosystem: Environmental > Terrestrial > Soil > Wetlands > Peat... | reverse complement strand
AAGTCCAATGATGTTTTTCAGAAATCGTATAACATACCATGGTTAGGTAACAAAAGAATTCGCTTTGATTGGATATCCTGAATAGGGTTCAATTATGGGACATAAACACTTGACGAAAATCGGTGTTAAATAAACGCTTATATCCTTCTTTGACAATCCTTGCACATGTGATCCCATGAAAGCAATAGAAAAGGCAGAAGGCATAGGCGGAATGCTAACTGCATTTCGGAAACTTGCGCGCGGCCGGAAGAAGATAACCTTCATTGGCTGCCCGGGCTGGTGCAATCCGTTCGCTGAACTTCTTGGATATGTTTTACGCGACGCTGGAAAAGAGATGGTATTTATCCCCAACCTCAGGAAAGAGCTGGCAGCAAAGGTCGAAATGACCGACTATGGCATGCAGCTGGGGGAAAAGACGGACCCGTCTTCTGATACAGTCGTACTCCTGGGTGGACTTGCCATGCCCAAATTGGAAGTGGATGTCAATGGTCTCATAGCTATGATAGAAGAAATTACGAAGGGACATCCCGACCGTCAAATTCTTGGAGCCTGTATAGGCGGGGTTTTTCATAAAGCTGGTTGGGATACATTGATCGATTTTGATTATCTTATAGATGCTGACATGGATGTTACTACTTACGGATTCAAGCAGGACTTATGAATAAGCTTGCAAAACTTTTTATAAAAACAAGCCTGGTATACCTTGCCCTGAGCACGATCCTGGGAGTGCTCATCACTATTGGTCCTGGATACAGTTTCATGCATTCACATTTTGCCCTGATAGGATGGGTATCTTTCATGGTTTTTGGCCTTGCTTATGAGACCATCCCGCGCTTTAGCAGTAAACCGCTTTATAGCAGGAAACTTGGAATGTGGCAATTCTGGCTTGCAAATATAGGGTTGATCGGGCTTTCGCTTTCATATCCGTTTATGAGGATGTATATTCTAAAAGAAAAAGATCCTTCGGATGCCATTATAGCTGTTATGATCTTTGGCTTGATCGAAGCTATTTCATGTTTCATTTTTATATATAATATCTGGAAGTCAATGGATCATCAAAGTTCATCGAAATAGGTGTCTTGACAGGATCGACAGGATACGATTTTAGTGACCGCTCCTGTAAATCCTGTTGATTCTATCTGAAAATCAAAAACAATCTATGAGTCATCAGTTAAGATAAAAATCATGACATAGAACACGGATGACGCGGATGCGTACGGATCCGTGAATATCCGCGTATGTTCTATTAAGACTGTGGATCAATCGAAGTTGAGGTAACAACAATGGAATGGAAACCCGATGCTTTAAAAGAACTCGAAAAAGTCCCCGAACATGTCCGGAGCATGGCAAAAATGGGCATCGAAACAGCTGTCGAAAAAAAGGGAAAAAACATCGTAACTAACGAGGATGTCAATGAAGCCGCTTCGCAATTCAGGGCGATAATGGGAAATAAAGAACAAGATGAGAAAACTACAAAGATCGCGGTCGTGCGCTGCGATATCGTAAGCGAAACATGTCCAGGCGTCGCATGTTTCAAAGCATTTAACAAAAGAAAGGTGCATTTTGAACAATATGGCAAGGATGCGCAGATAATCGGATTCTTCACTTGCGGCGGATGCCCTGGCAGGAGGATCTTCAGGCTTGTGGACAGCCTCATGAAGCATAATGTGGATGTAATTCACCTGAGTTCATGTATGATGCTTGAAAAGAGCTATGCAAAGTGTCCGCATATTGAAGAGATAAAGCAGATGATACTCAATAAAGGTGTGAAACTGGTGGAAGGAACCCACCACTAGTAATAATGATTTCAAAATGGTAAAACAACCATAAAGAACAAAAAGCATAGCCTGCAATAATCTTTGCGAACACAGGGTTCTTTGCTGTGATATGTCTTTGCCAGTCAAAAGGTCAACAGAAACTAACATTAATAAAAAAAACACAACGTTCATCCATAAACTTGTATTATTAAACGAACAGAACTTTTATGCTATGGCAGCCTATTATTATATTGGGCGTTTGGAAAGCTTTATTACTGTTCGTAACTATACGAATAAATAGGAATCTATTATGACAATAACAAAAGACATGACAATTGAGGATGTAGTCAATCAATATCCAGAGAGTATGATGGTATTCATGAAGCATGGTCTGCATTGTGTGGGGTGCCACGTGTCTGCATTTGAAAGTATCGAAGAAGGCGCAATGGCGCATGGTATTAATGTTGATGCGCTGGTGAGTGACCTGAATAAAGTCGTTTCTTCAAGAAAGACAAAGACTTAACTCATGAAATAACTCTTGTGCCAGATGTTCCAGCAAGAGCTAAAAGAGCCTTATCAAGACTTGAGATGATCGCGGTCTTGCCGCCCGATCTTACGAACTTAACAGCTGCAAGCATTTTTGGCTCCATGCTGCCCTTTCCGAAATGCCCTTCTTTTATGTATCGTTCACCTTGCGAAACTGTTATTTCGTGAAGATCTACCTGGTTATTCTTTTCGTAATTCAATGCAGCGTTCTCAACATCGGTAAGGATCAAAAAAATGTCAGCCCCGATATCCGATGCCAGCATGCTTCCAGTCAGGTCCTTATCTATGACAGCCTCAACACCGATGAGTGAACCGTTTCTTTCAATGACAGGAATACCCCCGCCACCCGCTGCGATGACTAATACGCCCCGGGAAATAAGCTTCTTGATCGTACTTTCTTCAATGATCTTAAGCGGTATCGGAGAAGGGACTACCCGTCGATATCCTTTGTTATCATGAACCATCTTCATGCCATTGGCCATCATTACCTTCGCCCGTTCTCCAGGATAATATAGGCCGATTGGCTTTGTGGGATTCTCGAACGAGCAACATGATGAATCCACAACCACCTGGGTCAAAACCGTAACCACCTCTTTATTGATACCGATCTCCAATAGCATGTTCGAAAGTGACCGTTGAAGCAGATACCCTAGCATGCCCTGCGTCTGGGCTCCAATAATATCCAGGGACTGAGGATGCACTCGTGCGCATTCTTCCTGCATCGCAAGGATATTGCCGATCTGGGGCCCGTTCCCATGCGTCAAAACCACATCATGACCAGCCTGTGCTATCCGGGCGATCTCCCTGCAGGTCCCATCTATCTTTTCCTGCTGCTCTTTGGGATTTCCCCGTTCAGGATTCAATATTGCGTTTCCGCCTATTGCCATTACTATGAGGCTCATACTTTTATTTTAATTGGCAGCTTGATCTTTTGTTTATTACCTGTTCCTTTCATGCCGGTATTTTCCGCTTTTTTCCACATATCATTAAAATGTTCAAGATATGATTCAAATATTCCATCTTTACTGCGCATGAATTCCATGGTCGGGCAAGCTCTTCTGCTCTTATTAAATAAATAAAGCGTCACCCTCATCAGATTTTCATCTATGATCGTCATAGCGCACGTTGGATACGTATCATAAAATCTTATTTCCACATTTGTCTTAAATTCATCTTTCAGGTTCGCAATGAACTCTTTTTCAAGATTATACAGGCGATTTATTTGACCCCGGAGATCTTCGTTATTTTCATCCTTTTCCCGATAGGCGACATGTGGTGAGTTGGGATCCAGGATCAATATCTGCAAAGTACATCCGCCCTCGACCAGGGACTTAAGTCGTGTCCATTCATCGCTGTCTGGATAGAAATAATAATTGAGTGTTACGCCCAGCAATTTAATATTTTTCTGGGCAAGATCCAGGATATCGGAACTTCCTCCTTTTTTATACACATTTACAAGTCCGGATTTCAAGACAGATTCACTTATTGATTTTGCCTTTTCACAGTGTTGTGTTATCATGGCCATGAAGTTGGTTCTAACAAACTCCTCTATAAGATCCATCATATTCCTGCGTAAAAAGTATTCATAGAACAATATCGCAAAACCAATTATGATCAATGAAATCCCTATTTCTTTGAACACATCCTCCCGGATAATGGAAATCAAGTCCCTGCCTGGTGATACAAGTATAACGATGGTCGCGCCTGAGATTAGAATAAAGAAAGAGAGTAAAATTATTTTATAAAATAAAACAAGTTTTAATAATTTCTCTGCTATTTGTGCCATTATCTCACTCAACCCAATTAATATAATTATATAAGCAACAACGTATTTTAAACTTTGTATGATGGGTTTACATCATGTTTTTTTCCAGGTTAAATAGAGTCCGCAAGTACAAAACACTGGCAATTGAGCTTTTTCTCTGTGGCTTTTTCCAATACTCTTTGTGCCATGCCCCCCGATGCAAAGACAACCACATTCAACCCCCGAAGCGCTGCAAGCATTGCCGACTGTATCACATCGAACTCAAGGTCGCATTTAATACCCATCTTATTCATCAACGCCTTTGCAGAAGTGCCCATCGCACCTATCCTTTTGCTCTTGTTCTTTTCAAGGATGTCACGGACTTTATCCATGTTCACTGCCCTTGACCCGCCTTCTATGACGCCAGGAACCCTGATTACGGTGATCTTTCCAGTCATTTGTTCAATATTACCCACAACGTCTTTTACTGCGATATCTTCACCAATATTCCCGTCAAACATGGCGATCCCGGTAACGCCATCTTCACCTTTGCAGGCAACAAGCATCCCGTCTTCGATTCGCAGTGAAACATGATCTCCTGCTTTTAAAACACATCCTGATATCGCACACCTGACATTCATTACCCTGGCGCTGTCAAATGATTCCATAAGATCAAGAACAGAAAGTGGAACTTCGCCTTTTGATATTCCCCTGGCCCTGAACTCGCGATATGTCTGAACGATGACTGGCTGCCTCAATCCGGCTTCAGATACCAGTTTTTCATCTGAAAAAATATGCCTTGGAATTCCCGACCTGAAAACCTTTCCCCTGTTGAGAATATAAATACGGTCTGCCCAGCCTGCTGCAAGGTCGCAATCGTGTGTTGAAATGATTATGGTTTTTCCGTCGTTGTTTAACTCATCAAGTATCCCCATGGTATCAGTGATGCCTTCTGCATCCATACCCGATGTGGGTTCATCAAGAACGAGAACATCAGGCTCCATGGCAACAACACCAGCTATTGCCACTCTTTTTTTCTGTCCCCCGCTTAAATTAGCCGGATTCTTTTTTGCAAGTAGTTCAATATCGAACCTGTGCAGCACATGATACACACGTTCTTTTACTTCGTGTGGCGATAATTTCAGGTTCCTGGGACCAAAAGCAATATCCTCAAAAACCGTTGGTGCAAATAACTGGTTATCTGATTCCTGGAAAACAAGACCAACCCGTTTTCTTACTTTATCGATATCGGCATCATTGATATTCTCCCCGAATATCCTCACCTCGCCTCTGGCAGGTTTTATAAGGCCATTAAAATGATAAAATAATGTGGTTTTTCCGCTTCCATTCGGACCAAGCACTGCGACCTTCTCCCCCTTTCTTGCCTCAAAATTGACCCCGGAGAGGGCGCTTGTCCCGTCTGCATAAACATATTCAAGTCCTATCGTTTGTATCGCCGTCATATTACCTCATAAAGCCCTGTCGATCCCAAGCATGACGATGATACCCGCTGATAACACAAATCCCACAAGCACATCACTTTTGTTCAAAGGTCGGTATCTCGCGATTGATCCAAAATCATGTTTCCAGCCACGAGAAATCATGGCTCTATAAACGTGTTCCGCTCTGGCAAACGCGCGAGCAATGAGTGCTCCGGATATTGAAGCGATATTATGCATTTTCTCCCTGGATCCGCAGCTTCTGGAAAAACCGCACCTTGACTCTTGCGCCTGTTTCATCCTTCTTGACTCACTTGAAAATGCCTTTATATATCTTATCATTAATGAAGAAATATCGATTAAAACTTCGGGTATCCTGTACCAACGCATGGTGTCAAGGATCTCTGTTTCAGAAGTAGTCGAAAGCATAAGGATTATTAAAGAAGTTGCTGCAAACACTCTTGAAAAGATCAGAAATCCATATTCAAATCCTTCTTTATATACTGAAATGATCCCCAGATCGATCCTGGTTGACCCGTAAGTCAAACTCTGGATCATGATTATAAAAAGAGAAAGAACGACCGGAAATATCAATTTCCTGCTATAATCCCCAAATTTATTAGCTCTTGTTGAAATAAGGACGCATAAGACCGCAATTCCCATCGGAACGTACCAGTGACCCATCAGTGTAATTGAAATTATAAGAAAAAACAGTATAAACAGATTGATCCTCTGATCTATGAATTTTCTCGGAGATCCAGATGAGGTCCTTTTCATCCTGATATACTTGCCAATTATGACAGATATGAAAAAAGTTATAGTTATTATCGCCCCGTTCAAAGGGTCGCCTGAAAGCCATCCAGGCATCAGTTTCTCCTCCTGAGATCACTTAAGAAATATCCCGTAAAAAGACCGCCGGTTATACCTACCATGGCAAAACCCAATGGCTCTCCAAGAAGTGCCATCAATCTGATCCCGATCCCTTCATGTGATGCCAACGGCGCAGCCTGCGCTTCAACTGTGCCATCAGTTCCCGCCATATTTGCGCCATCCAGATAACCTATATATGCACCAATGGCAATGATCGAAATAATTGAGAACATTAGCATCAGTGCAGTTTTTGTGAACCTGTCAAGGGGGCAGGAAGTATTTATCTTGTCCATGCTGCCCGTTTCATAAATATATCTTATAACATAAGCGGTGAATGCAAATTCTGCAAATGCCAGGGGCAATTGCGTGGGGATGAATCCCATTGAATATAATTTCCAGTAATAGATGACATTGTCGGGATTCAGGGAAAGGGCAAGTTGAAGGGCGGTTGTTATGTAGGTGAGGATACTGCCAACAAGACCTGCCATTCCCGCAGAAAACCACAAAGGAGAGACCTTCTTTAAGAGCCTGTATGTAAAATACCCCCCGAAAGCCCCCACAATTCCCATTGAGAAAGTATTTGCGCCAATGGTTGTTAAGCCGCCGTGTGCTACAAACGACTGGAAGAATAGCGCGATCGCAGTTATCACGACCGTTGCGAACGGACCTATAATTATGGAAGCCATGGGCGTTCCCACTGGATGGGATGATGAACCCGTAACAGGAACCGGGATGTGCCAGACCGAGATCACAAAAACAACTGCGCCCAGCAGGGATATTCTGGGAAGATATACTGGATCTTCTTTGATACGCTTATTTATCATCCGAATACCAAGACCAACAAAAATGACCGTTATTGCAAACCAGAAAAAAACCCATTCTGGTTTGAGAATTCCATCTGAGATATGCATATTGGCCTCGTAATCAAGTAAATTTGTTTTAACTAAAGTTTACTTGATATAAATAGTTGGTGTTTTCTGGTGACCGTTACCTGAACATCAAAAACTGTTCTCTTATGCAACGAAGCTAAAGTTATATAGTGCCTGGAATTATGAATAGTTGATGGCACGAAAGCTGAGTCCTTCCGATATGCATATTCTTAGGAAACTTGCACCTGAGCTTACAGACAGCACATGCGGGCATGCAGGATGGGAATTCAGGTCGGTCCTGCCTCCATTGAGCCAGCATGTTTCGACTTCACCTCGTGATTTCAGGGAACGCTTATTGAAACTTTCTGATGAGGAATTGAATTATCTCGTTGATCTTATTTTTGAAGGAATGGAAAGTCTTCATTGCATCAAGAATGAACATGTTAACGCCCTTGTTGAAGTCGTGGGAACAAGGATCTCGAAAGTAAAAGCCACCGAATTGCTCGAACTTTACAAATTCGCAGGTGATTGATATGGCGCATGTGATGGAACTTTTCGGAAAAGCGCGTGTTGTCATAAAGGATGGAAAAGTTGTTGAAGTGGGTGAACCAATAGCTGATTGGTGTCCGATTTTTAGCAAGGTTTCAAATGTATCCAGGCTGACTCGTGAAGAAGCAAAAAAGAACATGGAGTACAGGATACGTGAATTGGGGATGTTCACACCCAAAAGAAGGTTCGATTATGGTGTTTTTGTCAATTTTGGCGCAAGTGAGATAATGATGACGGGACTCAGGAGAAGGCTTATTGATTGCACGGTTACTGTATGCGATGGCGCTGGCACGGTCATAACCGATGATCCTGGACTGGTACAGGGCATGGGCGCTTTGATGTCCGGGCTTATTGAAACAGAACCCATTGTGGAAATAATTGCCGGGATCGAATCGCGCGGCGGCTTTGTTCTTGATAAGGAAAAAGCAAGGATCGACCAGGTTAGTGGTCTTAAAAAAGCATGCGACCTTGGCTATACCAAAATTGCTGTCAGCGTTGTCTCGATGGCGGATGCAGGGAAACTTCGTGCGATAGAGAAGGAAAATAACATCGATCTGATCCTGATCGGGGCGCACCTGACTGGGATAGAGAGTGAAGAAGCCGGGGATCTTGTCAGGGAAATGGATATAATCACAGGATGCGCCTCTAAAATGGTGCGAAGCCTTGTGAGACCTCTGATCCAGGCTGGCACTTCTGTTCCCATGTTCGGATTGACACAAAAAGGCAAAGAGTTGATAATTGAGAGGGCAAAGGAAATAGATTCACCGCTCCTTGCCAGCACGGCTGATCTGCCGCTGCTCCCTGATCATAAGCAGCCCAGGCCGCTAAAGTGATAGTTATTTGTCGCTTCATTGATGCGAATTCACTCAACCGGAGTTCGTTCGAGTTAGCATTGAGTCGTTGCTAATTCCAATCGGTTTATTTAAAAAGGTGGCAGATATCCGGATAATATTCGAAAGATTTATAATGTATAATAAGGTAGTCCGTTAAAACTACCTTATTATAGTTTTTTATGGTGATTTGAATTAAATATAGGAGGACATAATAAAATGGTATTAGATTTAACCATGAGCATGGCTATATTGGCACTTTTAGGAGCTCTTGCAACTATTGCAGGATGCCTTGAGGATCTTGAATCCGATGTAGGCTCCCAGAGCAATCCCAACTCCCAGGTACAATTAGCACCCCAGATGGGATTTTTGCACAGAATTTATAACAAAGCAATTTCAGGCGAACCTATCAGTAACGGAATGTCGGCTGTGACCGGCGGTACGGTCACAGCTGTACTATTGAACGCAAAGTTCTATGCAGTAACTGCTATCGCAATAGGCGCTTTAGTAGCAGCACTTCTGTATGGTATTTATGCGACGACCTCATATGCCGGCAGAGTTGCAAGCCAGTCCAGGTTCAAACAGCCCTTGTATATGGATATTATGAGATATACGACCCCTTCAATAATTGCGCATAACTTCATTGTGAATTTTTGCCTTGTGTCGATAGCTTATATCCAGTATGCAGTACTTGGATATCCTTTTTCAATTCCATTCCTTGCATTGATATGGGGTATTTCAGTAGGCGCTATCGGCTCATCAGTGGGCGATGTCCATTATGGCGGCGAGCGAGAATTCCAGAACCGTGAATTCGGATGCGGTCTAAATACTGCGCTTTCAGGACGAATTGTCAGGAAGGCTGAATCGGGTTTGAGGAACAGCATTGATAACGTCTGGTTCTGCGCAAAGTTTGGAGGACCAGCAACCGGTATCGGTCTTGGTCTAACTGTCTTCTTTTCAAGCTGGCCAACCACCATATGGGGATATACATGGAAGGCGATGGGTGCAGGAGTAATAATTCTGGTAGTAATGATTATTATGAATAGACTGCTTGAAATAAGTGTCAAGAACGCATACGGCCCCTATAAAGAAGATAAGGAAGAAAAGGAGGCTGGTGCAGTTGCACATTAGCAGGATAATTAAGGAGGTTGTATTATAATGGTATTACTAGACCCAACAACATTAATTGATATTGCCCTGATAGGTTTAAGCGGGGCATTGATATGTCTTGCAGTTCATTTTATTCCAGTTGGCGGAGCGCCTGCGGCAATGGCTCAGGCTACCGGTATAGGAACTGGAACTGTAGAACTCGCAGCAGGATCAGGTCTTGTAGGCTTGATCACATCAAGTTACATGTATGCGTACGAGCCTACTGCTACCATGGGCCTTGTAATGGCTTCTGGGGCGTTAGGTGCAGCTGTGATGCTTGCAAGCACAATGCTTGCTGGCGGATTTATCTATGCTTATGGTGTAGGTGTTCCATTTGCGTCGGCGCAGGTCAAAAAAGACCCGATAACAGGCCAGCGGCAAGATAATTATGTTTCAAAAGGGACCCAGGGTCAGGGCATTCCTACGATTTGTTTCGTGAGCGGAGTTGTAGGATCAGCGCTTGGCGGTGCCGGAGGCGGACTTATCTACTATGTGCTGATGCAATATTACAGCCCATTGATATCAACCAGCGCTGCGGCAGTGGCCGGAGTATTTACCATGGGAGTTTTCTATGTGAATTCAGTCATCCCATCTTATGGTGTGGGCGGAACGATCGAAGGGGTACATGATCCCAAGTTCAGGCGGGTAGTTCCAAAAGACGTATTCACAAGCATTGTCGTAAGCATGCTCTGCGGCATTGTGGCAATACTAATAGCAGGAGGAATGACATGAGCGAAATAAAGGATATAGCGCCCAATCATCTTGTGCTTTTTGGGATTATCGGAGGATTAATCGGAATTTATCTTTCCCCTACAATACCTGTAGCAGGATCCCTTGGTGCAATTTGCGCTGTTATATGGGGTGCTGATGCAGTAAGACGTGTTGCAAAATACGGTCTTGGAACAGGTGTTCCTTCTATTGGCCAGATAGCGCTGGGTATGGGTATCATCGCGGCCATGTTTGGCCTTGCGATCATGAAAACACAACCATTAGCAGGTCCGGTCGTTGCGGTAATAACAGCATCCGTCATAGGATTTATTATAGGATGGTTTGCTCAAAATGTAATAAAAATGAAGATACCTGTTATGATCCGCTGCATGACGGAAATAGCCGCAGCTGGCTCAATAATTATAATAGGTTATAGCGCTTCCGTAGCTGGAAATTATGACTTCATGAATAATATTGTCCCACTTGTTTTCGATAATGGAGTCATTCTCTTTATTTTCTGGGTTGGCGCGGTTGCAATGCTACATCCGTTCAATGCATGCCTCGGACCTGATGAGAGACAAAAGAGAATGTTGTATCTTGCGGGTTCCACAGGAGCAAGCACAATGGCAATAGTAGGTCTTGCAGCTCTTATGACACTGGGGGCATCTGGCGCAATTACGATGCTTCTTGGAATAGTTTTGTGGTTAATATTCTACAAGAAATTCTGGGATGAAGTCTATAATGATGCTGCATCAGTTGTTGGAACTGGATTAATCCCGAAGACGGAGGCATAAAATGAGCCATATAAGAGTTGCCCCTGAACTGCACCTGATCCTTAATCCAACGACAGGTGTGATCGCAGAAGAAAAAGACGATGTTGTGGAATATTCACTGGACGCTGTGTATTCACAACTGGATGAACTGGATAAGATCGTCACAGATATGATGAACCAGCTTGAACCGAATGCAAAATTGTTGAACATGTTCCCGGGAAGGGAGAAAGCCTCCTATAATGCGGGAATTGTTACGAATGCATTCTACGGCGCAGTAATAGGATTTGTCGTAGCCTTCTTATTGCTGATAATGAAGAAGCTTGGAGGGATATAAATGGCAAATAAAGTCAAACCGGCAGCAGGATGGCCTGTTGTTAAAGGTGAATATGATGCAGGAAATCCAGAAAATCCTGTAGCGGTATCAACATGCGGCTCACATCTTAAGGGTGCGGCGCAGATAGCAGCAGGCGCAGCTATCACAGGCCCGCAAAAAACAGAAAACCTTGGTATTGAGAAAATTGTTGCAAATATCATTTCCAACCCCAACATCCGCTTCCTGCTCGTCACAGGATCGGAAGTTAAAGGTCACATCTCAGGTGAAGCAATACTGATGCTTCACAAGAACGGGATCAAAGATAACAGGGTCGTAGGTGCAACTGGCGCTATTCCTTACATCGAGAACCTGCCTGATGATGCCATTAAGAGATTCCAGGCACAGGTTGTGGCTGTTGAAATGATCGGCACGGAGGATGAAGGCAAGATCCTTGCAAAAATAAAAGAACTTGCAGCAAAAGACCCCGGCGCCTTTGAAGGCGAACCGATGATAATCCAGGTCGGCGAGAAAAAAGAAGCAGAGGTTTTAGGCGGAGTCAAACCAATGTCCGCTGAAATTGCCACTGTCCAGGCAAGGATAAAAGGCATACAGCTTCAGACCATTGACATGGGAAATATGAACAAGCTGATGTCAGGGATATATGCCGGGAAGATAGAAGGCATAATGATCGGTCTTGTCGTTGGATTGACCCTTCTTGGAATTCTGATAGCGGGCGGAGGATAATAACATGGCAGAAATAGAATATGAATACGGCAAAGGCGTACCCACAGTATTAACCCCTTCAATGGCCGCTATAGAAGCGCTTGTAGAGGATATAAGGTACAGGGGACAGCTCATCGCAAGGAACCAGAAACTTGAATCCGGCGTTGGCGCAACAGGCGTGATCGGTATTTCGATCGGCTTTGTGATCGTAATGATAGCAGTGCTTGTTCCTGTATATATGATGGGGTGAAAAGATGGCAGAAAAAGTCCCTATAGTTATCGTAGACCCTGAGGACTACAAGAATGTCCTTCAGAAATTGAATGATATAGAAGAAAAGATAGAGTTCACTAATTCCGAGATCCACCAGAGATATGGGAAAAAGATCGGAAGAGATATTGGAATTCTTTATGGAGTATGTGCTTCGTTAACGATGATAATAATATATCTGTTATTGATTCTTTCACCAGCGCTTTCAAACCCGCTGCTGCTCAATGCCATAAAGAAGATGTTAGGATTAAATTAAGTGAGGTGCCAAGATGTTCAGATTTGATAAGAAACAAGAAGTATTTGAGTTCGGTAAAATAAAAGTCGGCGGACAGCCGGGAGAATACCCAACAGTACTTGTCAGTACCATGTTCTATGGAAAACATAAGATCGTGTCTGATGAAGACAGGGGTATATTTGATAAAGCCGCAGCTGAAAAGCTATGGAATACACAGGAAGTCATGGGAGATACTACAGGAAATCCATATTTCAACCAGATCGTTGGCGAAACGCCAGAAGCTATAAAGAAATATATTGACTGGTTCGTGGGAATATGCGACGACGTACCATTCCTCATCGATTCCTCAGACGGCCATACAAGGGCAGCAGCCGCAAAATACGTAAAAGAGATAGGCGTTGAGAAACGGGCGATCCACAACTCAATAAATTCCAGTATAGCAGCAGAAGAGATCAAGGCTATCAAGGAAAGCAAAATAACATCAGCAATCGTCCTTGCATTCAATGCCACAGATCCAAGCGTGGAAGGCAAATTGCAGATATTAGAGAAAGGAGGCACAGGACAGACAAAAGGTATGCTTGACGTCGCAAAAGAAGTCGGGATCACAAGACCCCTTGTCGATGTAGCAGCCACTCCTCTCGGAGCAGGTTCCGGAGCCACCATCAGGTCGATCCTTGCGATCAAAGGCAAATTAGGATTGCCGGTTGGAGGAGGTTTCCATAATATGGCTTCAGCATGGGACTGGATGAAGAAATACAAGAAAACAGACCCTGACGCCAAGACAGAGTCATGGCCGCCTGTGGACATTGGCACAAACCTTGTCGCACAGATCATGGGCGCAAATTTCTTGCTGTACGGTCCTATTGAGAACGTAAAGAAAGTTTTCCCTGCAGTAGCAATGGTTGACATTATGCTGGGTGAAACCGCAAAAGACCTTGGCCTGAGTGTCCTGGCTGAGTCGCATCCGATAAAGAAATTGGTGTAATTTACACCGATTTTTTTTACTTTTTTTTTTGTATTTTAGTATTAATACCTATGATATGGGTCAAATGTATTTTTCACAGATAATAAATCCGCGTAATCTGCGCAATCCCATCACATGATTTTATTGCTTATAATTAGAAAAAAAGCTGAAAAGATACAGGATTTTGTTCCTGTGTCTTGCAGTTCTGGTTTGTTTAATGCGCTCGCGCACCCATAGGCACAGAATACATCCACAGGGCTATCAGGCCGAACAATAATATCACTATTATATACGGCAGCGCTGATGCTTTTGAATCGGGATTGCTAGCTGCGATCCTGTGAGCGGTATATATACCGCCAATGATGCCAAGTATTGAAAGTATATATTGGATAACCTGTATCGTTGGCGTATTCAATATCGACATATCTCCTGTGATATTTAATCCCACAAGGGAGGCTGAAGTATATATTACAGACAAACCTTCTCCGAGGAAATGTTTTGCATTATGCGCAAGATGTATCCCAAGTCCAAGGGGAATAAGAGCATAGCCAAAGCGAATAAAGTTAGAACGCTTCATTTCCCAGGATGTGTTGCTTGAAACAAGGCTGGCAGCCAGCATCAGAATAATTGGTATAAGCATTGCTCCTGCAAAGATCACTGTCCATGCAACTGTAAAATTGGTTATACCAGTTGTGTTTTCAAACCATTTCATAAATGACTCCCATACTTCAAGCATGACGACAGTCTGGCTTATCACTATCCCGATCAAAGTCGTAGCAAGGAAAGACACATCAAAACGCGGTTTGTTTATGAACCAGAGTTCACTTGTTGGGGCTCGCGGAGTAATCCTGATCGCATCATGCGGACAGGATTTTATGCAGTTTGAGCAGAAGTTACAGAATCTGTTTGAGTCCATTGTCCTTGGATATTCAAACATTGAGCAGCCTTCCACTTTATCAGTCCCTTTATAACAGACAGGGGTCTTGCAGGTTTTGCATACATCGACGTTCGTCCTTAATTCAAGCGCCGAACTCATGGAATAATTGCTTGAAAGTCCTCCAAGGAAACACAGGTAACGGCACCATGCGCGCTTCTCGAAAACTGCTCCCATAAGGACCGCTCCCATGAAAACAAACAGCAAGAGATAACCTGTATTTATGGGTGATTCCACAATTCCAACGATGGAATCAAGCCATGTAATCATAAGGAAGGCAAAGATGATGATCCATACGCCATAATTCTGGAGGAATTTTGGCACTTTCATATGCAACCCTACTTTTTTCTGCACTTCATCGCTAACCCTGGAAAGAGGACATACTGAGCACCAGAGTCTTCCGAATAACAGGAAAAGGACAGGCAGGATCGGCCAGAGCAGTATCCATACCATCACGGCCCCAAAATTATATGATGTCTGGGCACTCCCGAAGAAGAGCTGGAATACGATAATGCTGAATATTATAAAAGTCGGCGCAACGAATATCAATGGATACCATCGGCTTTTAAGAAGAGCTTTAAGTGAGGGATATTCAAGGAAATTTATCTTTTTGAGTTTTTCCGTTTTTGAGGCAAAATATCCTGCAATCCCTATAAAGCCAATAAACAATGCTATGATATACCAGTTTATTTCACTATGTTCAGCAGGCGTGTTATCCATTGCCATATCTTCCATCGCTGCCATGACCGGTAAAGCCAATACCGCAGACAGGATCATATAAAAAATAATTATTCGTTTTCTATCCATTATGTTATTCTCCGACTTTACATCGAGTGTAAAGTAAAACATACTAAGTAAATACAGGTATATATAACCTTCTGGAAATTGAAATTCCCTCACCGAGAACAGTCCTGCCATATTAACCTCCAAATTCATTCAATCTGGAACTGCGAAGATAACAAATGGTTTTGACTCATGAAGCCAAGATAGCAATTTAGAAATATGATATTATAGGAAGCCTTTACAATTACAACTCACCAGAGATACGTAGCTATACTATTATTTACACAGTCAGACTCATTATGCTCATTAGTATTTATATGATAAATTGTATATTTCCAGTTGAAATAAAGGGGTTATATCACAACCACCGAAAGCGTTAAATCTTAATAAACACAATATGTAGGAACTAATAGAAGTTTTTAAAGGGAGAATGATAACTATGAAGATAGACGGGATTAGAGATAAAGAATTGGCATTATGGTTCATTGCAAAAGGATGCACCTTGGATGAAGCCAATTGTTTCGCAGATGAAACGATTCGTGAAATAGAATATACTAAAGATTATGAGGTATATCAAGAGGAACGATTGGGAAACTTAATTATTGGCAAAAAAGTAGAGGTTTCGAAATCTTTCATGGGCGCCACGAATGAGGAAGCAGTTTTAAGTTGAGTTTGGTTAGGGCGATTATATCATTAATGCCGATGATGCGGTACAGATATGCTGCGTCATTCCGAATGATCGTTTTTGAATGAAATTCATGATTTGGATCTATATCAATTAAGAGAATTAGTTATGCTGCAATGAAGGTCTGGCGCCAATTTAGTCGAGATTTTCCAGGCAAATTTTTTAATCCCTGGGTATTGCTCCTGGACATATAGACATACTTGCATCAGCGCCTTTATTAAGCATTCGTGCATCTTCTCCTATCGGCGCTTTCGCCTTTAATTATTTATGAAAATAAGTACTTGTATTGCTTAAAATTAGAAAATAAACAATTCTTTCGAATTTGCCCCAGACTCAATTATTATGATAGAATGGGCGAAAAATGGGAATGATAGTACATATTCCATAAAACTCCTGAAAGTTATTTATTAGCATGGAAAAAAACATTAATAAATCCGCAAAATCAAGTAAATCCCCCAACTCCCCCTTTCCATTTCATGCGTTCCAATGTTTTATATTTATATCTCACCATGCAGTTTAATGTGTTCTGCGATCGTTTTCCCAAAATTCCTGCAAGTATCAAGACCTTCTTCATCAGGAATGCGCTTTATGCGAAGAGGTGGCTCGATCACGTTCATGCCATAGTCGGAAAGCATCTTTGATATAACAAGGGGTCCTTCGCCACTCCATCCGTATGACCCGAAAGCTGTTCCTACCTTGCCTTTTAGAGGGACGTTCGCCAAGCTTTCCACGTATTTGATAACCCTTGGCATTCCTGCGCCTTTATAAGTAGCCAGACCTATTGCTGTCGCATCTGCATTTTCAACATCCCCCGGGGAAACTTCATCAAATTTTTTTAATATAACCTCAAGTCCTGCATTCATTGCCCCTTCTGCGATAGCTTTTGCCATCAAGCCGGTATTTCCGAATCCTGTACCATAAATTACTGATAGTTTCTTTGCCATTTTCATCACCTCATTCTACTTTATTGAACATCTCTTTGGGTGCATTACATATTGGACATTTGTCAGGTGCGTCACCCTCAACGGTATGTCCGCATATCTGGCAAACATGATAATCAGCTTCCTTGTTCTTGCCAAGGTTTTCAAGAGCTTTCTTGTACAGGCTGGCATGGATCCTTTCTACCCTGTTCGCCACCTCTAAGCTGAGGATAACTGCATCCGATGCATTCTCTTTCTTTGCCTCCTCTACAAATTTCGGGTACATCTCATTAAATTCATGAGTTTCACCAGCTATGGCACTTTTTAGATTATCTATTGTTTTCCCGACACCCCCCATCACTCTGAGATGGTTCTTTGCATGCACTGTTTCAGCATCTGCTGCTGCGCGAAACAATTTTGCGACCTGCTTATATCCTTCCTGATCTGCTTTTTCGGCAAAAGCCAGATATTTCCTGTTCGCTTCGATTCTCCAGCAAAAGCCACTTCCAAATTTTTCTGTGTTGTCATATATATTCTCATTTTATATCATGAAATTGATTTTACATCTTGATTCACATTTTTTCAAACATATCCTTTCCTACTCCGCAATCGGGACATACCCAGTCATCCGGCAGGTCTTCAAATGCCGTACCAGGTTTTATTCCGGGAGCAATCCCAATCTCAGTATCGTAGATATAGCCACAGGCTGTGCATACATATTTTGTCATATATTTACCTCCTCATATATTATTATATTTTTATACTTATTAAATTTCCGCTTTGAATTTTTCGAATCCGATCTCATCGATGAATTCCCCGAGCCTTTTTTTCGTGGGGTGTCTTTTATAATATGCTATTACCCGTTCCACCGTATCAAGGGCTTCTTCATCTGACAGGTTTTCACTAAGTGTTAAACCTAACCTGGGTTTTAATCCCGCACTTCCACCAACAGTGATCCTCCAGCCTTTAGAAGTGCCTACAACTCCTATATCCTTGATAATGTGTTCTGCACAAGAATTAAGACATCCTGAAACCCCAATTTTCATTTTCGATGGTAATTCCGGGCCATAATTTTTTTCATCCAGTTTCAAACCCATTCCGACAGCATCCTGCTGGCCCCTTTTACAGAAAGTAGTCCCAGGACACATCTTGACACTACGCACACAAAGTCCTAATGCATAACCAGGTTTCATTTGCAGGTCTGCCCACACATTGTCCAGGTCTTCGGGTTTTATTCCTACAATCGCTATCCTCTGGGCAGAAGTTAATTTCAATGCCTGAGCATTATACTTTTCTGCTACATCAGCAATTTTCCTGAGTCCTGCCGGGTCTATTATTCCACCAGGGATGTGTGGAGCAACAGCGAATGTTTTTCCATCTCTTTGAGCAATAGCTCCCTTTTCTAACATGTCTTTAGCCATAAATTCCTCCCATGAACTATTGACCAGGCATAATATAACGTTGTCTATCTTTCAGTTCTTGCTGTTTGCCTGCGTTCCAGCCTTTAACATCCCCGATGTATCCGGTGACTCTCGATAATTGGGTGACATTATGCCGATTACAAACCGGACACATGGGCTTGCCACATTCATGGCACGTTGAGGTTCCTGATATGGTTTCTTTACATGGTTTACTTGAATTTGCTTTTAATGCGATTGTACATTCTTTGTTTTCCATGATTTACCGCTCCTTTTGATATATCAATTCTATAGAAAAACATTCATTGTTAGATATCAATCTAACAGTAATATTAATGCATAACTAATACCATATAAATCTTACTGATTATACGAGATAATATGGCTTACATCCTGAAACCTGATGAAGAAACTGCAAAATTATTTTCCGATAAAACAAGGCGCAAGTTAGTGGAGTTGCTTTCAAAAAAGGAATTAACGAATTCACAGCTTGCCAGGATGCTGGATTTGAGTAAACCAACTATGTCCCATCACCTGAAATTACTTTTGGATGCAGGAATAGTGAAAATATCAAGGATCGAACATGAAGGACATGGTATTGCTATGAAGTTCTATGCAGTTAATCCCAATATTCTTTCAGTTGCAGTGCTTAAAGAAAATAAATTGACGCAGCAGATTGAAAAAGAAATCCAGGAAGCTATGACTGCAAGAATAAATGGCTCAGGTGGTGATACCAACATTGCATTCTTGCGCTTGCTTAAATCAACAATTCTCAGTACAGGAATAGATATGGATAAGCCATTCTATGATGCCGGGTACAATATAGGGGCAAATGTCATATCAAAACAGATAAAGGTATTCTCATTAAAAGAGGCTTTAAAAGAATTGGCGAACATTTGGGATGAACTCAAGCTTGGTACTATTGAATTATTGGGAGAACATCTGATCAAAGTAAAAGATTGTTACCAATGCGGTAATATGCCTGACATGGGAAAACCTCTCTGTCCAAGTGATGCGGGAATAATCGCAGGTGTCCTGGACACAGTTTGCGGGAAGAGATATTCTGTAAAAGAAACAAAATGCTGGGGAACAGGGTATGATTTCTGTGAGTTTGAGATAAAGGAATTATAGGGCATTATTGTGGCAGAAAAATTGTATAATAATGGAATTGACTCAGAAAAACCCTAAAGAATACCGCAGTGTGTTTGCGCTTTTTATTCAATTTTGAAAATGAAATAATTTGTTTATTCCATTCTCTCCATCATTTCCATCGCTTCATCAAATGGCAATGCAGGATTTATATGCGGAATCCCGATTTCTCTGAATGGATGGGTGATCTTCAGGATCGCCTCCTCATTTGGAGCATGGAATATCGCCATAGAAACATGTCTCCCGATCAAAAGATATCTTCCAATCAATTTTACTTCTTCAGGATATTTGAATTCTTTCCAGATTTTAAGAAGTTTTGATGTATTCTCAGGATCCCACTGGAACCATAGCACAAATAGCATATTTTCACTTCTTTTGGCTTTTTTTCACATTTTCTGCAAGATCTTTTCCCAGCCGTTTGGATTCTTCAAGATCTTTTTCTAAAGGTGCATACTGGACGCGTAAAACCGGATCAATAACTTTCATTCCAATATCTCTCATCTTCTGCGCGATCATACCGGGGGCCTCGCCACTCCACCCGTAAGAGCCAAAAGCTGCCCCAGCTTTGCCTGAAACATTTGCTTTTCCAAGGTTTTCAATAAATTTCTCCATTGGCGGCAGAATCTTATAATGAAATGTTGAAGAACCAATTGCAATCGCATCAGCAGATTTCAGGTCTTCTATCTTTGCCTCGTGAAAATTAACGGCTTGCGCCTCAACATTTCTTGATTTAGCACCTTCCACTATGGCTTCGGCCATGGCTTTTGTATTTCCTGACGTACTAAGATATACTACGACTATTTTTGTCATATTTTTCCTCCCATTCATTTGAGAAAGTTTGATGTTTCAAACCCCCTTTCTCATAATAAGATTTAAAATGATTATAGATATAACTTCCTCAGGACTTGTTTGAAAATCCTTAACCTATTAACATGGAGGGTATTCTAAAGTACTTATGTAATTACCGCATCCATAAAGTATATATTTACATCTGATGTAAAGTAGATATTTACATTTGCTGTAAAGTATATATATATTTAAAGTATAATCTAACTAAAACATGAAATGATAATTATGACTGAAACAAAAATAAAGATAAAAGGAATGATGTGTGGCCATTGCCAGGCATCGGTAACAAAAGCGATCTCATCAGTGGATGGGGTGTCTGCAGCCAGTGTGAACCTTGCTGATAAAGAGGCAACGGTCACCTACGACCCCAAAAAAACAACCGTGGATGCCATAAAGGCAGCCATTATTGATGCCGGATATGAAGCCTAGGCAGATAATGAGCTAACAAAGCCAGGAAAGAAAAAAAAAAGCTCAGCCAGAAAAAACAACAGTAACATGGGAAGTGACACAATTATGAAAGAAACAATTGGCATTTTTGGAATGACATGCATGCATTGTCATAAAAGGGTGAAAGATGCCATCTCTAAAGTAAATGGAGTCAAATCTGTTGATGTTAGCCTTGCGAATAACAGCGCCACGGTAGAATTCGATGAGGGGGTCACTAACCTTAATGCAATAAATAAAGCCGTCACCGATGCCGGATATGAAGTTGGAGATAGGAAAATCACTCTATCGGGGTCGCAGGAAAAGCCGACCGACAAGAGCTGTCCCGTGGTCATTGAAGAAGACAAGGAAACTGTCGAAAAACCAGTCGAACATGATAAATCTGGCGCTTCTACCACCATCACGCTAAAAATATCGGGTATGACATGCGCTGCGTGCGCTGCCAATATCGAAAAAGTGACCCGGAAGCTAAAAGGAGTAATCTCATCCACAGTCAACGTATCTATTGAAAAAGCATCCATAACCTACGATCCTTCACGTGTGAGCCAGAAAGATATTGAAAATGCCATAAAATCGATCGGGTACGGTATTGTAAAGGATAAAATTTCATTCGATGTGGGAGGTATGACGTGCGCTGCATGCGCCCAGAACATCGAAAAGGTCTTAAAAAAACTCACGGGCGTTGAATCCGTAGCTGTTAATTTCTCACTTGCAAAAGCTCATGTTGAATATGATTCTTCCCTTGTATCTGCGGCCGACATGATATCTGCCATTGAGGGTATAGGATATACTGCATCCCGTAAAGTCGATAAGAAAGAATCAGAGGACAGGGAACGAAAAGCACGGGAAGATGAGATAAAAAAACAGCGTACTAATCTAATAATCGCAGTTGGGCTTGGAATTCCCATCGCTTTAGGGGATATGGCTAATATGTTCTCGAACTTCCTCTGGTTCGTTCCGTCTTTTCTGGCTGATAACAGGGTCCTGTTCGTCCTGACCACGATCGTAATGCTCTTCCCGGGCAGGCAGTTCTTTGTGGGAACCTACAAAGGATTAAAACACGGCGTCACCGACATGAACCTCCTTATCGCAACAGGAACAGGTGCCGCCTATGTGGTAAGTGTTGCTGCGACATTCCTTGACCTGGGGCCAGGGTATATGCACACATACTATGACACAGCAGCACTCCTGATCACTTTTATCGTACTTGGCAGGTATCTTGAAGCCACGACCAAAGGCAAAACATCAGAAGCCATACGAAAACTCATTGGACTTCAGGCTAAGACAGCACGAATTATCGTGGAAGGTGTGGAAAAAGATGTGCCTGTCGAAGACGTGAAAGTAGATGATATAGTTGTGATGCGACCTGGCGAGAAATTGCCCGTTGATGGTGTTGTTTCTGAAGGCGTGTCTGCTGTTGATGAGGCTATGATCACAGGGGAAAGCATTCCTGTGGAGAAAAATCCCGGGGATACCGTAATAGGTTCAACGATCAATAAATCAGGTTCATTTAAATTCAAGGCAACAAAAGTAGGTTCTGATACCGCTCTTGCCCGGATAATCGAACTTGTGGAAAACGCCCAGACATCCAAGGCGCCCATACAGAAGATCGCCGATGTCGTAGCGGGCCATTTCATCCTTGCAGTGCATGTGATAGCACTTCTTGCATTCTTTTTCTGGTTCTTTATAGGGTTTGAGATGTTCGGGGTCGCAGGATCAGCGGCTTTTGCCGGGGTCAGCCCATTCCTGTTCTCACTGCTGATCTCCATAACAGTACTTGTTATCTCCTGTCCCTGCGCGGTGGGGCTTGCAACACCTGCCGCAACTATGGTGGGTACAGGTAAGGGTGCAGAAAACGGTATCCTGATAAAGGGCGGTGAGCCCCTTGAAATGGCACATAAACTGAACACCATCGTTTTTGACAAAACAGGTACATTGACACGGGGCGAACCTGTGCTCACCGATGTCAAAAGCTCTGCCAGCCACACGGAAGAAGAGGTTTTGCGCATGGCTGCAATAGCAGAGAAAGGCTCTGAGCACCCGCTTGGCGAAGCCATTGTGAAGGGCGCAGCATCGCGAAATATCAATGTGCCGGATGCGGAATCCTTTAAGGCCATAGCAGGTCACGGGGTTGAAGCCGGGTTCGGAGGTAAGCGGATTCTTCTTGGCACACGTAAACTCATGGCTGATAATGGAATAGATGTGACCCACTTGAACGCATCTATGGAAAAAATGGAGAACGATGGCAAGACCGCCATGCTCATAGGATTAGATAAGGAAGCCATAGGTATTGTAGCAGTCGCAGATACCCTCAAAGAAAATTCGAAAGAAGCGGTTGACAGGCTGCACAAGATGGGTATTGAAGTTGTGATGATCACAGGCGACAATGCACGAACCGCCTCTGCTATAGCAAAACAGGTTGGTATCGACCGTGTGCTTGCGGAAGTGCTGCCGCAAGACAAAGCCAGTGAGATAAAGAAACTGCAGGCTGAAGGTAAGATCGTGGCAATGGTGGGGGATGGCATTAATGACGCGCCAGCACTGACACAATCAGATGTTGGAATTGCCATGGGGGCTGGAACTGATGTAGCCATGGAATCTGCCGGAATTGTGCTTATCAAGAACGATCTTCTTGATGTGGTCGCATCCATCCGCTTGAGTAAGCTGACCATGAGCAAGATCAAGCAGAACCTGTTCTGGGCATTCGGATACAACACGATCGGTATACCCCTTGCAGCGGGAATATTGTATCCATTTTACCATACGATAATAATAACACCGGCAGTTGCAGCGGCATTCATGGCAATGAGCTCTATCTCCGTAACGACTAATTCATTACTCTTGAAAAGGAGCAGGATAAAATGAAGGGCAAAACTGGGATGTACAGCCTGATAGCAAGCATTGTATCATCTATTGTGATCGTTGTTCTATTCCTCGCATTGGCACTTTTGAAAAACAGCGGCAGAGCAATCCCATTGTATACGGATGTGGATATTATGGCTGGTATGATATTCGTTTTCATCCTGAGCATGATCGTATCGGCATCTATCTGGCCAGGTATCATAGAAAAACGCTTGAAATGAAGAAATAATGGTTCCAATATGGCAGAAGTAAAAAAGATTTTTAAAGCAAAAGGCATGACATGCAACAATTGCGAGAAGATTATCGCAAAGCAAGTCAAAAATATGGATGGCGTAATAAAGATCGAAGTTGATTACGCAACGGAAGAAGTAAAGGTAATATACGACCCCAATAAAATAAATTTTGATAGTATAAAAAAAGCGATTGACTCAAAAGGCTATATATGTGAAGAAGATCAGGGAACTAAAAGCCTGCTGACGTCTGGCTGGATACTCAGCGTTATTGGGATCATAGTACTCGCATATTTTGCTTTTCAATACCTTGAGACAATAGAATTGCCGCAGATAAGCCAGAATATGAGCTATGGCTTGCTTTTCTTAGTCGGATTACTAACCGGTCTCCATTGTGTAAGTATGTGCGGTGGATTTGTCGTGTCCTATTCCACAAAAGGTATAAAGGAAGGAATAAAACCACACGAGTTGCATATTGCTTATGGTGTTGGCAAGACGCTGTCATACACTATTATCGGTGCAATCTTTGGTCTTCTGGGAAGCATAATCGCCTTTACCCCATTGATGCGCGGCATGGCAGGGATCCTTGCAGGATTGTTCCTGTTGCTATTCGGCCTGAAAATGCTCAATATTTTCCCGGTCTTAAGAAAGATCCAGTTCAGGACACCGCAATTCATATCGAAATTCACGTATGGTCAAAAGAAAAGTCATTCTGGTCCTCTGACGATCGGCCTGCTAAACGGTCTTATGATCGCCTGCGGCCCCCTGCAGGCAATATACATCATGGCGGCAGGCACAGGAAGCATGATCGAAGGGGCAAAGCTTCTATTCATATTCGCCCTGGGCACACTGCCGGTGATGCTATCCTTTGGTTACATAACAAGCTTTATTGGCACGAAGGCAACCCATAGAATACTCAAACTTTCAGGGGCAATTGTGATCATACTTGGATTATTCATGATAAACAACGGCCTTGCATTGACAGGCGCAGGTTATGATCTCAATCCAGCGACAAATAATGATTTAAAGACAACGATAGACACTGCTCCCTTATCACAACAACCTGTAAATGTGAATAATGAATCCCAGGAAATAAGGATGGAAGTCAATCGATATGGCTTTATTCCGAGTACTTTCGAATTGAAAAAAGGAGTACCGGTAAAATGGATCATTAATGGGAAAGAGCTGACTGGCTGTAACAATGCGATCATAGTGCCAACCCTAAACCTTGAATTTGATGTCAAGAAAGGGGAGCAGATCATCGAATTCACACCAACGCAAGTCGGCACGATAAGATGGAGCTGCTGGATGGGTATGATAAAAGGTAGTTTCATTGTAAAATGATACTCGTTTCTAATGTTGCAGTTCCTTTTCAAATAGAGCAACTTGTCAAAAAGAAAATGCTAAAAGTTGAAAACGTAAAAAACGATAACAAGGCACAGATCATTTTAGAAAATAGCAACGTTGGTAAAGGCGAGACATCGACTTTACATCTTTTTTGCAATACTAATGCCAAAGCGATAATAAGTGATGACAGAATATTTTTGAAAATATTACATCAGAATAATATATCCTTCATAATTCCCATCGATCTCATCATCAGGCTATATGAGTTAAAAACAATCTCTAAAGAAGAGGCTGTAGAAGGACTAATTGAAATCAAACCCTACGTCAACAAGAATTGTTATAACGAAGCAAAAGCAAATCTGGAGGCATGAATATGGAAGCATCATCTTACCCATTGAGAATACCAAAAAATCTTATTGATTTGGCAAAATCTACGGACAAAAGAGGAACATGTGGATAAATCTACCGCTCTGAGGCAATTTCTCTTCCTCGGTGCGCGAGATTATGTAATTGAGCTCTATCAGCAAGGCAGAATATCGCTGAGTAGAGCAGCAGAACTTCTTGATGTCAGCACTTTTGATATCCTGAGACTGGTAAAAGAACAGGGAAAGACAGGGCCAACCGAGGAAGAACTTAAAGACAGCAAAAAGACAGCAAAAAGACAGCAAAAAGACAGCAAAAAGACAGCAAAAAGTCTAAAAATATGAAAAGTCAATCTTAAATGTTTCATTATGAAATGAGAATATCGGTCTTGATTATAAACAATAATGTCGAGTCCTGATTAAGTATTTAAACAATCGGGATGATTGAAAACCTCTCGTCATTCTTGAAATCGTGATACTATGGAAATATTCTCAATGATCCTGATTGTTGTCGGTCTTATACTGTTTGAAACGATAAGCAGCATTGATAACGCTGTAATTAACGCAGAAGTTCTTTCAACGATGTCGCAGCGAGCCAGGAGATGGTTCCTGATATATGGATTATTTATCGCGGTTTTCGTGGTACGAGGGATGCTTCCATGGCTCATTGTATGGGCAACAAATCCGGCTCTTGGGCCTGTTAACGCATTCACAGCTACTTTTAGCGAAAATCCTGATATCGCAAAAGCGATCGAAGAATCATCGCCTTTTCTTCTGGTTGGTGGAGGTGTTTTCCTTATCTTCCTATTCTTCCACTGGCTGTTCATTGAAGCAAAAAACTATGGTCTTCGCGGCGAGCGATTCTTCCATAAACATGGGGTATGGTTCTTTGCGGTGGTTTCCATAATTCTCACGGTCATCGTCTGGCTCGCATTAGAAAAGAATCCCTTTATGGCTTTAGGGGCAGTTGTCGGGTCAACAGCGTTTTTTGTAACACACGGGTTTAAACAGAATGCAGAGCAGCATGAAAAGGAGTTAATGGGCACGGGGAACATGAGTGACTGGAGCAAGATCCTGTACCTTGAAGTGATAGATGCAACTTTTTCGATCGACGGCGTTGTTGGCGCTTTTGCATTCACGCTTTCGGTTCCTCTGATCCTCATCGGTAACGGGATAGGAGCTTTTGTTGTCCGTGAGTTGACTTTAAAGAATATTGAAAATGTAAAGCGCTACATCTATCTAAAAAATGGTGCGATGTATTCGATATTTTTCCTTGGGATAATTATGGTACTTGACAGCTTCGGATATGAGATAAAACAATGGGTTTCGCCAGTTATTACGATCAGCGTGATAAGTTATTTCTTTTATAAATCCAAGAAAAATTTGTGATATGAGCAACCGGTCAATTATGTACTTTACCCTGCTCTTTGTCCTTATATGATATCAGGCATCCAAGCGTACAGAACATCTTTTCCCTGACATTGGGCTGCTGTATGTATATTTCTTTTCCGCAATTTGAGCATTTTATTTCTTTAAGTTTCAGGTTTATTCCTCCTAATTTCATCCGCCGTTTGTGGGTGGATGGGAGAGGAAACCAAAAAGGAGATTTTTTGAAGCATAGGAAAGCAAATGTTTCGAATTAATTATTCTCAATCCGTCCAGTAAAAGATAGGCAGGAATCTTGCATTTCTTTCCCCTTTCTGTTCCTGTCTTTCAGTAATCCTTTCAGTCTTCTCTCTTATCATTTTGTTTTTGTTTTGAGTCATGATTATCCTATTTTTTTTCAGACTGTTATTTTGTATTGACCTTATTTTAAATTGTGTTGATTAAATTCGGTTACCTCATTTACTTAAATAATCTTGTTCATTATAAATGCTTTGACAATTATTTGAGTTCATTTGTGTTTTAAGGGTATGAAAAAGTATATTTTAGTTTTTATTAGTATTACCGTAGATATAATAAGATAATAAGGTTTATTTTAGCTTCAATACGCGAGCACGCCCTTAAATATCCTTATTATACGAACACGAATTGTAACGGTCACGTAAAACCATAACATTCATATACATTTAAATAAATGTTTACACTGAGTGTTTGGATGGTAACTTTAATAAATTATTAGAGGTATGTTTAAAATATGATTAGAGATTGTCGGATAATCCCTTAAAATTATTCTAAATTCTTCTTTCGTTTCATGAATTTCCAGATTTTTCAGAAAAAATGTGCTTTTTTCATCAAAAAATCCATATTAGCTCTTTCTTTTCCTCAATATTCCCATATTTTCTTCACTTTTCATCACATTTTTAGATAGCATACGCTATCAATGACGTTTGCAAGCCTCTTAACATTAACAACGATAGCAGTGATAATGCATTGGTCATCGTTTAGGACCACCATTCGTCCCTAAATCGCTCTCTATTGACGTGAGGATCAAGTGCCTGGCTCTGATAAACATTCATTACGGTCTCAAAAGTTCTCTCAACTCCATAGTATCGAAGTATAAGAGTTAGCTGATCGCTGGCATTTTCAGTAAAAATAGTACTCCATCTTAGCTGAGTGTACCGAACCATCTTCTCTTTTGGATTATGTTTTCGAACAATATTATATATTCTTCTACTTATAAAAAGCGTTAGAATTGCAATCCAGACATAAGCTTCCA
>Ga0209540_10000715_pt1 | contig 28412 bp, 23 predicted proteins | sample BarGraIncu01121A_FD_184501 | JGI IMG/M metagenome (GOLD analysis project Ga0209540, IMG submission 184501) | Arctic peat soil microbial communities from Barrow, Alaska - Barrow Graham LP Incubations 011-21A (SPAdes) (version 2) | ecosystem: Environmental > Terrestrial > Soil > Wetlands > Peat... | reverse complement strand
CAGAAGTTAATTCCAGATCCTGAAGAGTGAAAAAGAACGATGACAATCAGTCTATATAGCGGTTAATATTAACATCAGTGGTGACTTTTTATCTCTGGCACGATGGTTTCAATAATCCTCTCTATAGAATATGCGTTACGTACACACAACATGATAAATCGAACACTTCTCATAGTAGAATTTGAATCTATAGATCAAAAACAAAAAATGAATGGCAACACACATACAAAGTGGAATTTGTCACCCTGTTCACAAATCGACACATTATTCAAATTACACACAGAAAGTTGCATACCCCGCAGAAATTTGCTTGCGTAGATGTGTAAGGAAGCGGAACTGACTATCAATCCGGAGGCTTATAAGATGAATAACATATCCAATATCAACAACATACCCGGCGAATATATGTATGATCCGAATTTTCAGTCGATGATGAAAACAGTCCTGGTCGGTGATGCCGTCGGCAGTGAAAAGATATATGTGAATATAGATTATGTGAAACCAGGCGCTGTGAGTGTCAAGTATCACTGGCATTCAGGGCAGGAGGAATTCTATCTCATAATGAGCGGAAGCGGAATCCTCAGAATGAGTGGGGAAGAAATTGCAGTAAAGACAGGGGACGTCATATCGGCTCCTGCCGGCAAAGATACCGGACATCAGTTTATTAACAACAGTTCGGAAATCCTGCAGATACTCGATATCGGAACACGTGAAAAAGGCGACATTATCACATACCCGGATGAGAACGTCATACTTATAAAAGACAGGGCAATGACGTTTCGTGCAGACGAAAAAATAGAAGGCTGGAGTTCAGATCCGGAAAACTAGGTGATTGAAAAAACACAGGAAGATTGCGTTTGGAATCTGGAAAATTAAAATGAAACTTACAAAAAGAAACTAAATTATTAGCGAAATATACAAAAGAGTATATAGTCAGTGCAATGTCTGGAGCGAAGGCCTTATACAGAGATGAGATTGTATGGGTGTTGAGATTATCCATGACCAGACGGATTTTGAAACAATTAGGATATTCAATCTCCAGCAGGTGACGAATCTGGTGTGCCCAATCAACCTTAGTCCGATGTTCCCGTGGACCTGCATGACGCCATCCCGCTAACGCTTCGGTAAACAGAAAAATGCAGCATGTTCCGTTTCGAATGTACTCATCATTTATTCGTTTGGGCTGTCCTTTCTTCATAGGTATGGGGGGCCTTGTTTCCCCAAGAAGCTGATACGGTTTCTCGTCCATACAGATGACTGGATAATCCGGATCGTAGGGTTGCTGATATAAATCCAACACATCTTCCATACAAGCTACGAATTCGGCATTCTGCGGAGGAGGTATAACCCAGCATTTTTTCAAGTGTAGTTTGAATTCGTTTTTTTAGGATTTCACCAACGGAAACATAGGAAATGCTTTCCATAATTTCCAACTCAACAACCTTGTCTGCCAGTAGTCGCAAAGTCCATTTACTTCGGCCTTCCGGTGGCTCAGAGCAACTAAGCGCGATGACTCTCGCTTCGATGTCTCCTGTGATTTTTCTGAGTCTGTGATCTTGGGGAATAATAAGGTCATAAAGCGCAAGATAGGGGGCTCATTGGCATTACTGCTACATTAACATATCCATCACCTACTTCTGGCTGATGGAACCACTATATCAAATTATAGAGCACTATGATAAGCATTAGATAAAATAGAATCCTGGAATTTGAGTTTCAAGATTTTTTCAGCGCCCTCGCTAAAGGCCCGAGGACGTGGTAGAGAAACAGAAATCCTCCTCTCCTCGAGGTCATCCCTTCGATTCTGATTAAAGGCTCACCCCCCCTGATAGCAGTGTTTTTTAGGGTTCTTTCTATAATCGAAAACATTAATAGTCATTGTCGGAATTGAAGATGCGTTTGCAGCGGCAGGAAAATAACAATATTTAGTTGAGTAATCCGTGCCATTTTGAGCCATCGTTCACGACGTGTGTGTGCCACGAGCACTGTTCACTTTTTTTCAAATCGTGGCTCCGTCACACCGGTGTACTCAAAGACAGTCGTGATAATACCAGATAGCGAGTTGATTCTTCCGAAAAGAGGCAACCCTATGTAAAGAGCCTCTAATTATTGATTATTTTGGATTCTCAGTTGTTGTTTATAATCGAAGTGTTTTGTTAAGAGTTCAAATTGCATTACTGAGTTTACATTTGATATTAAGATAAATCATTGCGGAAAAATTTCCAAAATCACTATGCATTCGTTACGAGGTGGAGTAGAATCGAGTGGTTTGGTGATCATTTATAAGGAGGATTCATATGATGAGAAGAAAACAACCGATTGTTTTTATAAGCTGTATCTTTACAGTATTTCTGATGATTTTCACTGTAACCGCCTGTTCAATGAACATTGCGGGGGAAGCGGATGATTCTGACGTATCTAGATCAACGGAGATCCTTTCTTCGTCGAATATACTGACTCCTGCTCAAACGCTTGAGCCGACAGAGGAAGGTACAACATCAGCCGAACTGACCGAAGTTGCCTTAAAAAAACCAATGAATCCAATAAGCTCCAATGATTTTATTGGAATCTTGGAGGATTTAGGATATAGCACTCGCGATAAAAATTATGAAGATAGCGGTCTCTTGGAAAGTTGGTTTGGATACGATTCCAAATATGCATATAACTTTTCTTACCAGAAATACGAGACCGTTGAGGGTGCAAAAGATGCGTTCGACGGATTCTATGATAATCTTCTCAACGGCGAAGGCGATGTATCTTTTGAAGGCGACGTTATCCCGTCCGATTCCGATGACTACAATATGGTCGTCGCAAATGGTCAAGACAATAGCGGTCCTTTGTATGAGGTATTTATCCGAGTTGATGACGTACTTATTCAGGCCTTTATCTTTAGTACAGATGCGGAGGATATTGCAAAAATCAATGCATTTGTCTCGGAGCTCGGTTATTTGTAAGTGTACCGATTTGGAATATAGATAATTATACCGGTATCAATCAGAGATACCAGGAACAATCAATAATTATTTGAATAGAGGCTAGAAAATGAATCAGTTAGTGAAGCGCGCCGTCTCGCAGGGGGCACAAAAACGCATAAGAATAATAAAACTGGGAATCAGTGTAGGTCTATGTCTTGCGATGGCCTTTTCCATGGCTGGTTGTAAAATGGGTGGCAAGAAGGACACTGTCGAGATTGTTTCTGCCGACACTCCATATTATGCCGTGGAGGAACTCGATTTCTATAAGGCGCCGAAGGGTGAGAACGTGCAGGTTCTTTCGATGACAATCTGCAAGGATCAGGCGGCATTTCTCGTAGGAGTATATTCAAATGACGATACGTCTTTGAACGGCTTGCCCTTGGATTATTTGATTCTTCTTTATGACAAGACGGGAAAACAGACCGCGCAGATTGATCTCAGTAATGTGATAGATCTATCCCTTTCCATAATAAGCATGTCATGCGATGCAGACGGACATTTTTTCGTTTTAGTACAGGGACAGGAAGCAGTCACCCATATGGCGATTTACAGTCTGTATTCCATTGATTCTGAAGGTGGAATGATTGGGGAACCGGCAACGATTGTTTTTTCCGACGAAAGTTATCTGCCCATTCAAATGGTTATTGATAATGCGGGCAACATTTATATATCAGGACTCGGCAAGGAGTACGCCACGGTTAATGTTTTTGACCGCATGGGCAACTGGCTTTTTGAGAGTAAGGATGCGAATCTAAATGGCGGGGTCTACCTGATTGGAGATACGGTATATGCGGATAGCTCCAAAAGCGAAGAGAACAGTGTCAAATACTTCATATATCCGATCAACTCCGATACCGGAAATTTCGGAGACCCCATTGAGATGACATCCATCTTGTCGATTGCTTCGCCGGTTGCCGGTGCGGACAAGTTATATGCCAGCAACACGACAGGCATCTACTCCTTTGATCTGGATTCCAAGGAGAAAAGGGAAGTATTTGTTTGGAAGGACACAGCCATCGATGTGAGCATCTATTCTATTGGCCATGTGATTGTTCTTTCTGAAGATGCTATTTTTTGTCTGGGATACTCATATTCTTCGACTGCCTCTGAAGCAAAGCTTGCATTACTTACGCCACAGGCTGAGAATCCAAACGTCAGCAAGCAGATCATTACAATGGCCGGCGTGGGTATCTCTGATGATCCTGCCGTTCAGAAAGCAGTCTACGAATTCAACAATACCAGCACTGGGTATAGAATAGAAGTTCAAGATTATTTGGATGATTATGATGTCTCAACGACTGAGGGCGCATATTCGGCTGCCGTAAGTGAAATGAATAAAACCGTGTATATGAAGATGCTTTCCGGCGAAGGACCGGACATCATTTACGGAAGCAGTGGCATGTTTTTCTCTCTGTATGAATCAAAGGGTCTGCTGGTCGATATGTACACACTCATGGAAAAGGACAGTACTTTCAAAAAAGAGGACTATCTCCCGAATATCTTGAATCTGTGTGAGAAGGACGGGCATCTCTACAAGATGGCAACAGGTTTTTTGATTCAAGGGTTTGGAGGCACACAGTCGGTGATCGGAGAACGCATTGGATGGACGGTAGATGAGTTCAACAAAATGGTTAACTCGCTTCCAATAGGAGTGATTCCATTGGCAAACTTGACGCAATCTGATTTGATTACGGGTTCTCTAAATGAATCTATGGATTCTTTTGTAGATATGGATACTCTGAAAGCCAATTTTGATTCGGATGAGTTCTGTCAGTTGATGAATTTTGCCAAATTGTATGGAAGAGTCGACAATGGAGATATGGAAAATGGGGAGATCTACGTTGATGAACAGTCACTTGTGAAGAACGGTGAATTGGCACTCACATACTGCTACATAAGTGATCCTTCCTCCTACAATCAAGCCGCTACTATTTTTGGTGAACCTGTTTCCATCGTAGGATTCCCGTCCTCAACAAAAACGGGGCCGTTATGCTACGCTGGCGCGATGTTTGCTATTTCATCAGAATCAGCAAACCCCGCTGCTGCATGGGAGTTTGTAAAGACCTTTATAGCGGTGGATGCACAGAAGACGGTTTCTGAAAATTTTTGGATTCCAGTTATGAAATCAGTGTTTGAGGAGCAGATTGACAAAGCGTTGAATCCGGAGGGAAGCACCATTACAGATAATGGTGTAGTTGTTGACTATACGCTTGGATCGGAGACTATGAGTGAAGAATCTGCTCAGGCATACCGAGATCTGGTCGATAATCTTGATACTCTTTATACTCTGGATCAGGATGTCCTTGCTATTGTTTTGGAAGAAGTACCCGCATACTTTAATGATCAGAAAACAGCCGAAGAGGTAGCGGGCATAGTCCAGAACAGGGCACAAACCCTTGTAGAAGAGAGAGGGAAATAGAGGCATAGGGGAAACGTCTTTTGTTAAGTATGTTAATGATAGATTTAACGTAAGTTTGAGAGACATCAAAAATCATAATGAATGTAGAGATGGAATTATTGCATGTATGCCGGATTGCTATAAGATTACTGAAGGAACAAAGTGCTATTCTGAAGATTTTTACAATTTTATTTTGAATGATCAAAACATTAAAGATTCTTGTATCTTCAAAGAAAATACGAGAAAATATTAGAGTTCTTGGAAGGATTCAGTGTTTCAACGATATAGCGATGGATGAAGAAATGGTTGCTGAACTGGCAAATCAGCACATATCATACTCTTTGGTAGATATAATATTGAAAGAAGTGTTTTCACAACTTTAGTTTCTATTTTATCATCTACACAACAATCTAATCTAATTTTGTGTTTGACTCAATTAATGGTGTTCTAGATTTCACAATTCATTAAAATGCTTTAAAGAATTTAACATGGATTTCTTACATGAAGGATCTCCACATGCATCTAGTTGCTATTATTTATTTTTAAAGAGAAATACTAGCCAGCATTTTTCAAAAAATGTTCTAATGGAAATTGAGTGAAAAAGCAGATTTGACCCTTAAGTAATTATCGCTCGTAAAACAATGGTCCATTCCATTCGACATCAGGAAGGAAGAAGTGTAAAATATTTGATAATCAGGGAATTTCGACTTGTCAGATATCTCTCATTTTCCGTTCTGGAGGGTAATATGATTAATCATGAGGAGAACCGGACGTCTCAATCTGACTGTTGTGACTGCAATATTATTCACGAAGATATTGTGGAGAGCGTGCGCCAAAAGATGCTTCCGCCCGAGCTTCGTGCAGAGATGGCGGATTTTTACAAAATCATGGGAGATAATACGCGCATCAGTATTTTGAATGCACTGTCTTTTTCCGAAATGTGTGTATGCGACATCTCGCTGCTGCTCCAGATGAATCAGTCTACTGTTTCTCACCAGCTCAAGACGCTGAGGCAGACTCGTCTGGTAACGAACAGGCGTGATGGCAAGGTCGTCTATTATTCTTTGAACGACGAACATGTGAAGAAGATTATTGAACTTGGTCGAATACACCTGATGGAATGAGGTAAAAGTATGCTTACAGTAACATTGGTAGTTTCTTTGATTTGCGGCGTGGTTCTGTGCTTTTTTGGATATAGACTTTTTCGGATAGCGATGACGCTTGCGGGATTTGTGCTTGGTGCCGGACTCGGATACTTTATTTATGGTCTGGCCGGGAGTTACCTTCCGTCGCCGGACAACGGGCTCTGGGTTCTTCTATTTATGGGCGTCGGCGGCATTCTTATGGGACTTTTATCGTATAGAATTTTTAAGGCTGCGTTGTTTTATATTTCGATGTTCTTCACGGCGTTTATTATACTAAAGACGTTTCTTCTGACTCTTGGTTCCGGAATTGGTGTTGCCGCATTTTTTATGGTTCTAATTGGCAAAACGAAAATTGGAGGAATCGCGGACTCGATTACGAACGTCTCCGTCAGTAATAACGGTACAGTCGGCACTGCGGTTGCCGATGCACTTTCCAAACTTCCAGGGTCTACACCAATGGAGAATTTCTGGATAATCGTCGGCATTGCACTTGTGGCCGGAGCCATTGTCGGAGGCATCGTCTGCGTAATGCAAAAGCCTGCTATCATTGTCATTACCGCATCTTTCGGCGGAATACTCATCTCACAGGCCGTTGTATCGCTTCTGCAGGATCTGGCAATATCCGACAACAGCGCACAGACAATCATCAATTCATTTGCAGGCGGCAACGGACAGCCTACACTATCTGTATTAGTCGCAGTAGCCTTTATCGTTGTTGGGACTATAGTACAGTTCAAAACGGGTAAGAAGGAAAGAAGTAAGTGATTTGCGCTCGATCGGGGAATGGATGATGCTTTTTTCGCTCGGTCAGGTCGGGGAATGAATGATGCTTTTTTCGCTCGGTCAGGTCCTCGGATTGCTTTGCAATCCTGTGGAATCTACTCAAAAAGCATCATCCATTCCCTCTTAGGCGCCCGACGGGCGCTAAGGAATATCTAAGATCCTCGGATTGCTTTGCAATCCTGTGGAATCTACTCAAAAAGCATCATCCATTCCCTCTTAGGCGCCCGATGGGCGCTAAGGAATATCTAAGGTCCTCGGCTTGCTGCGCAATCCTGCGGAATCTACTCAAAAAGCATCATCCATTCCCTCTTAGGCGCCCGACGGGCGCTAAGGAATATCTAAGATCCTCGATTAAACCCGCAGGGGCGCTATGCATTTCTGCGAAATCTACTTAAATTCTGACTTTTAACTATTCTCATTTTCTTGTTTATGATAAAAACAAAGAAATATGTGTAAATCTATTTTTCAGTATATAATGGGAGGAGGAAAGAATTTGGCGAAAAGTACGAGGAGAAATTCTATGGAACGTAAAATTATTAGTGTTTCGGGCAAAAGGCAGATAACCATTCCACAGAAGTATTTCGAAATGTTGGGCTTCAGCAACGAAGCCGAGTGCATTCTACAAAATAATTCAATTGTCATTCGCCCTATCCGCGAAAATAATGGAAGCGAGTTTTCTGAGCAGATTCTTGCGGATTTGATTGCTCATGGATTTTCGGGACAACAGCTCCTTGAAAAGTTCAAGGAAGTGAGCAAAAAAATCGCTCCTGCTATGGATAAACTGATCGGTGAAGCAGACAGAATTGCAAAGGGTGATCCAAAGAGTGCAGCCATGACGGATATCTTCGGAGCGGAGGACAAATAGATGTACGAAATCCGTTGAAGAACTGAAGAGATATATGAAGTAGATGCCGTTGTAATACCATGGTTCACTGTTTTTATTAGTATGCAATATTTTGATTCTGAGACAGCCGAAGCTTAAAATTCAAATCCGGATAAATTCACTTATAGTTGCCAATTATCAGTTTTCGCTCATCTTTGTGCACATTTTCGCAAGCGCAGCAGTACGTATTCCTTGACGATAGCTTAGTAAAAGAGTATTTTTAATACTCGTGGGTTTTCGTTTTGCATTGACAGCAGGGGGATTATATGAATTATTTGCGTTCCGTTTTTCAGCCTAAATTACTTACAACCATGAAGGGTTATACCCGTCAGCAGTTCGCTAAAGATGTAACGGCAGGTATAATTGTTGCCATTATTGCGCTGCCGCTTTCTATCGCACTTGCAATTGCTTCGGGTGTGCCTCCGGTAAACGGAATATATACAGCTATTATTGCGGGATTTCTGATTTCTCTGCTTGGAGGAAGCCGCGTTCAGATTGGCGGACCGACAGCCGCTTTTATGGTAATTATTGCCGGTATTGTAACCAAATACGGCGTGGACGGATTGATGATTGCGACATTTATGGCGGGCATCATGATGGTGCTTTTTGGGTTTTTCAAAATGGGTTCCGTCATCAAATTCATTCCTTATCCAATTACGACCGGCTTTACCAGCGGTATCGCCGTAACTATTTTAACATCGCAGGTTAAGGATTTCTTCGGACTGACAACGGCTGCACTTCCGGCGGAGTTTCTGGGAAAATGGAAAATATATATTGCCAGCATATCGACAATCGACTGGAAAGTCGTCGGAATTGGTGCAGTGGCCCTTCTTATTATGATTGTTCTCCCGAGATTTACACAGAAGATTCCCGGTGCTTTTGTAGCGCTGGTTGTTACTTCTGTTCTGGTAGCCGTCTTTCATATTGATGTACCGACAATTGGAAGCAAATTCGGTCAGCTGTCATCAGCTCTTCCCGCATTTATTGTGCCGCAGCTTTCCATGGAGAAGGTGACGGCCCTGATCGGACCGGCCTTTACTATTGCATTTCTCGGCTCGGTTGAATCTCTCCTGTCAGCTGTTGTATCAGATGGTATGATCGGGAGCAAGCACCGCTCTAATACCGAGCTGATTGCACAGGGCATCGCCAATATGGGTTCGGCTGTTTTCGGCGGAATTCCTGCGACAGGTGCTATAGCGCGTACCGTTGCGAACATCAAAAATGGCGGCCGCACTCCCGTAGCCGGCATGGTTCATTCTGCAACGCTTCTGCTGATTCTGGTTTTTTTCATGCCTTTTGCCAAAATGATTCCTCTGACAGCTCTGGCAGCCGTACTGCTGATTGTTGCGTACAACATGAGCTCGTGGCGCGAGTTCGCCGACCTTCTCAAGTCTCCCAAAAGTGATATTGCCGTGCTTCTGGTAACATTTTTCATGACTGTATTCTTTGACTTAGTTCAGGCGATTGAGATCGGTATTGTCCTGGCAGCACTTCTCTTTATGAAAAGAATGGCAGATGTCTCCGAGGTTAAAGTCCGCAATATGGATGCGGGCGAAGAAGGGGAGGAATCTTCCGTGAGTGAAGCGGGCGAAGACAGTGAACTTCCCAAGTCCAAAGTGTTCGAAAACGTTCTGATCTATGAAATCAACGGACCGTTCTTCTTTGGAGCTGCGGATAAATTCCTTGAGGCGGTATCCAATGTCGGCAAAAAGACTAAGGTCCTGATTATAAAGATGAAACATGTTCCGGCGATGGATGCTACTGCGCTTCATGCCTTTACCCGTATAGTTAAGCTCTGCAAAAAGAGAAAGATCACGCTTCTTGTTGCCGGCATACAGGAGCAGCCGAAGCAGGTTCTTGACAAGGCAGGCGTCACTCAGATGATCGGTGAAGACCATATTTTCCCTGGGCTAGGGAGTGCGGTAAGCTTCGTGCAGGACAGTCTTACTCCTGGTGCCGCGAAGGCGGAATAGGATGTCAGAATCAACAATTACCAAAAAAGCGCTGGCAGAAGGTCTTAAAAATCTTATAAAGAGCAAAAGCTTCGATAAAATATCTGTGGCGGATATTGCGGGAATTGCTTCTTGATATTATATGCAGAATCGTGGGAGACAGGAAAATTCGTACGGATCACGTGTCTTTTCTGGCAGAATTCTACACGTTTGGAATTGTTGGAATAGTAGTACAGTGGGCACAGAAGGGTATGCACGAAAGTCCGCAGGAACTTTCGATGGACCTGCGGACTCTGGTTAATGAAAGCAAGCAATTTGCCGTAGAACGTTATTTTCAGGAGAATGCGGAAGGCGAAGCTATTTCAATCACATGATCTTCCCATGCATCCCACTGCGGATCAGGGATCTGAAGCTCAGGGCGGTTCATCAGACAGGAAAGTGACTGACGGACACCCTGGTCAAACCGGAGGGGCGCACAGAAATCTGGAACGAGGCGCTTGATTTTGGTATTGTCAAAAACAACCGTGTTGCACTTGTCGCCATGAAGCGGACCGTCGAGATCCGGATTTAACTTAACGAGCGTGTCGGTTGCCACGTGTACAAGGTTAGGCTTGACGCCCAGTGCATTCCCGATAATTTCGTAGATTTGATTCCATGTCAGGGATTCGTCTGAAGTAATATGTACCGGTTCGCCTATTGCGTGCGGATTGCCGATAAGACCGATATAAGCTCTGGCGAAATCCGTGCTGTGCGTGACGGTCCAGAGGGTTCGTCCGTCTCCCGGAACAATTACCGGCTTGCCTTCCTTCATTCGCATAAGCTCACTCCACACACCTTTGGGGCTGTGTATTGCCAGAGGTATGGAACCGTCGGCGTACGTGTGGCTCGGACGTACGATAGTAACCGGAAATCCCGTATTCCTGTATGCTTCCATCAGCACCTGCTCGCAGGCAATCTTGCTGCGCGAATACTGCCAGTAGGGATTCGAAAGCGGCGTGCTCTCTGTTATGACGTAATGTGACAGGGGCTTTTGATAGGCGGAAGCGGAACTGATAAAAATATACTGGCGGCAGCGCCCTTCAAACAGACGAATATCTCTTTCGACCTGTTCCGGCACAAAAGCGACAAATTCGCCCACAACATCAAAAAATTCGCCTGCCAGAAGCGCCTTGATTTCCTCTTCATTATTGATATCGCCGATTAGCTGACGTACTGAATCAGGTACGTCTTCTTTTTTATGACCGCGATTCAGTATCGTCAGTTCATAACCCTCTTTTTGGGCGAGCTGCTTTGTGATGGAGCTGCTGATTGTGCCTGTTCCCCCGATAAATAATATTTTCATATACTTTTCTCCTTTATCTGATTCATCTCAGCTGCTGTAACTGTTAAGAATTTTCCTTACTGAAAGTATAACAGCTTCCGTTTGTGACGATTATCAGAATGCTGCCGGAAAATAAGACACTTTTGCCCGTTATGTCTGGTTTTTGGACACATGACGTGTTTTGCATATTGTATCTCTCTAAGGATCGTGTAATATATAAAGACGTTATATGCAATTGTGATTATTGCTTTTAGTAATTGCAATAATCATATAACGAGGTTACAATAAACGGATGATGTTCTTGTGAAATCAAAATAAGATATGACAAAGGAGATGAGTCAATTGTCCAAAAAAACATGTAATACGATTAAGCGCCTGGCTGTTGTACTGGGTATCATTATCATTCCTCTTTTATACAGTTATTTATATCTGGGGGCTTTCTGGAATCCTTACAGTCGTCTCGATGTACTTCCGATAGCGATTGTTAATGAGGATAAGGGAGCCGTTATCAGGAACAGGGATAGGAATGTAGGGGAAGAGCTCATAACAGCCCTTCAGGAAGACGGATCCCTGAAGTTCATTGTAACTACACAGGAAGATGCAAAGGCAGGGACCCAAGACAGTAAATATTATGCCGCCATGATAATTCCCTCTGATTTTTCGCTGGACATTGCTTCTGCCGAAACAACAGATAAGACGACGGCGACGATTTTGTTTGCTGCGAACGAGAAAAAGAATTATCTGGCCAGTCAGATTGTCAAATCAGCCGTTACACAGGTTGAGGAGAATCTTAGAAGTAAAATTGATGCTGAAATAGTAGGGGGCCTTGCTGACCGGCTTACCGCTGTGCCTCAAAGCCTGACCGAACTTTCTGACGGGATCGGGAAGCTTGAGGACGGTTCTTCCACTCTTGCGGTCGGATCAAAGGATCTCTCGGGCGGCGCGCAGGAACTTTCTGATGGGGCGCTCACAGTCAGCGACGCAACGGCAGCGCTTGCGGCCGGTACAGAGAATCTTTCTTCCGGCATGCAGAAACTGGCGTCAGGAGCTTCGGCCTTAACGGCAGGTACGAATGATCTTACTGCAGGGACACAATTGTTTGTAGTAAATATGCATTCATTTTTGAGCGGACTCCAAAATGCTGCTGCAGGGTCGGCCAAACTGACGGGCGGCGCGTCATCCCTTGATACGGGGATTGATTCTCTTCTGAGCGGGGTTCAGGAGCTCAGTGCATCCACACAGGATATTGATAAACTCTCAAGTTCGGCAGTCCAGCTTGCAGAAGGCGCCAAAACCCTGAACGTGAGCCTAACTGCCTATATCTCCGGTGTTGATTCACTTATTGCCGGTGTAAACAGCACCAGTGCCTTTCTCACAAACTATGTAACCAACATCAATCCGTCGATTATGAACGACCCATATTTTGCTGGCTTTATGGCCGGAATGTCAGACCCGGCCATGAACAATAATATCGCTGTCCTTTCAGCTGCAAATGTCCGGATGAAGGCCGGCTCTGAACAGATTGCTGCGGGCAGTGCCGCATTGGCCAGTGGATCATCGGGCCTTTCGGATATCCACACGGCACTCACACAAATAGAGGCAGGACTTGTTCAGGCGAAAGCGGGTTCAGCATCTCTTTCGGGCGGAGCGGCAGATTTGAATGCCGGTCTGACTCAGCTTGGTACAGCGGCAGGTCAGCTCGATACAGCTTCTGTGTCTCTTGCTTCGGGTGCATCTACGATTTCGGGCGCTGCGGCAACTCTCTTCGACGGTGCCTCGAAACTGTCTGACGGAGCTTCATCTCTTTCCAGCGGTGCGCAGTCACTTGCTTCCGGCACAGGGGAGCTGTCCGGCGGAGTACAAACTCTGGCAGAGGGAGCAGCCGATCTTTCTACCGGTGCGTATGACCTCGAGGATGGAATCACCACGGCTAAAACCGGAGTTGACGATAGTATTACGACCGCCGATGAAGATCTGAGCAAACTCGACGGATTATCGGATTTTGCAAATGCCCCGGTAACTGTCGAGAACACACCCACTAATCCTGTTCCGAATTACGGCACAGCGTTCGCCCCGTATTTTCTGTCCCTCTCCCTGTGGGTAGGTGCACTCATGATCTTCCTCGGGACTTACATGGACAATGATGACAGCTTTACTATTCTATCCAGGAGTTCAAAGCGGAAATATCTGAGAAGCTTCATATATCTTGGCCTTGGCCTGGTTCAGGCACTTGTTCTCGGGAAAGTTCTGGAAATCGGTCTTGGACTTACTGTAAAAAGTGAATCACTTTATTATCTGGCATGCTGTCTTTTCTCTGTGACGTCCGTGTCGATTATTCAATTCTTCATGGTAAACTGCAAGGCCATCGGCAAGTTCCTGTGTATCATTCTTCTTATTTTACAGCTGACTTCCTGCGGAGGAACATTCCCGATGGAAACGGTACCCGGAATGTTTAATGTTCTCTATCCCTTCATGCCCATGACATACAGCGTAGGACTTTTCAAGGAAGCAATAAGCGGGGGGGACAGTACTCTCATAGCCGGAAACGCAATTATTCTCATCGCCATTACGGCAGCCTTCACCGTGCTGTCGCTGGTTATGACCAGTAGGGACAGCCGTAAAGAGAGATCAGCAGCCCCCAAAAGGCAGGCTGTATAACCGGGTTGCTGTTTTTACATAAATGAGTCAAAATAGAAGCAGCTGACCATTAGGTCTGTCTGCTTCTTTTTTAGCGGTGCGAGGAGGACAAATATGGATTCATTTGATGAGCTTTATCAAAAAGCGGTTGAGGCCGCGGTTCACAATAAAGTGGAAGAGGAACTCAGGAATCCGCAGGCAAATATAAGGTACGACAAATATCAGCTGGACTGCCTTCTGAATCCGGAAAAACAGCCGCTTGTCCTGCGTATTGCCGACTGCCTTTGTACAAATGAGGAAAAGAGATCCTGCCAGGATATCTGTTTTTTTGATGCTCTTCAAAAAGATGAGAATGGTAATATTTCTGTAAGTCCTGAGAAATGCATAGGCTGCATGGCCTGCCTTGACCACTGTAAGATCAGAAATCTGGTTGAAAGAAAAGACCTGCTTCCGGTTTTTGAACTATTGAATCATTCCGACGAACCGGTATATGCCCTTATTGCTCCGGCCTATATCAGTCAATTCAGTGACGACGTGACGCCGGGGAAGCTCCGGAGTGCATTCAAACATATGGGTTTTGCCGGGATGATAGAAGTAGCTCTTTTTGCAGATATTCTTACACTCAAAGAGGCAATGGAGTTCGATCGCTCCATCAAGACGGATAAGGATTTTGTCCTTACAAGCAGCTGCTGCCCCATCTGGATTGCTATGATCCGCAAGGTCTACTCCCAGCTTGTTCCGCACATTCCGCCTTCTGTATCACCGATGATAGCCTGCGGACGTTCCATCAAGCTTTTACATCCGACTGCAAAAACGGTCTTTATCGGACCTTGCGTCGCAAAAAAGGCGGAAGCCAAAGAAAAAGATGTAGCAGATGCGATCGATTATGTGCTGACTTTCCAGGAAGTACGGGATATTTTTGAAATGACGGGAATCAATCCGGAGGAGGAGGAGGAGGATCTTCGTGATCATTCTTCTACAGCCGGGCGTATATATGCGCGTGCCGGAGGGGTCAGCAAGGCCGTTGAGAGTACCGTGAACCGCCTGCGTCCCAACCGGCCTATTCCGCTGAGGGCAGAGAAGGCCGACGGTGTGCCGGCCTGCAGGGCGCTTCTGGCTAAAATTATGGCAGGGGACATTGATTCCAACTTTATTGAAGGTATGGGCTGTGTCGGAGGCTGCGTCGGGGGACCGAAGGCCCTGATTCCTAAAGAAGAAGGAACCGAGCATGTTAACCGGTACGGCCTGTCAGCCAGCTGTTACACACCTGTTGATAATCCATATGTCATGGATCTGCTTCATCGCCTGGGGCTGGATTCCATCGATGCGCTTCTGGAAGATACCCGGATTTTCTCAAGACACTTTGACTTATGATTGCCGCACATTCGCTTGATTTATGCCGGGTTAAGAAGTAGAATCGAGATGATATATTTGCGGCAGAGAGATCCTTTTCTGCAGATAGGCATTTGTACGAGGGGTACGTATGGCAAAGGCGGTGACATTCATTTGAAGTGTCACCGCCTTTGTGATTATACAGAAGATGCCCTGTTAGTATCAGGACACAACATTTTTGGGGTTTCCGGTAAGGAATGCCTGTAAATTCTCATAGACCGTATCAAGCAGGCGCTGCCTTGTTTCCTTAGGTGCCCATGCGATGTGCGGAGTGATGATGCAGCCCGGTGCGGTCAGAAGCGGATTATCGGCGGACGGCGGCTCTGTTGACAGCACATCAACAGCGACTCCTGCAAGTTTACCGGTCCTCAAGGCTTCTGCGACATCATTCTCATTAAGAACCGGTCCCCTCGATGTATTTATCAGAAACGCGCCGTTTTTCATCCGGGATATGGTTTCTCTGTTCGCAAGTCCCTGCGTTTCGGGTGTGAGCGGGCAATGGAAGGAAATCACGTCGCTTCTGCGGAGCAGCTCATCGAAAGACACGTATTTCACACCAATGTCGTCTTTATGACCGGACGGAAGTTCTCCTGATGCCAGACGATTCTCGATTGATCTGCTTGTCGCGAGTACTTCCATACCCAGTGCCTGCGCAATAGCGGCGACTCTCCCGGCGATTTTGCCGTATCCCACAAGGCCCAGCGTCTTTTGCAGCAGTTCGGTCAAAGGTCCGCTCGTGAAACAGAAATCGACGCTTCGCTCCCATCCGCCTTCGTGAACGATGCGGTTATGGCGGCCGACCTGGTTCGAAAGCTCGAGGAGGTGTGCGATCGTCATCTGCGCGGTTGCATAGGTGGCATACTCCGGCACGAAGGTGACAGTGACACCCATCTCTTTAGCGGCTTCAACGTCAATGACATTGTAGCCGGTCGACATGGCCCCGAGATATTTCAGGTTCGGCAGGCTCGCCAAAGTCATCCTCGTTAAAGGCGTCTTATTGGTGAATACAATTTCCGCGTCCCCGATTCTTGAGACAATTTCCGCATCGGGTGTCCGGTCATATACCGTGATTTCACAGAACTCTTTAAAAGGTTTCCAGGACAGATCCCCCGGATTGGCGGTATAGCCGTCCAGTACAACCCCTTTTCTCATAGGCTTCTGATGTATTCATCAATCGATGCGGCGGCTGTTTTGCCGGCTCCCATCGCAAGGATGACGGTGGCGGCGCCTGTCACGGCATCTCCGCCGGCATATACGCCCTTGCGGGATGTTGCCATCTTGTCATCTGCAACAATACAGCCCCATCTGTTGGCCTCAAGTCCGTCCGTCGTAGTGCGGATCAGCGGGTTCGGTGATGTGCCGATTGCGATGATGACGGTATCGACATCGAGGGTGAAATTGGATCCCTTCTTCTCGACCGGGCGGCGGCGTCCGGATGCATCGGGCTCTCCGAGATCCATTTCCACACACTCCATCGCAACAACTTCGCCGATATCGCCCCCGATAATCTTCACGGGATTATTCAGGTTCTTGAAAATAATACCCTCTTCCTTAGCGTGGTGCACCTCTTCAAGACGTGCAGGCATTTCAACCTCGGAACGGCGATAAACAATATAGACTTTCTCTGTGCCAAGACGCTTCGCTGTGCGGGCCGCATCCATGGCAACGTTGCCGCCGCCGACTACTGCGACGGCTTTACTGTTGCGGATAGGGGTATCGTACTGTTTGTCATACGCCTTCATCAGATTGGCACGTGTCAGATATTCGTTGGCGGAATATACACCGACAAGAGACTCGCCCGGAATATTCATAAAAGTGGGGAGACCTGCACCGGAACCGATAAAGACGGCTTCATAACCATCTTCAAAAAGCTCGTCGATGGATAGAATCTTTCCGATAACCATATTGGTCATGATTTCGACGCCGAGAGCCTTCACATTTTCGATCTCTTTACTGACGAGCGCCTTGGGAAGACGGAACTCAGGGATACCATAGACAAGTACTCCGCCCGGTTTGTGAAAGGCCTCAAAAATCGTAACCTTATATCCAAGAAGGGCAAGATCGCTCGCGCAGGTAAGGCCTGCCGGACCTGCACCGATTACGGCTGCTTTATGGCCGTTCGGAGCGGGAACAGAAGGCGCCGCGTTGCTGTGTTCCATATGATAATCCGCCACGAAACGCTCGAGACGGCCGATTCCTACGGATTCACCCTTAATGGCACGGATGCATTTCTCTTCGCATTGTGATTCCTGCGGGCAGACACGGCCGCACACGGCGGGGAGGCAGTTGGTGGTCTTGATGATGTCAAAGGCTTCTTCGAATTCTCCGGCAGCAACTTTTGTGATAAACTCCGGAATTCTTACACATACGGGACAGCCTGCGATGCAGGGCTTGTTCTTGCAGTTGAGACAGCGGGCTGCCTCCTCGATTGCCATTTCCGGTGTGTATCCAAGGGACACTTCGCTGAAATTCCTATTTCGTATATTGGGATCCTGCTCGGGCATCGGTACTTTTTTTAAAGACATATTAGGCATCTTTCTTTACCTCCAGTCCAATTCTGCATACATGTTCGGACTGCTCAATCTCCTGCTTCTTGTAGACAGTGTTTCTGCGCATGAGTTCATCAAAGTCCACCTTGTGTCCGTCAAAATCGGGACCATCCACACAGGCGAATTTGATTTCGCCGCCCACGGTAACACGGCATCCGCCGCACATTCCCGTACCGTCAATCATAATCGGGTTCAGGCTGACAAGCGTCTTAATACCATACGGACGTGTAACTTCGGCAACCATTTTCATCATGATGACCGGGCCGATGGCAATGACAAGATCATAGTCGTTGCCTTCGTCGATCAGGCTCTTAAGCTGATTGGTAACAAAACCTTTGAGGCCGTAGGAACCGTCGTCGGTTGTCAGGAAAAGACGGTTGGATACAGCTTTCATTTCATCTTCAAGGATTACGATATCCTTATTGCGGAAGCCGGCAATAATATCTACATCCGCGCCATTTTGAAAAAGCGCCTTGGCGGAAGGATAGGCTATGGCACATCCGACACCGCCTCCGACGACACAGACCTTCTTATAGCCTTCAATCTCAGTGGCTTTGCCTAAGGGACCGACGAAATCGAGAATGGAGTCGCCCGGTTCCATGCCGGCCAGCATTTTGGTTGATTTGCCGACACCCTGGAAAATAATGGTTACGGTTCCCTTTTCCCTGTCAAAATCGGCAATTGTCAACGGTATCCGTTCGCCGAATTCATCGACACGGAAAATAATGAACTGGCCTGCCTGCGCTTTTCTGGCAATAAGCGGCGCTTCTACTTCAAGCAGCGTTACAGCAGAGTTTAGCTGCTTTTTTGTAATGATTTTGTACATTTTTACTCTCTCCCGGCCAAAAGGCCTTCCATTATCGGCGATCGAGCCGGTAAGTCACTTTAAATTAATACATATATATTTTATAGCACGACCAATATAGGAAAACAAGGCGAAATGCAACTGTTAAAGTTAACATTATCCTGTAATCTATCTGTGATTCTACTGGTTTTTTTCGTATTCCTGTGGATTGTCGAGCATATGCACAATCTGACGCAGCACACCGTCCTCATAATTGGCGGCGGCCTGGAAGTTGGCATGCTGAAAAAGGTCCGGATGAGCATTGGCCATCGCGTAGCTGTATTTTGCATTCTGCAGAAGCTCGACGTCGTTCAGAAAATCGCCGAATGCCATAGTCTGATCGCGGGAAATTCCGAAAATTTCCTGAACATGGGCAAGAGCGGCGCCCTTGTTGGCATCCGGCTGCGAAATATCCAGCCAGTAAGCGCCTGACACAACAACGGAGAACCGGTCGGAATAAGCCCGGAAGGCAGGAAGAATGACCTCCTCCGCTCCATCAAACGAGCAGACAGTGAACTTGAGGATATCGTCATCTATGTCGGCAAACGAATCAACGAATTCAATCTTTGAATAGTACTTGGCTATTTCGCTTAAGAATTCAGCCCGCTCAGGATCGCCGCTTTTTTCAAGATAAGCCGACTTACGCCCGCACACAACCGTTACGGTATGAGGAATAGTTCTTCCCTGCGCGCAGAGCTCAAGAACATTCTGCATCGGAATCGGACGGGCAAAGAGCGCCTTTCCCTTATAGACTACGAGTGTTCCGTTCTCGGCAATAAAGACAATCTTGTCGCTTATACTCTGGAAACTCTGGACAAGACTGGTATATTGACGTCCGCTTGCCACGGTGAACAATATATTATTATCATCGAGCCGCTGAAACACATCCAGAAAATGAGAAGGCAAATTGCCGTCCCCATCCAAAAGCGTGCCGTCCATATCGACTGCAATAAGAGAAATCATAAGTACCTCCACTATCTGTCGGTTCAATTACGTCGAATTATGCAGGCATTATCGTGCCATGAATAACGTAACGTGGAAAGTCTCAAGTTTGTGATATTATAATAAGGCGAAAAGTGCGCGGATAGACCTGCACCTTACAAAAGTGTAAGCCCCAGGTAAGTTAGTTGCAAGTGAAACTATCCGCGAAACTGGTAATATAGATCCAGCCGACTTAGCCTGATTTGTCAAAATCATATTGAAGAGGTGCCCGCAGTCATGTCTAAAAAGAATAAATCCGGAAAGAAAACAATTAACATGCTGTCCAGCGCCTACAAGGTCAAAGGGCAGGGAGTCGGTTCCGCCTATGAGGAGCAGGTCGGTCTAGTTAAGGAATATATGGCCGACGACTTCGAGATATTTGAGAATACGTTCATGTTTGCAGACATAACACATTATCACACGATTGATTACAAACACTACTTTTTCTTAGGCCTGGTGAAAAGAAGGGGTATAGCTGTCGGATACGTGCACATGCTTCCGGAAACGGTTGAGACAAGTATTCAGCTGCCTCACCTGATCAAGAAAATATTTTACAAGTATATGATTTCGTTCTATAAAAGGATGGATTATCTTGTAACCGTTAACTCCTATTTTATAGATAAGCTTGTTAACTATGGCGTTGACAGAAACAAAATAACATATATACCCAATTATGTGTCGGACAAGGTTTTTTTCAAATGCAGTGCAGATGAGAAAAAAGAACTCCGATGCAAGTATTCGATTCCTGCAGATAAATTCGTTGTACTCGGTGTCGGACAGCTGCAGGTGAGGAAAGGAATCTTTGATTTTGTCGATGTGGCCAGACGTATGCCGGACATACAGTTTGTGTGGGCCGGAGGGTTCTCATTCGGGGCGATCACAGACGGTTATTCCGATATCAAAAAAATCATGGAAAATCCTCCTGACAATGTCCGGTTCCTGGGAATTGTGGACAGAGAGAAGATGCCGGAAATATATAACACGGCGGACGTAATGTTCCTCCCTTCGTTTGAGGAGCTCTTTCCGATGACAGTTCTCGAATCCATGAGCTGCCGCATACCTATGCTGCTTCGCGATCTCGACATATATGAAGACATCCTGTTTGACTTCTACCTGCGTGAGAATAGTGTGGACGATTTTGTAAAGACTATCCAAAAGCTATCTGATGACCCCGCTTTTTATTCGCAGGCGGCGGGCGCATCAGCAAAGGGACATGAATTTTATTCCAAAGAACACGTGTTTACTATGTGGAATGATTTTTACCGCAAATTATATGATCTCAAAGTGAGGAAATATGAAAAAAGGCGAAAAGGGTGTCAAATCTAATTATTTTAATCTGATCCTATGTGCTTTCTCCCTGATTTTCCTGATTGTATATCTGTTTAAGGTTGACGGCGGTGTGAATAACTTCGGCGATATCTTCCGACAGATACATGTAGGCTGGCTTTTGGTCGGTATTGGCTGCATGCTTATCTACTGGTTTCTTGATGCCGTCGTGCTTCATATGGCAATCAAGCCGGTGCATCCCTCCCAACGGTTTGGAGTCTCGATGCGGCTTACTATGATCGGGCAGTACTTTAACAATGTAACTCCGTTTGCCGCGGGCGGACAGCCTGCACAGGCTTATTTTCTGGTAAAAAGAGGGGCTCCGCTCGGTGAGACGATGACAGCGCTCATTACGAAGTTCATTGTTTACCAGATCACGCTGACCGTATACTGCCTGGTAACCATGATACTGAAGTTCACCTACTTTATGAGCGAAGTAAAAGTACTCATGCTGGCCGTCATTGTCGGGTTCGCCGTACATACGGCTGTCACCGTTATGCTTATCTGCGTAGCCTTTTTCAAACTGGGAACCATAAAAGCCGCTAACTTCATCATCGATATACTCGGCCGTATGAAGATAGTAAAAGATCCGGAGGTCAAAAAGGAATTCGTCGACCGTGAACTGGAGAATTTTCATACCCAGTTTCAGTATATGAGTAAGCATAAGATGCATCTTGCGAAAATGTGCATTATTACCATAGTTCAGCTCACCGTATATTTTCTGATTGGAAATATCATTTACCTGAGCTTCCATCTGAACGGAGCGGATACGGTAACACTTGTTGCCTCCCAGGCTTTCGTGCTGATGATCACGGCATTTGTCCCGATTCCCGGTGCGTTGGGTGCTGGAGAGGTAAGCTTCTATATATTCTTCAGCCTCTTTTTCCCCAAAAGCATGATCAGTCTGGCCGTAGTCCTGTGGCGTCTGATGACATTCTATCTTCCGATTATTGTAGGACTTATTATCACCCTGTTTGAGAAAAGAAGGGGCAATAACCTCCCGATTGAGAAAACACCGGTTGTCGATGATTTCATCAATTCCGGCGGTGAACCGGTCTTTAAAGTAAAAAAATAACGACAGGAAAGATGTCACTGCAAACACATAACGGCGGTAACCGGTGTATCGCAAAGGGGAAAAAAATGATAGACGGAAAAGGTATTGATAAAAACCTCAAACCTTTCAGAAAAACACTTCTTGAAGTGAAAAAGTTTTCATTGTCGAACCTTGATGATATTCAGATCAAAGCAATGTCGCGGGACCTTAAAGTGAGGGCTATAGACGGAGAAGCATCGAAAGACCTGATGCCGGAAGCCTTTGCCATTGTTTTTGAGGCTGTAAAACGCACCATGGCTATCACGCCGTTTGATGTTCAGCTAATCGCAGCAGCCGCATTGGCGTCAGGACGGATCATTGAGTTTCCAACAGGTGAAGGAAAGACTTTGACGGCGGTATTTGTCGCTTATTTGGAGGCTTTGTCGGGTCGGGGCGTGCATGTCCTGACATTTAACGATTACCTGGCCAAGAGAGACGCGCTCTGGATGAAGCCGATATATGATTTCCTGGAAGTTTCCGTGCGGTTTATTAATGAGAATATGGATTCGCAAGAACGCAAAGCTGCATATGACGCAGACGTTACCTATGTCACGGCAAAAGAATCGGGGTTTGATTATCTTAAGAACTTTTTGGCATATAATCTGGATTCGATTGCTCAGCGCGCTTTTCATTTCGCAATCATTGACGAAGCGGATTCGATTTTGATTGACGAGGCGAGAATCCCGCTTGTACTCGCAGGTGATATTCCTTCCTTGGTTGAAATAGACAAAAAAATTCTCGCTACTGTTTCCAGACTTGAGAAGAATGTGCATTTTGAGACGGATGAATATGCAGATAACATTTACCTGACGGAGAGCGGCATCGCTTTTGTTGAGAATGATCTGGGCTTGGACAACCTTTTCAAGGGAAAAGATATCGATGTGCTGGCAAAGGTTAATGTGACCCTTCAAGCTGAGTTTCTTCTGAAAAAGGATATTGATTATATTGTGAAAAATGACGAGATACTTCTGGTTGACGAATTTACGGGACGCGTAATGAAAAACCGCCAGTGGCCGGACGGTCTGCATGCGGCCGTTGAGCTTAAGGAAGGCCTGACTCCCAAAACCAGAGGAATTGTTATGAACACAATTACTCTTCAGAACTTTCTGAAGCTTTATCCCACCATCTGCGGCATGACAGGCACAGCCTGTTCGGCAGGTCCTGAATTCCATGAGTTCTACAACAAAGCCGTATCGGTAATACCTCCGAATAGACCCTGCCGGAGAGTCGACCACCCCGATGTTGTTTTTACGCATAAGGATGCCAAATTCGCGGCCATTGCAGAGGAAATAAAGAGAGTACACGCTGCAGGCAGGCCTATATTGGTAGGCACAAGCAACATAGAAGAATCGGAATATCTGGCAAATATGCTTAGAAATGATATCAAAGATATATCTGTACTCAATGCCAAACACGATGAGGAAGAAGCCGGGATCATAGCAAATGCAGGTATGCTGAGTGCCGTTACCATATCAACCAATATGGCGGGCCGCGGTGTAGATATCCATCTTGGGGGCAAAGAAGCAGCTGATCATGAAAAGGTGTGCTCTTTGGGCGGCCTATATGTCATAGGCACCAACCGGTATGAAAGCGTGCGTATAGACAACCAGCTCAGAGGACGCGCCGGCCGGCAGGGCGACCCGGGGGAAAGTCGTTTTTTCATCAGCCTGGAAGACAATTTGATTGTCAAATTCCGTATAAATGACATTATTCCCGAAGAATATAAGAATATCCAAACGAGTGATCCGCTTCAGAATTCTGCAATTAACAAAGCAATCGTACATACGCAGAGGATCATTGAGGGGCAGATTTTCGATTCCAAACTAACCCTCGCAAAATATTCGTATTTAGTCGATGATCAAAGAAAAATCGTACATAACAAACGCGAGAGTATATTAAGAGACATCACCACGCTCTCCGTTCTTGAAAAAACAAATCCGGCACGGTACAGGGAGTTACTGGATCAGGTTTCGGAAAAGGAATTCAAGCGGGCGCAAAAGGAAATTGAACTTTTTGCAATGAACAAATGCTGGGCGGACCATCTTCTTTATGTAGAAAGTGCTTTGGACGGAGTACAAATTGTCAGCATGGCCAAGAGCGATCCGTTTCTGAATTATAACCAAAAGCTGATTGAAGGATTTGCTGACCTGGAACAGCACATACACAGCGTAATATTAGAAATTTACGAGACACTCATCATCAAAAATGGTCATATAGATCTGAACGAAATGGGTGTCAAGGGTCCGTCATCGACAAGGACATATCTGGTGCACGATGGTACGGAGCTGCAAAGCTCTATGAGCGAAATTGCAGTAAGCGCCGTAGCGGCGCCCATGTATACGCTCTTTATGGTTGTCAACAGATTCAGGAGACGGGAAAAAAAGAAATAGACGGCATACTTTTTCTGCAATAAGTGTTGACAGGACAAACAAAAGAATGTAAAGTCGTATCAATGAGTGATCAGTCAATTATAAAAGAGAGGAGGAGGTTACATGCCAAGAACCAAAGAACAGTTCGATCAAATCAGGACGAAGAGCAAAGCCAACATTATTCAGGCAGCTCTGAAGCTATTTTCTTTGAAAGGATATCACGCGACATCGACAAACGCCATTGCGAAAGAAGCAGGGGTATCAGCCGGGTTGATGTACAATTATTACTCAAGCAAAGAGGAGCTTCTGGTTGACATCGTCAATAGTTTCTTTGAGAGTCTGGCAGCTTCTGTCTCAAAAGAGTTCGACGGGAATCGTCATACTCCGGACGCCGGAAAAATGATCGATTTGTTGATTGAACAATTGCAGATCAACGCCGGAAAGTGGCACCTTCTTGTCAGCATTGTGTTTCAGTCGGATATCTCAGGAAAGGCTAAGTCACAGATGGACGGATTTTATTTTCATCAGCAGGACATGTTCGTGATGTACTTCACGGAGAAGCGCGTGGAGCATCCTCAGGACAGTGCAAAAGTATTGTCATCCATTCTGCACGGAGCGTTTCTACAGGCAGCCGCAGCCGGGAATATGGATGAACTTATGCTGCTGCGTAGAACCGTCATCGAAAAAATCTTAACAAACGGAATCTGAAAGTACCATTTTGCGGGAAAAGAAACCCGCAAAAAAAGCGTTCTTTTATGAGTGATCAATCAGCCAAAGAAAAGGAGAAAGAAAAATGGAAACGCAAATGCAAATGACAATGGCTATTAAATTGGAGAACGTAAAAAAGATGTACAAGGCAGGCGGAATCGATTTCTGGGCGCTGAAAGGATTGAATCTGCAGATAAGTAAGGGGGAGATGATCGCTATTGTCGGCAAGTCCGGCAGCGGCAAATCTACGCTGCTGAATCTTCTGGGCGGGATAGATACGCCTACAGATGGGAAAATCATCGTCAATGGTGTGGAAATCAACTCTCTTCGCGAAAATCAACTGACCCGATTCAGAGGGGAGAATATGGGCTTTGTTTTTCAGTTTTTCCAGCTGATGCCCACCTTAACGGTGTTGGAAAATGTCCTCATGCCCATGGACTTTTCCAAAAGAATTCCGTCTTCAAAAAAACAGGCAAGAGCAATATCCTTGCTGGTGAAAGTCGGAATGGAGGCACATGCCCAAAAGTTCCCCGCGGCTCTTTCCGGCGGCGAACAACAGCGTGTCGCCATTGCACGGGCCCTCGCGAATGATCCGGACATCATTTTTGCAGATGAACCGACAGGGAATCTGGACAGTCACACAGCGGATGACATATTTTCTGTGCTCAAATTGCTGTCTGATGAAGGGAAAAGCATCATTATGGTTACCCACAACATCGAACTTGCAGAGAGATGTCCGAGAATCATTAGGATCAGTGATGGAGAGATTGTGGAAGATTCGGCAAAGACCCAGAAGGAGACAGCATCATGAGAACCAATTATGTGAAAGTCCTTCGGGAGCTCAAGACGCACAAGGGCCGGTCTTTTGCGGCCATGATCGGAATACTGATTGGAGTTGCCTGCATCGGCTTTGTACTTTCTGCTTATTCGATTCTGACGCGTGAGATGAACGCAAACTTTATGAGTACGAATCCTGCGTCTGTTGTCATGAAAGTGACCAACCTCGATGAAAAAGCAATCCAGCTGATCGAAGAATCCAATGCAAATATTGACATCGAAGTGAGAAAAACAATGCAGGCCCGCATAGACCGTGGGAACGGAACATATGGGACAATTTATCTGTTTGCTGTCGAAGATTTCGATCGACTCAAGGTGGATACCTTTACTATGGAAAAAGGCAGGTTTCCCGAAAGCAAGACAGAGATGTCTCTTGAGAGAGCGTCTTTGGGCAATCTGATGAATCTTGCAAAAGGATACGATGAGAGTGTTCGCGTAAAACTTCCGGGAGGAGAAGAAAAAGACATCTTCCTGAGTGGGCTCGTGCATGCGCCCGGTCTTGCTCCGGCCTCCATGGAGAAATATTCCTATGGATTTCTGACCTTGGAATGTCTGCGGGAGCTTGGATACCAAGGTTGGTATGATGAGATTCATCTTGTATCATATGACAACCGGTTTGACAAAGAAGCGATGAAGACATGGGCAAAAGATTTGGAAGGAACTCTTCACTCAAATGGATATACTGTGGAAAAGGTCAGCGTTCCTGAACCGGGAAAACACCCGCACGGCGACCAGTTGAAATCGCTTTTGTTTCTTCTGCAGGCGTTTGCGGCGATCTCGTTTATTGTCGCAAGTGTCATAATAATCAACCTCATGAACTTCATTATGTCCCGGCAGACCCGGCAAATCGCGATTATGAAAGCGGTGGGAGCCAGTACGCGGGACATCGCGCTGCCCTACTTCCTTTATGTTCTGCTGCTCAGCGCAGGAGCCATTGCTGTTGGTATTCCGACTGCGATTTTCATAGGAACCGCCTATTCTGATTTTGCAGCCGACGTCCTGAACTTCAAAATCATGTCCTATGCGATTCCCTTCCAGGTGTTTGCGGTGCAAATCGCAGTGGGTATTCTAATGCCGCTTGCGGCATCCTTTTATCCGATTTACCGAAGCTGTCGGATTTCGGTGAAGGAAGGACTCTCAGAAAAAATCGATAATGAAAAAATGACACGTAAAGGTATATCCAGGCATAGAAAAACAACGAACAGGATTAACACACAGATTCTGATTCCGCTGAACAATTCTCTGCGCAAAAAGGGTCGGACAATACTGGCCATTATCGCCCTGGCAGCCGGCGGCGTACTCTTTATGACGGCCCAGAACATCGTAGCTTCCATTGAAAAAACGGTTGACAAGAGCATGAACATGTTCGGCTATAACTATGAAGTGAGGCTTTTCGGGCAGTATACTGACGACAGTATCATGAATGCTCTTGACAAAATAGAGGGCATTGAAAAGGCAGAAATCTACGACACGAACACAGCGGCATTTGTAATGGATGATGGAATGGATTCAGGCAATTATCTCATCAGAGCCTTGCCAAAAAACAGTGAACTGGTACGTTTTGATCTGGTTTCAGGTTCTCTTTCGACCGGTTCGACAAGTTCGGTCAGCTCGACAAGTTCGGTCGGTTCGACAAGTTCGGTCAGCTCGACACCGTATGTGATCATAAATCAGGGACTTCTCGATAGTGAGAAATGGATTCAGCCGGGAATGACAGTCATCATGGAAATACAGGGCATTCGGGAAGAGGTGATTGTCGCAGGAATCGTAAATGAGGTTCCGCCAATGCCATGTATCTATATGAACAAGGATACTTTTGAGGATCTATATGGCAGCAGCAATCGGCAGAACATCATCATCTCAACAAAAAACCTTGCTTTGAATGAGCAGCTCACCCTGTCGAAAGAGATAGAAAGTGTGTTCAAAGCGCAGGGGATTGAAATCGGGGAGAACTGGAATATTGGACTCTACCGCAAAGCATTCATCGATCACCTGAAGATCATTATCGACTTCCTTTCCGTGGTAGCGCTGCTGGCCGTATTTGTGGGCGGACTCAGCATCTCATCTGCTATTGGAATCAGTACTTCAGAACGCAGGCGTGAACTAGGTATTCTTCGGGCAATCGGCGCGAATGCGCGGCAAACCATATTCATGATTTCCATGGAGGGAGTCTTAATGGGCGGCGCCGGGTGGCTGCTCGGACTGGTGCTGGCATACCC
>Ga0209540_10000714_pt1 | contig 28425 bp, 29 predicted proteins | sample BarGraIncu01121A_FD_184501 | JGI IMG/M metagenome (GOLD analysis project Ga0209540, IMG submission 184501) | Arctic peat soil microbial communities from Barrow, Alaska - Barrow Graham LP Incubations 011-21A (SPAdes) (version 2) | ecosystem: Environmental > Terrestrial > Soil > Wetlands > Peat... | reverse complement strand
CTTGACGAGATAAAAATTCATCGTCAGCAATTATTATTCTATACATTTTTGTCTCCTAATAATCTCATTCATACACAACCCGAAGCATTAGGCAAATTCTGTCAGAGGGCGATCAACAGATTGGATGATTTGCTGGCTAATCGGAAACTCAAGTTGCAAAGTTAATACATCAGTCTGATCAATTAACAAATGAAAACAAACATCCATATGCAAATCAGAATTGAGACATGTATTGCGGAAAAAATCGACAAAATACGTTAAGATACTGCCATGTTGAACCATGAATTTCAGACGGTCGCCTGTATAGTCATTAACAAACGCGAATTTTTGATTGTGCGTTGCTTCCATAATAGCAACAAATTGAGAGATTGCCTTCAATTCTTGATTCAATGGTACTTGCTTCTTTGGCGGATAGCAGTATCGCAAAAGTTGGGCAGCCGGCGTCAAAATGGAATGGGTTTGAGGTGCCATTTCTAAATAACTGATATCGGTGGCATTGGCAATAATATCAATTGCCAGAGCCAATAACCAAGCCTGATCCAAAGATATCACCCCCTCAATGAAGGAAACGCCGTTAAATAAATTAATCATATCATTAAATGCTTCGCCTAGTCATTCTATATTTTCTTCAATAACTACTCCAGAATTTACACCACCGAATATTTTTCTTTTACTCTTAGCCACATTCCCCTCGATGACGATCAGGTAATGGCCTGACACCCTAACTCACATCGAATTCTTAGTTAAAAAAAGAAGCAGTAAACTTGACTAAAAGAAGAATTTGTACATGGCAGGAAAGTATTTGCAGTGGAACAGATGTACTATCGATAGCGGAAGCACAATGGCGGGATGAACACATCTGACGCCAAACAACTTAAGAAATCGGAAAAGAGAACGCAAGACTTAACAAAATTGAATTCGCGTTTAATATCGAAGTCCTCAATATCAATCACACAAAGCGAACCGTTCTATAGTTCCTCTTCTACAACAGGAAGGTACAAAAAGGTAATCCCGGAATTACAGCTTTACATAAGATGACCGGGGCCTAAACACGTTGGACCCACTGGCTTGTCGGGATTTGTTGGAAGTCGTTGAGGACCGGTACGAAGAAAGATCTACATTGATTGCAAGTCAGCTTCCGGTCTCCTCCTGGTATGACATCTTTCAGGACTCCACGATCGCTGACGCGATCTTGGACAGACTCGTCCATTCAGCGTACCGGATCGATTTATCCGGCGCTTCGCGTCGAGCCATTAATGCGGAGAAAGGGGGTGTTACTTTGCCTTGATATGTGATACTTTTTTTTATCGCTTTAGGCTGTCCCCATTCGGCAGGATTCGACTGTCTTACTCCGGATACCCTGTCTTGATCGACCGGAATACTCATAACTGTGTCAAAATTCTACGGCGGCAATCCGGATCATCCAAGTATGTTAGGAGATATTGCATCTTGTAGATGCGACCAAACTCACCAATCGCCCCACCCAACATGGTGGGTTTTCCGCCCCGTTGCAACATTTGAATCAATTGCGTAGGATTTACGGTTCCAAGTTTAAGCGAACCCGCGACGCGGAGCATATCCTCCCAATACCATCCTATAACATCCTACCGGATCTTATTTCTGGCCAGTTTATTCAGAATCCCATAATCCGCACCCGAGTCCATTCTCCAAAATCTTACGCCGCCAACATCAGCAAGTCTGGGGCTGAAGGATAACATATACCTCTATTTTCCGAAGAATTTGCATAAGTATTTTTTAACCAATTCCAAATCGTAAGATTGGATATCTATAAGTTCTGCTGCTGGCGTCTTATCAATTCGCGAATCAGTGAATGATTTATATGAATCGGATATTGCAGCTGTAGTGAGCGGAATAACAATTTCAGCTAGATCAGCTTCCCTCGTTGATAACCAATCAAAAATAAGTTTTACTTTCTCCTATCTACTTACTTCTTCTTGGGTGTTCACAATACTTTTTAAGCTATTGTCAACGCCGGATTATTTTTGACCATTGGCCACTCTAAGCCAATCACGGTTTTGTTGCCTCTGTTGGCAGTGCCAGTAGAAATACCCCGCCAGACTTGATTATTTTCTCTCAAGCTTATTTGTATCTCTTTAACTTCTTTATCCAACGTCGGACGCGATATTTTTAGTTGACTACAGATTTCATTACCAGCCAGTTCTTTTTTTTAAAAAACTTCAGAGCCATTCTCAAAATACTTATTATTATTGCATTCTCACATGCAAAAGAAAAGTCACGTCATCTGCATCTTAAAAATGATTCCGGCAATCCCGTTTAAGTAGGCATTGATCATATTCGACTGTATCTTCGAGCTTTCCGCGTCAACCGGCAGGATATGTGAATCCATACTCATCCGTATCAATAACTCGTTAGCTACATTATGTGCGTCTGCTGCATCGATAAGACCCCATTGCAGCTGATCAAGAAGATGGACATAAAGCGATGTATGGATGACCATTTCACGTTCCCTGGAAATTTGGCCAAGGCACGTGATGAATTCCGTATACTGAATTCCCGGCTCTTCCGTCTTCGCCCACAGGGATTTTTCTGTAACACCGAATCGGCCGATGCGCTGGATCAAATTGAACTGCTGGGCAGCACAGAGTCCGGTTTGACGAAATAAAGCTTCCCTGACCGCCGTCATGACGGTGCGGCCGATGAGCTCGCCTAACTTGCAGTGTTTTCCTGCAGAAGACAATTTTGTTGAAACTTCCGTATTGGCCACGATAATTATCCCATCTGTACCTGACCCTGTTGCGATACCCGATGAATAACAGCTCGGAGCTAAAAGTTCCTGCAGCACGGCTGCCTTGGCTTCCGTACAGGTAATTACCGCTTGTGTCAGCGCACCCTCCGACAAATCCGCGTCGATGAAAAGAAGTATGTTGACCGTTCCTGGCGAGTAGACAAATTGTCCGTCTGTCTCATGCCATACTGCCGGATCCCCGACACGACCGCCATTCACTTCAACCCCAGCTGTAACAACTGCGGTGACTGTTGTATCTTTATATGTCATGGTTTGGATTGAAACATTATCCATATTTGCTGCTGTACTTAGACCGCATGAATAGAGTGGATCGATGCCCAATTCAGCAGCGATGATGGACATATGCTCAGCATAAGTGGGCGCTTTCAGGCCGCTATAATCCTCACTGGCCGGTTCGCCGGAATTTCGGATATTCTTATTATCCTGATTGCAGTCCTGATTGAATACCCATTTCAGGTCCTGCCGGAATCCTCCGTTATGTGCTGCAGAACTCAGCACATTCCGTCTGCCGGCCAGACTTACAACCAGGGCGCTGTCCAGCCGTTCCAGCATATCTCCATTTTCAAAACGATGCAGAATCATCATTGATTCATCTCCTTGCCGGTCCGTATCATAATCTCAGCGGACGTTATATTTCTTTTATACAGGCGGATAGGGAATTGACCAGACGCACGTTTTCTTTGTGCGTCCGGACGGCTGTCCGGTAACTGCCTGCCGATAATCCAATGTATCCGCTGCAGTCACGTATGAGGATATCCATGGAGCGCAGGCGACCGGTTAATTCAGGTATAGCGGTACGAAAAAATATATAGTTAGCTTCACTTTTGAAAACTTTCATACCCAATGCTTCCAGGGCATTGACCAGATAGGCCCTCTCCGACCGGATAAGCTGTCTGGTTTCTTCTATATAATTGTGTTCCTTCAATGCTGCCAGTCCAGCTGCCTGTGCTAATGACGATACCGCCCAGGGCTGTCCGGCATTTCGCATTGCATCCAGTAATTCGCCGTTTGTGGAAAGGCAATATCCCAGCCTAACACCGGCCATACCATAAATTTTTGTAAATGCCTTGAGGATAAACAGATTCCGGCTGTCCTTCAAACGAAATTTCAATGTGTGCTCACCCGGTTGATCCAGGAATCCGTTGAAACATTCATCGACAACAAGCAAAATGTCCGCCCTGATACAGGAATCCAGAATTTTATTCAGCAGGTTCGGTTCGATAGTCAAACCGGTTGGATTATTGGGGTTGCACAGGAACAGCATGTCGACATCCGGTGTAAGCCGGTTCAGAATGTCATCTTTAACGGCATATCCATCCTCTTCACGAAGAGGATGATAGATGATCTCACCTCCGGTATTTCGAACGGCACGCTCATATTCTGAAAAGGATGGGGCCGTTACGATTGTTTTTCCTGGTCTTCTTGCATAGGCAAGTCGATCTATCAGGTCGGCTGAGCCGCCGCCGCACAGGACATGTTGCGGCAAAACCGCTTCATATTCCGCAATAGCCGCACACAGCCGCCGGCAAAGCGGATCTGGATAGGAATCGATTTTTTCTGCACTAAGGCAGATTGAAAGTTTGACGCCTTCCGGGGCCCCGAGCGGATTACAGTTCGAGGAAAAATCAAGGGGTTCATATCCATATTCCATATAGAAACCTTCCGTGTCCCCACCATGAATCAAAGCCATAAAATCAATCCTTTCACAATTAAATAGAAAAATATGCATAAGACAAGACACAGGCCGGTTGTTCCAAAAAGCAACTTATTTGCCAGGGTAATATCCTCTATTTCAATCGCGCGGTCATCATCGCCGATCGACTGCTTTTTGACCAGTTCCCCAAAATAATATGAATCACCGCCAAGACGGACATGCAGTGCACCGGCACATGCAGCTTCCGTATGGGCGGAATTAGGACTCTTGTGATTGAGCCTGTCGCGGCGGAAAATTCTCCAGGCATTTTTAACGTCTGCCCCTGAAAACAAAGATGCAACAACCATCATCAAACCAGCCAGTCTTGCCGGAATGAAGTTGACAAAATCATCGAGCTTTGCTGATGCTTTTCCAAAATGCAGATACGCCGCATTTTTATATCCCACCATACTGTCCAAAGTGTTGATGGCCTTATACATGACACCAAGAGGTGCGCCCCCTATGGCCAGGAAGAGCATGGGCGCGATTACCCCGTCACTCGTGTTTTCAGCTATGGTTTCCACTGCGGCACGTGTGACACCTACCGTATCAAGATTTGCCGTATCCCGTCCGACTATCCGTCCGACGGCCTTTCGTGCCGCAGCAAGATCACCTTTTTCAAGTGTTTTATACACATTTGTGCTTTCATCACGCAGAGAATGCATGGCCAGGCACTGCCAGCAAAGCAGGCTTTCCAAGGCTAATTCCAGCATGGGATGAACCATTCCGCACAGGTACAGCAGTCCCAGTGTCAGAATGAAAGACAAGCCCGGCAGCACGATCGCAAGCACAAGACCCCCACTGCATTCACCTTTAGGATTTTTGGGAAATATCCTTCTCAGGAAACGTTCGAAAAGCGTGGTCAGTTTGCCCATACCCACGACGATATGCGGCCATTTCTGCGGATCACCAATTAGTAGATCGAGTCCGAATCCAATTATTAAAGCGTACAAATGCATCAAAGGTTCATTCCCTCCATCTGTCTGTATCGGGTCAAAGCTGGTTTCTGGTCCCAACAGATCTCGTCCATTTGTGCCCGCCAGCCATTTCCATTTCCGATATGCCAATCATAAAAGGTACGTTTGGGCCGGGCAAATGCCTGCATCACAGCCATAATCGTGCCGCCATGTGCAACAATAATCAGGCGGTCATTTCCCCTTGTATTTTGCCTTGCCGGAACAGGATTCCCCGCAGCAGTTTTGCTTTCAGAATTTATCCGCCGCATCTCTTCCCGTACTATCCTGTCAAAAGCATGAATGACCCGTCCGGAAAAACCCGAAATGCTTTCTCCGTTCGGGCAGGCATCGAGGCATCCGGCATCCACCCAGGTCCGATAAGCTGCATCAAATTCCATTTCCTGCGCACTTTTACCTTCGAAGTCGCCAAAATCCATCTCACGCAGATCATCGTAAATAAGTAAGTCAGCACAGGGGAAAAGCAGGGCGGCGGTTTCCCGTGCACGCCGCATTGAACTTATATAAACTCGGGAAACATCAGGGAATTCACCTTTTTCCCGGATGGCAGCAAAACCCTCCGTACTTAGGGGCTCATCTGTCCTTCCGATATAGCGGCCAGCCATATTACCGGCTGTCAGTCCGTGTCGAATCAGTTCAACTTCCATTTTTACCCCTTGATTACAGTCGGAATACCGCTGTAAATTCTTATAACCTTATCTGCTTCGCGTGCGAGTTTGATGCAAAGCCTGCCAACAGCTTCGCGTGCCTCGCGATCATTTTGTGACATTGGCACGATTCCGCAGCCGACTTCATTACAGATTACAACCTGCTTTTTCATCAGCTCGGCAGCCATGGACCTGCTTTTTGCGGGATCCCGTGCAACAAGCTCCTGAAGATTACAAATCACCGGTTTGTCATCCAGGACAGCGTCAGCTATATCCTGATCGGAATAACCATATTCTGTCCGGACATATTCCCGTTTGCCTGATGCCAGACCGCCAATGACCAATATCATTATGTTTTCACCTCGATTTGTTTGATTTGAATTCCAAAGATTAATTGTTATCGAATCAATTGTACGCTTACGATCATCGCAAGCATGGCCAGCTCAGTAATCTGATGAAAATAACCTGCCAGATCACCGCTCATTCCCTCAAATTGACTCCTTGACATGATAAACAAATAAATCATGCTGATTACTGCTGCCAGAATCATGGCGCCGCCAATCAGCAAGTCAGCAAAAAGCATCCCTGCCATACACAAAACAAGGAGAATGAATAGGATGGATGCGGCGCGTTTTTTTGCTGAAGCCTCCTTAAAGGCAGTGAGCATTCCCTTGGCTGCATTTGACGGAAAACACAAAACTGCCAGACCACTCAAAATTCTCGAAAAAATGTGCATCAAAGCTAACATCAGGACGGTCCTGCCGTTTATGTCCAGTTCGGTGCAAAGCGCAAAATACATCAGCAGGTAGACGCATACTCCCATAACGGCAAAAGCTCCTGCATGGGGATCCTTAAGTATTTCACGCTTTTTTTCAGGTGCTGCATGGCTGGAAAGGGCATCAACGGTATCGCTGAATCCGTCAAGATGGATGCCGCCTGTTACGGCAACCGGGATCAGTGTCATGCCGGCTGCAAACAGTATCATGTTAATCCCCAGTAAAATGCAAACCCCGGTCCACGCCCACAGGCACAGCCCGATCACAACGCCGATTAAAGGAAAAGCACAAAGCATATATCTCATATTTTCATCGTTCCACGCCACTCTTGGCATGGGAATCTGTGAAAACATGGAAAAAGCCACCGTTATGTTTCGCATTATTTTCATAATGTCCCTCCCTTTAATACAATCGGTATCCCGCACACAACCTCTATCACACAGTCAAAGCGCTGGGAAATCTCCCTGTTAAGCATGCCCAGCGTTTCAACATACTGCATGGTATCATCCTGAAAATCCTGTCCGCCTGCAAAAACATCGTTCGTCACGACAATCAGGTCGAGGCACTGCGCTTCAAGTACAATAATACCGGACAGGATCGATTCGACTGCCTGGCTGCCTGCGCCTTCCGGAGCGAAGAGTTCGTTTGCCATGAGATTGCCAAGGCATTCCAGAAGCACTGTACCGACCGGGGGCAAACGCAGGCCGGCCAATCCTGTATAACATTCGACAGTCGAAAATGATTTTTGAGCACGCATAGCCTGATGTTTTTTAATGCGTACGAGACTTTCCTCATCCTGCGACATCATTGTAGCGATGTAGCAAAAAGGTGCTGTGCTCTTCATCGCGAGGCTTTCCGCCAGTGAGCTTTTACCGGAAGCTGAGCCTCCGATTACAAGGGTACGCATTGATGTCCTCCCTGTGGGGTATATGCTTCCATGCCGTTATCGGAGAAAGTGGACATTCCGTGATAGACTGCCAGTGCCATATCCAGCAGCGGCAGGGCACAAACCGCACCCGTACCTTCTCCCAGACGCAGACCGGCAGTGATGAGAGGTTTGAGTTCGAGCGCGTTCAGTACCATGGCGGCGGCGGGTTCCGCAGAGACATGGCTGGCCAACATCGCGCATCTGCACGATGGACACATCCTGGATGCAGCCAGGGCACTCACTGCGCTGATAAACCCGTCGATCAGGATGGGCACGCGATAAATCGCCCCGCCGATGAATATGCCTGCCATTCCCGCAATATCAAAGCCACCAACTTTTTGCAGGGTGTCCAATGCATTTTCCGGATCGGGTACATTGCAGGAAATGGCTTGTTCGATAACAAAGATCTTGCGCTGCAGGCCGGCATCCGACAAACCGGCACCCCGGCCAGTAACTTGAGGAACCGTGCGGCCGAGCAGCACGGATGCAACAGCACTTGATGTAGTCGTGTTTCCGATCCCCATTTCACCGGTAGCCAGAATTGTGCAGCCCTGTTCCTTCTGCATCCGTACGAGATCAATACCGATCTGAATTGCAGAAATTGCCTGTTGGCGGGTCATGGCCGGACCAACTGCGATGTTACCCGTACCGTGAGCAATCCTCCTGTCCAGCAGGCCGGGGGTATCGACTGGAGTAATCATACCGATATCCACAGGAACGACCGTTGCATGTGCTGCAGCAGCCATCAGGCACACAGAGGATTTTCCCCGTGCGATATTCCCCGCGACCAATGAAGTAATATCACTACCGGACTGCGTCACTTGTTCGGACACAACACCATTGTCCGCACACAGGACAAGTACCGCCCGTTTATTGATTCGGACATTGCTGTCACCGGTCAGGCCGGCGATCCTGATGATGGCCTGCTCCAAAAGTCCAAGGCTGCCGATCGGTATCGCGAGATTCTCCCAATGGGCCTTTGCCTGAGCAATCGCTTCGGTATCCAGAGGAGTAATCATGTCGTCCAGTTCTTTGAAATTCAGTTCTGTGGAATTCAGTTCTGTGAATTTCATTTCATTCCCCTCTGTCCTGCCACTGGGTGAGCATACTTTCCATCCATTTATACACATCCATCGAATAAATGGATTCCAGATTACTGCGCGTCAGGACTTTGTTGATGTTTCCCGACGAGACAAGGCTGCCGTGGTCAAGCAGCAGGGCATGCGTTCCATAAGCTTTTGCCAAACTTAAGTCATGTACAACCGAAATAACGGCGCGTCCGGTGTCCTTGATCCAATCCTGTATGAGCTCAAACATTTGTTTCTGGTATACCAGGTCGAGATGATTTGTCGGCTCATCAAGAATAAGGAGTTTGGAATCCTGTGCAAATATCTGGGCAAGGAATGTCCTCTGCAATTCACCGCCCGACAGCGTCAGTACGGATTGTTTCATGATAGACGTCATGCCCGTCAGGTCAAGGGCTGAACGTACCTTTTGTTCATCCTCGTCGGTTGTCGATGAAAACAGACCCGATGAGTAGGCATACCGGCCAAGCTTAACGACCTCTTCAACCGAAAAGGAATAATTGACATTATGGCTCTGTGTAAGTACGCCCATATTTCTGGCGAGTTCCGACGGTTTGCGCCTTGCTATATCCAGCCCGTCGAAACACACGGTCCCGGAATACGGCACACCCTGTGATATGGCATTGACGATCGTACTCTTGCCTGCCCCGTTCGGTCCGACGATCATCAGCCATTGGCCCGGTTTCATGGAAAAACTGATGCGGTTTACTATGGTCATTTTTCCATAACGGACAGTAAGGTCCTTTACGCTGAGCAGGTCATACTGATCCGTCCGGCAGGACTTCCCCTGCTTTCCCGGCATGGAAGCATGTTCTTTTCGGCCAAACATTCCCGTCTTTTCCGACATGACTCAACCCGCCTTTCTTGAATGATAAAAAATGATCACAAATGCGATGGAACCGATAAAGGAAGTCACGACACCGATGGGGAGCTCCAGCGGGTTCAGCAGGACGCGTCCAAGAAGGTCGGCCAGCATCAGGAATGTAGCTCCCGTGAATAATGACGCCGGCAGCATGCGCTTGTGGTTCGGCCCGACAACCATCCGCGTCATATGCGGAATAACGAGCCCTACGAAACCGATTGTTCCCCCGATGGAGACACAGACACCTATCAGTGCCGATACCGATATCAGAACGATAAATTTCACTTTCCTTACATGGACTCCCACATGGCGCGCATTATCTTCCCCAATTGCAAAGGCATTCATTTCCTGTGAATACCTTAAAATCAAAGCGCCGAATATGAGGAGTGCTATGAATAAGGTCAGTGCGTTCAGATAGCTGCTGCCGGCAAGCGAACCCATTGTCCAGAACATAATGGATTTAATTTTATCGCCGGAAAATGTGATGATCAGGCTTATTATGCTGTGGGCAAACATTGTGAATATCACGCCCATCAGGATAATGGTATTGGTCGACATCGAAAAATCCAGTTTGTATGAGATAGAAAGAATGAGTACAAGCGACAGGAACGCGAACAGCATCGCCATTATGACGGTACCCGCAAAAGGCACACCCGGAATGCTGATGCCGAATGCGATCGAAATCACAGCACCCAGTGATGCACCGGATGAAACACCCAGGGTCGAGCCGTCCGCCAGGGGATTGCGCAGAAGGCCCTGCATAGCACCGCCGCAAAGAGACAATGCCGCGCCTGTCAGCGCAACGCAGAGGACTCGCGGGAGACGGACAAACACAATGATCGACTGTGAAACGCCCTCCGGCATCGGCAGACCCAAAATGGTATTGCATATGGCGGTAAGAGTATCCCTGAGCGGAATGCTGACGCTTCCGGTACAGACGCATATCAGCATAACGGCAAACATAATGATGCCGAACAAAACATATTCGATAAGTACGAATCCTTCGCGTCTGTCTTTCACAAGATCACCTGTATGAAATTAGGGGGACGCAATTGTATGCATCCCCCCGGATTACGATATTCTCTTGGTTTAAGTACCGTATATGAACGAATAAAGAGTCGCGGCTGCATCGGCAAGGCGCGGACCGGGTCTGGATATTTCATTGGAATCGGCATTCAGAATCGCCTTGTTCTTAATAGCTTTCATATCCTGCCATCCGTCACGTCCCATAATTTCATCTACAGGAGTCGGCCCTTCGCTATCATACATGGCAATGGACACGATGTAGTCGGGATCACGTTCGATGACCTGTTCCTGGGAAATCTCTGCCCATCCGTCTACATCGGCAAATGCATTTGTCAGACCGAGCATAGAAGCCAGTTCATCCATGAAGGTACCCTTTCCTGCAGTCCAGAGACCATATGCCAGCGGGGACACTTCAAAATAGACAGTTTTTTCACCGTTCCCTGTCGACTTAGCGGAGATTTCGTCGAAACTCGTCTTCATCTGACTAACTATTCCTGCAGCCTCCTCGTTTTTACCAGTGATGGCACCGATGAGTTCAATAGAGGTATACACACCTGCTATATCCTTTGCATCACTGACGACGACGGTTATACCTGCATTCTCCAAAGCTGTGATCTGTTCCTGTGTCTGGGCCATGGCACTCATAAGCACGATTTGCGGTTTAAGAGCGATGATCTGCTCAATGTTGGTATCCGCACCGGACTGTACTGAGGGAACACTGCTGACTGACGCGGGATAGTCGCAGTACTCACCGCGGCCGATAAGAGTCCCTCCTGCTCCGAGGGCAAACAGAATTTCACAGTCAGAAGGTGTCAGTGCGATAATCTTCTCTGCCGGCGCATCAAGCGTGATCTTGCGGTCAGTCATGTCGACAGTGGCAATTGTGGTTGATACCGATGGAACGGTCTGCTGCGCAACAGTGGTTTCTTTGACTCCGGCAGAAATTTCAGTCAATGCCGAAGCAACAGTCGTATCGACAACGGTTCCCCCTGTTGATTGGCTGCAGCCTGCTGTAATGGAGGCAAGTAAAAGAATGGCCAAAAGAATGGATACGATTTTAGATTTTTTCATGTTCATGCCCCTTTCAAAATTGTTTTTTGAATAGATTAAGTAGGAGCACAAAAAAAGCTGCTCCCCCAAAACGGTGGAGCAACTCAATACGCAGGCTTATAAAAAGCTGAACGCAAAATTCTCAACCCCAGGAGTGAAAATGTGTAATCAGGTCTCCCGACTTAGCTTCATCCTACTCCGGCGTCTTCCCGTCAATTATTGACAGTGACTCTGTGCCATTTCGTCTGCTTCACGGTTACTGGGATAGTCCGGAAATCGCATCCGTATTCCCTTGATATCTTGAGGATATCAGTACATTTCTGTACGCTTACACAACCTATTCAATTGATTCAGATTATCATATCAGGCAGGTTAAGTCAATAAAAATGACATGATTCCAATTACTTTTTAGCTTTAGATATATATTGTATAATATTTTTTTCAATATGTAATATATATATTTCTTTAATCAATGTAATTTTTTTGAATCACTCCCTATAAATGAATTCATTCATTTTTCTATGCCGAGTCGAGCACAAATACCCTTATCATAAGGGTGCCTGATGTTTTTCATTTCAGTAATATAATCGCACAATTCAAAAATGTTTTCTTTGGGGTTATGCCCTGTGATAACGACTTCCAAATTGTCCTGCTTTGTTTTAATAAAAGTCTCGACTTCATTCATACTTATGATTCCCAAGTTAACAGCATCGACTAACTCGTCCAGAATAACTAATTCATATTCACCGGACTTCAGCATTTCAAGCGCCTTTTGAAACATATCGTTCTGAGCGGCGTTCATTTTTTTCTTTTCTTCAACATCCATACTCCTGATAAATTTTCTGACAGGTTCTCCTTTATGGATGACAAAATTTTTATTAAATTTTTCCAAAGCGATTATTTCACCTGAATCATAGTCTTTTAAAAACTGAATCATCAATACTTTTTTCCCTCTGCCGCAGGCACGAACACCAAGTCCAACCGCAGCCGTTGTTTTGCCTTTTCCGTCTCCGTAATACAAATGTACCAAGCCTTTTTGCATTTCATAACCTCATTTCAAACCCAGAATATTCTTCTTATAGGTCTCTTCTTCAAGAATACTCGCATCAAATGACAGCATTTCATTTATCACTTTTAAGGAAGCATCAACTATCTGCATCGCAAGCGGACAGCCTGTACCCTCTCCCAGCCGCATCCTTAAATTCAAAATGGGTTCAAGACGCAAATATTCAACAATTTTTTTGTACCCCGGTTCTTCCGACAGATGGGATGGGATCATAAATTCCTTCGCAAGGGGATTCAGTTTATATGCAAGTAGGGCTGCAACGGCCGAAATAAATCCATCAATAACAATTGGGATTCTATAGAACGCAGCACCGATATATAATCCGGTAAGGCCTGCAATATCAAGACCTCCAACTTTGGATAAAATATCAAGCACATCTTCCGGATCGGGTTTATGCATAATGACTGCATCTGAGATTATTTTCTTTTTCAGTTCGAAGCTGCTGTCAGACAGGCCGGCGCCCCGGCCGACCGTTTCATCTGCACTTAATTGCAATGCCGCCATCGTACATGCCGATGAGCTTGAAGTATTACCGATTCCGACTTCACCTGTTCCGATAATTTGATAACCGTTTTCATAGGCATATCCGGCAAGCTTGATTCCTATGTCAATAGCTTTTTTGGCAATATCCCGTGGCATTGCCGGTCCCTTTGCAAAGTTGTCCGTGCCTTCCATCAATTTGTAGTTCATCAGGTTGGGACTTTCAACAACGCCAATTACGCCCATATCGACAACTTTTAAATCGACTCCCGCTAAATTGCATAAAACATTTATTCCGCAGTTTTGTGCTGACGCGTAATAACCAAGAAGCAAATTTGTGAAGTTCTGAGGTGCGCTCGCGATGCCTTCTTCATATATTCCATTGTCTGCTCCCAGAAGAAAATGAATTTTCTTATCCGTTTTGTTTTTTACTCTGCCGGTAATTCCTGCAATCTGAATAGCAATATCTTCGAGACGCCCTAGGCTTCCTTCCGGTTTGACCAAAGTATTATGATATTTTCTCGCTATTTCCATGGCCTTCTGATCGAGTGGTTCTATTCCCTCAATATACTTTTTCATTCATGTTCCCTCATTTCCTGTTAACTAAATTCATAATATATTCAATATCCAGATGCTGACTAACTTCTTTGGCTAAAGTATCATAATCTTCTTCTTTCAGATAATCAGTGCTGATGATTGGCCTTTCAGGATATCCTTTTGATTTTCTGATTAGATTCAACCAATTATTTCTGAATTCATCATTGTGAAAAATATTATGTATATACGTTCCGGCAGCCTTGAAACTCATGTCTGCCAACCCGTCAACGCTGTCTTCCAATGCAACAAACGGCAAAAAATCTTTATTGGTATTTGGACTTGTAACCCCTAGATGTATTTCATATCCACTGACTTTATTGCTTTTAAGTGCTTTATGAATAACAGTCCCGGATACTCTTTTAACGGTCTTTTCACTTTTGAAATATGTCTGAACCGGAAGAAGTGAGAGCCCGTCAATCTGTGTAAGTGTACGACTGTCAGCCATGATATCATCGCTTATTTTTTCGCCAAGCATTTGATAACCGCCGCAGATACCAAATACATAACCGCCGGAATGATAAAAGTTCCTGATTTTTTGGGCAGTACCCGTTTCATGCAGATACTTCATATCCAAAATGGTGCTTTTTGTTCCCGGTATAATCACAGCATCAAATTGACTTACATCTGTAAATGGGTCAATTGACTTTATTTCAACGTCATTTTCATACCGGAATATTTCAATATCGGTGTTGTTGGATACAAACGGCATATTTACAACACCAATTGTTACTTTCTTGTCAGCACAGCTTCTATAATAGTAGTCAGTACTTAAACTGTCTTCGGTTTCAATTTTAATATTTTTCAGATAAGGCAGAACGCCAAGAACCTTTACGCCCGTATACTCTTCAATGAATTTTACTCCATCGTCAAACAGGGATAAATCGCCGCGGAATTTATTGAATATGATGCCTTTCACTCTTTTTCTGTCATGCCCGAGCAATTCAAGTGTTCCAACAATCGAACCAAATGAACCGCCCCTGTCAATATCAGTAACAAGAATAACAGGGACGTCAGCCTCTCGTGCAATTCGCATATTTACAATTTCCCGGTCATTCAGATTCATCTCTACAGGGCTCCCTGCCCCTTCGATAACAACTACATCATAATTATTTTCAATATATTCAAGAGATTTACGAACCGCCTTCATCCCCTCATCCATGGAGAAATCCTTATAATAATCTTTCCCCTCTTTCGTTTCATACACCTTTCCAAAAAGTACAATTTCCGATTGTGTATCATTTTTGGGCTTCAGCAGAATAGGATTCATGAAAACATTGGGTTCCTGCCTGGCGGCTTCTGCCTGAACACCCTGCGCTCTTCCCATTTCATAACCATCAAATGTCACATATGAATTATTAGACATGTTTTGGGACTTAAAGGGGCAGGTTTTGAGTCCGTAATCTGCAAAAATACGGCAGAGCGCTGTAACCAGAAAGCTTTTCCCCGCATCACTGCTCGTCCCCTGAATCATTATCCCTCTCATCAATTCCTCCTATGCATAAAATCAATCAAGTATACGTTTCCGTAATCATAATTGCTTTAGCTATTTTTATATTCCTCACACTTTGCAATAAACCTTTTTGCAAGGTTTATATCCGTCCAAAAATGAATATGCGGATATCCGGCAAAAACACGATTCTCACAGTAACCTGCATTCCAGCTTTTCCCGTTACTTTTTTGTGCGTGTAATACATCAAATTGCTTATCGCTTTTTGAATAATGAAATTCGTGTGCAGGTACATTTTCTCCGAATTTCAAAAACAATGTATCTTCTTTAGCTGCGAGAGTTATATAACCAAAATTTTGCAGCATATCTGTCATTACACTATTCATATCTATAACTCCCGCCATTGGATATTTTCCATCACTGGCTGCAATACTTTTCCCAAGATACATATAGCCACCACATTCGGCATAGACAGGCAAGCCTTTACTGCAAGCATCATTAATGCTTGTCAGCATTGATTTATTTTCACTGAGCTTTTGAAGATATAGTTCAGGATAACCGCCGCCCAAAATAAGTCCGTCTATATTTTCAGGTAATTCTTTATCTTCAAGCGGCGAAAATGATATGAGTTCTGCTCCATATTCAGAAAGCAAATCAAGATTATCTTCATAATAAAAGCAAAAAGCTTTATCTCTTGCAACTGCAATTTTCACAGAGGCATGCCTTTCTATAATTATTTTCTCATATTGCAAAGGCTGTGTAGCATCTGCTATTTTTAAAAGTTCATCAAATTCAATCGTTTCATTAGCTATTTTAGCAAGTAGGTCAACTTTTTCATTCAAAGAATTTACTTCCTGTGCAGTAACAAGTCCTAGATGACGACTTTCAAGTGCAGCCTTCGGCTCGTTTGGCATATAACCCAAAACCCTTATGTTTACATGGTCCTCAATCATTTTTTTATAAAAAGGATATAGTGGCTTTGACACATTATTAAGAATTACAGCTTTAATATTATTTTCTAAAAACTCTAAATACCCTTTTATCATTGCAACAACAGAAAGAGATGCACCCTCACAGCTTACAACCAGTATAACGGGTATATCTAATTTATTTGAAATATCACAGGATGAATTTTGACTTGTGTTTTCGGAAAGGCCATCATAAAAACCCATAACTCCCTCTACCACTGAAATATCAAAATCTTCACTGTTTTTCACAAAAAGATATTTTGAAGGATTATTACCGCACAAAAACAAATCTATATTTCTTGACTTTACACCAATTATCTCACTATGAAACATTGGATCAATGTAATCTGGACCGCATTTAAACGCTGCAACTTTTAATCCCTTGTTCAGTAATGATTTTAAGACAGCACAAGTAACGGTTGTTTTACCACAACCGCTATTTGTGCCTGCTATCATAATTCTATTTATAGTTTTATCCTGCATTTTTTCACCTGCAACAATATGTTTTGGATTACTTGCCATAATAAGGTTATATTCACCTATTCGGTAAAATCTACCTTTTATGTCAATTTTTCGATAAATTACGTTAGTTCCTGACAGCATAGCACCCAAAATGCACCCGGAGATGGAAATTGTGTTCTTTTGGTCCTATTTCCTATTTCCTATGTCATTTGACTATAGAGTTAGACGACATTTATTTCTTATTCTTTTTTAACGACTGGTTTGTGATTTAAAAGTATTTCATTTATTATGCACTTTATTAATTTGTTTCAAAAATTTGTTTAAGCAATTCAGCTATTTTCAACCCAATCATTTTATGCCCCTGTCCCGATAGATGCAAACCATCCGGTTCGGATACTTGAGTTATATCTCCAACAGACATAAAATGTGTATTCTCATTTTTTGCTAAATCACGATAGCAATCTATCAGTTCCAGACTTTTCTGCGTTGGATCTCCAAACATGTACTTCAAGTATGGATCCATTTCTTTATTTAAAGGAGCAGGTGCCAGTATCAATATGTTTTCCGGCTTTGCACAGGCTTTCATGTCTTTCATTATTCTGATGATGGATTCCATTCCCAACATGATGTCAGATGAAGACGAACCAAATCTGGTTTTCAAATCATTCGTTCCCAGCATGACTATGATAAAATCCAAGGGTACATGAGATGCCAGTAACATAGGCAAATGTTTTTTTCCGCATTTATCCCCTTCAATCGGATCATCATAGAGAATAGTACGCCCGTTCAAGCCTTCCTCAATAACATAATAATCTTTCTCCAGAGCTTGCTGCAAAACACCCGTCCATCGTTCCTGACGCGTATACCGTTCTTTATTTGAGGGGTTATATCCATATGTATTTGAGTCGCCAAAGCATAAAATATTGTTCATTTTCCACCTCCGATAAAAAGTATTCCGGCAGCAATAGTGAAGGATTATTTTTCAATTACAAGAGTGACGTTCTTGGGCAATGCCCATCCGCAGGCCACTTCCATTCCCTTGATGATTGCGGTTGGGACCGGGCATGCCAGATGTTTAATGTTCTTTTCCGCGGTTGAGTAAACAGTTGAGCTGCTGTACTTGGCAAAGCATTCGCTATAGCCATCAAGATCTTTTAGGTCTGTCCGCATGGCTGTAATATACGGGCACTCCGATTCAATTTCCACTTGTACTGTCTGTTCTTCATCCGCTGTTATTATCAGTTTTGTTTTTAGTCCGCAGATTCCAGGTAAAATTTCGACAGCTGCCATTTTTTTGTCCTCACTTCTTTTTCTGATTCACCCTCAGAATAGTCCTCGATTGGTAATTTTGATATATGTATAAATGATCTCATGAATGTACCTTAGCATATTTTATATGCTAAAAGAACATGTAATCAACATAGAGCTGATTAAAATCCTTGTCATTTGAAAGACTTATTTCCAATGAGTTATCTACAATTTGGTCTATCTTTTCCGATTCATTTTCATCTAAACAGTACTGTATCGCCCCGCTTAACGAACTGTTGCCGACAGCATAGATTCTGTCACCGAGTTCCTGAGGAATCATGCCGATCTGTATCGCTTTTTCCTGATCGATTTTGACTCCGAAACCGCCTGCCAGCCATACCGAATCAACATCTCCATAGTCTGCACCATAGCGCTTCAGGAGCACCTCGATGCCCGCACGAACAGCAGATTTTGCCAGTTGTATCTCCCGGATATCACGCTGTGTAACAACAATGGATTCGCCGCTTTGCGTCTGTGCAATCGGAAATCCTGTCTCGAAATATTGGTCTGTGAGAAGGCCGGTCTCGTCGATCATCTCATTTTTCAAAAGCTCGGATACTACTTCAATAATACCTGTTCCGCAGATTCCGACCGGCTGCATATTTCCAATCGTTTCGATTTTCACCTTCGTTCCCTCAATGGAAACGCCGCTTACAGCGCCCTGGACACTTCCGATCCCCCAAAGGATATTGCCGCCCTCAAACGCAGGGCCTGCCGCAGTAGATGTGGTCAGAATCCTGTCCTTATTCCCGACAGCCATTTCGCCGTTGGTTCCAAGATCGATGAAAAGGGCAATCTTCTTTTCGGACGCAAACCCGCTGGCCAGCATTCCGGATACGATATCCCCTCCGACAAAAGTCGAAATCCCCGGAAAAAGAATAACGGGGCAGGAAAGATAATCACTTTCCAGTATTTCCCCAAAAGGGTGTGTCTCCTCTTTGAGGCTGACAGGGGTAAAAGGGGATACTCCGAGGGTATTGCAGGGATATCCCATTAATAGGTGTCCCATTGTCGTATTTCCGGCAAGTATCACTTTTCTGATCCGATTTTTGTCGATTTTGTTTGCTTCGACGAGTTTGACGACACAAAGAAGAATATCCTCGCGGATTGATTTTTGGAGCAGGCCTTTTTTGCCGTCCATAGAAGCCAGCATACGGGAGATAACATCCGCACCGTACATTCTCTGCCGGTTCAGCGTCGTATAATAGTCCAGCGGCCGTTTGTTTGTGAGTCCCACCAGGGCAGCTGCTATGGTTGTCGTGCCGATATCTATGGCAATGGCATATGATTCTTCTACGAAATCCAGATCTGAGGAATCGGTATGCGCATTTTCCGTCAGAATTTCATAGGCAGATTCATCCGGTAAATCCAGGCTGATCGTGCAGTCCTTTGCAGGGAAGGCCTGACAGGCCAGACGCATACCCGCTTCAAGATCCTCCTGGGAAAAGTGCAAATGATCGGCATAAGCCGGAGCAGTAACGCCTTCCGAGAACCGTACTTTGCATTTTCCGCATTTGCCGGTGCCTCCGCAGGCTGCACTGGAATACATTCCGTGTCTTCTCAGGGTGTCCAGTATGCTTTCACCCTCCGTGCATGGAATGCTGCGCGTCCCATTTTTCTGGATAACGGTGATGTTGGGCTGTAATGACCGCCTCATGAAGCAGTTCTCTGCCTGACACTTGCTGCAGTCAAGCTCCGTGTGAAACATTTTTGCATTCTTTGTAAGAACATAAATGGTACTGTTTGTTTTGGGCGGATCAAGCATATAAGCCGATGTGGTTTTGACCGGAGCATGATCCTCTCCAAAAAGTTTATCGCAGGACACTTTTTGAGCCAGCATTGATAAGTCCCGCGGGGCTTCCAGTCTTCGTGAAATCCCGACGCCTCGTTGTCCGCACTCTTTTTTCAGGACATCCTGAATTCTCTTATCCATCTCGAACAGGAAAGAGGAGGACATTGCGTCGATCAGCATTCCCTTCAAATAATCATATTCTTTGAACATCTGTGTGCAGTATGCACTCACAGCGCCGCCTATCGTGTGAATAAGATAAACAACTTTTGTACCGGCTGGCAAATTCTCATCTGAAATTTCCGAAGGAATTTCATCAAAAAGAATTCGCGTCTCCGGCTTCACCAGAGAGTAAAAAACGGATTCCACTTCCGGATATTCTTTCATTACATCATCATAGACCGGGCTGTTGGTATGACAATCCAAAATATCCAGAACATTAGTATGTTCAATTTTTACGTCTGGCAGGATAAATTTCAATACTTTTTCCATATGTCCCTCATCTATTGCTTATTATTTAAAATCAATAATTATTTGATGACCTTTCATTTAAAATGCTGTATACTTTTATGTGAGAAATCCCTTTGCACAAAATAACACAGAATGGAGAAAGGAATTTCCATGGACTATTTAGATGTACTTTCCGATGCCCTGTCTACATTTCATAATGCTACTAGTATCAGTGTTTCCATTTTGAATAAAAAAGGGGAAACGATCAAGGTTTTTGGTGAAGAACACACATATTGTCAGTTGTTTCATGATGCAACCGGCAAATATTGTCCATGTTCCCAAACACATCAGCAAGCCTGCCTGCAGGCCGTGTCGCTTGGAGAGAGTTATATCTTCTCCTGTCCGGCAGGACTCATCCAGTTTTCCATTCCCGTTATGAAAGCAAATAAGCATATAGCCAGTGTTCTCGCAGGACCCATTTCCCTCGAATATCCGGATATGAGTCTTGTTGATTCCGTTATGCAGAAGCACGATATACTCATGGATTACCGCTCGAAACTATATAGTGCGCTTTCTGCCATTCCGTTAGTCGAACCATTCCGCGCCAGATATTTAAGCAAACTTCTTTTTCTGCTGGTCAGCAATCAGCTTTTCGATGACCACACCCAACTTGATGAACGTTCCGGAAAGACCATGCAGCAGGCTAAAATCGGGGAATATATGCAAATCATAAAGAGTAATCCTGATTCTGCCACTTCCCAATTCGAACAGGAAAAGCTTCTGATTTCCGATGTCCTTCTGGGCGATGTTGAAAGTGCAAAGTCCCGCTTAAATGAAATGCTGGGGCGCATCTATTTTACTTCCGGAAACAACATCGAAATCATCAAAATCCGAATCATTGAGTTAATTACCATCCTTTCCCGGGCTCTCATAGAAAGCGGCGAAGATTCAGGGGTCGTGTACGCGATGACGGACGAATATTTAGGCAGCACTGCAAAAATCGATAACCTGACGGATTTGTCCTACATCCTGCTGGAAACTCTCGAAAAGTATACCACGCTCGCCTTTGCCAATGTGACCGAAAACAATCTGACACTGATCAGGAAAAGCGTGCATTATATGAACCAGCGATATAATACAAACCTGACTTTGGAGGAAGTCGCAGGCTTCATCGGACTGAATCCTACCTATTTTTCAATCCTCTTCAAAAAGGAGACCGGCCTGAACTTCTCCCACTATATTAACAAACTCAGGATTGAACAGGCCAAGCATTTATTAAAAACCAGCAGTTTGCCTTTGGTGGCTATTGCTGAGGAAACTGGATTTGAGAGCCAAAGTTACTTTTCAAAGGTCTTTAAGAAGCAGACCGGTACAACGCCAAAGCAATTCCGGGAATCAATATAAAGGTCAGGAGTCCGGTTTGCACAGAAGTGTGCTCCGCATTTCTCCGCTGTGCAGACCCAGTCCGATGACACATATCCGGAGTCTTGTTTTGCAGGATGTCATTTCCTGTTTCAAAGGCTGGATCCTGGTCTCCTCCGGAACATATTCACATGTGAACCAATCCTGCTGTGAGGTCTGAAAAACGCTTTTTGCCATGTATACTTCCCCAAAATGATTGTCACTGATGCCGTCAAAAAAATTCTTTATAGAGTCCAGTGAAGTATACTTACCATTCACCAACGAAAAATTCTGAAACATCCTGGTACTTTTCATATTTTCGCTTCCGTATGAACATGTATCTGTTTGTGAAGAATAAGCAAGAGCCGCTTCCAATCGGGAAAGCGGCATGCCGCCCCATTCTTTATTTACGATTTCACAGAAAGGATTGACGGAATATATGGATTTCGAGACTTCTGACAGCTGTTCTTTCTGAAGATTCTCCGTCCTGCTCAAAAATATGACCCGGCTGGCTGCAATCTGGTCTTCAAAAAATATTTTGGATATATTGATCCACCTGTAAAAATTCCTGGCATCCATTATCGTAATGATGTGGCCGATATTACAGTGATCTACAACATATGGCTCGCACAGAGCTTCCAGAACATCCGTAAGTTTAGCCAACCCGGTCGGTTCTATTACGATCCGGTCCGGATGATGCTTCTCAATTATCTCCCGTACGCCTGCTGCAAGCATGTCCGACCGCGAACAGCAGATACAGCCGCCCCTAATACTTTCAACAAGAATTCTTTCCCGTGACAGATTGTCGCTGTCCAGATCTATTTTTCCGAACTCATTTTCCAGAACAACAACCTTCTCCTGCGAATACACTTCATGGACAAGTTTTTTGATGAACGTAGTTTTACCGGCACCCAAAAAGCCGGAGACAATACAAAGAGGAATTTTATGTGCGTTTGTCATTTTGCCTCCCCTGCATGCTTCCGGCTTTTGGAGCACTTTGGTCTTTACTTAGATTCCGTACTCAGCCGGATTATATTTTGTCTCGTCAGCTTCTTCTTTCATCTCGGCGATAAAGGCTTCTTCATCTTCCGGGATGTCTTCAATCTGGCTGTCCAGTATGTCAATCCACTTGGCTTCCCTTTCGTCCAGATAAAGTTCCTTGTTGTTGACAGCCTTTCTGAGAATCGCAAGCGTTACCCTTGCGGCTTTCAGTGTACGAAGGAAAGGACTTTGTTCGGAGACGATTGCCTTGCTGATTTCAAATACAACATCGGGTCTCAGCACATATGCCTGTGGATCCAGATAGCAGTCTGACTCGACTAAAAGGTCCCTGAACAACAAAGCGTGTCCTTTTTTCGCTGCAAGGTTCATGAGCCTGCAGTCATATATCAATTGTTCCGTCGACACGATGGGGGCGAATCCGCTGAGAAGCTTAACTTGCTGAACCGATTCATTACTCCAAAGATCTGCTACGGCAGCGGCAATATTTCCGATCGGGCTGAAATGGGCGCATGCTGCTGTCTTCCCTTCAAGGGAAATCGGTGTTCCTGTAATCGCCTTCAGAAATACATTCTCATAGGCGCAGTCCTTACTCGGACCAATCGCCCCGTTCTCGATAGCTATCAGTGTTCTAGGAGCCGTGATCACTCTCATTACGGCAGCATACACTTTGGGGATGTAGCCCTGCTCTGCAAGAACCATCGCAGTATTGGCAAATCCGCAGGCAGAGTCGCCTCCCGATATGGCACCGTATTTATCTGCTATACCTGAAATTTTCTGCCACAGCCACTTCATGTCCCGTGATGCAAGACATCCGAGGGCAAAAATTGACATCCGCAAATCCGCGTTCATGATAGCCTCATCATTAATCTCTTTGCCGCCGGTTGATTCGATGGATAGAATATCCGCGCCGTCCCTGGCTGTGCCTTCGAAAATTTTGACCATTTCTTCCCAGTACTTTCCGCTTCTCATGACGGGCGGCCTGCTCATCTCCCTTATGTCATTCGGTGTCATGCGCATAACGCTCTTCAGTCCGTATTTGGCTTCAAATTCGAACATACGGTCCCTGACAGCCTTATGAAGGTCAATTCCCCACTGCGGGTGTTCCGTGTACTGCGGCAATGTCTCCAGTTCAATGACAAGCCCCGGTGCATGAAGCTCATGTGCCTTTTTGAGAACTCCGTCAATCATGCTCCTGTAGATACCGATTGCCTCCGGAAGGGTTTCCAGCGTTGCATTCATCGGAGGAAGTGTAAAGTTAACCTCGGGATAGATTTCCCCTCCGCCGATAACTAATCCATTTTTGCATGTAACCGGATTCGGACAGGATCCGTATATAAAATCATCCAGAGATTCATATGCAAGTTTTGTAAATATTTTGCTCATTTGTTTTTCCTCCTTATCTTACGATGGCAGACAGATATGCTTTTGCCATGTCAGCAGCTTCACTTGCGTTGGCTGAATAGCCGTCTGCCCCGACCTGCTCTGCAAATGACTGGCTGACAGGTGCCCCGCCGATCATAATGTAGTATTTCTTTCTGTTCTGCGATTTTTCGAATTCCTTTATTACGTCTCCGATCGCAGGCATGGTTGTCGTAAGAAGTGCCGAGATACAGACGACATCTGCATTGAGTTCTTCTGCTTTTTCAACAAAGGTACGGTCAGGGACATCAATTCCCAGGTCGTATACAGTAGCTCCCATACCTTTCATCATCATTGCAACCAGATTTTTGCCAATATCATGCAGATCTCCTTTTACCGTCCCGATTACGACCCGTCCGATTGGCTGGACACCCGTAGCTGTCAGAAGAGGCTCGAGAATCGTAAGTCCCATCGACATAGCTCTGGCTGCAACCAGCATTTCCGGAATATAAACCTGATTCAGCCTGAATTTTTCTCCTACAATACCCATGGCGCTGATAAGACCTTCATCCAGAATGGTCTTTACGGATATTCCTTCCGCCACCGCCTGATTGACCAATTCCTTAACCTTTTTACCTTTTCCCTGTTCAACTGCTAAAGATAATTCTTTCAAATCCATTTTGCTTCCTCCCTTTCGGAAAATGATTCAAATCCTGTATGCAAAAACAAAATGTGCACTGTTCTGTCTTAGCTTTGATTACGAGTCTTATCATACAAAATAGTGCCTGAAAAGTATTCCAACAAATTTATAAATTTAACAATTTATTTGGAATATATTTGGCTAATTCCCATGATTTCATGTATATAATCACTCGAATCAGGGTGAATAGTAATATATTTACAAAATTATTGTATTAAATTCTGTTTATATGATTTTTCATGTAATCCTGATGGAAAAAGAGCCTGAAAATCATGCCGCACAATCATTTCAGGCTCTTATTGCTGCAGTTTATAAATTCGCAATTATTATTAATCATGCAGGATCTGTCTCAACAATTCATGCCATCCGGTGGACCGGTTGCGGATAGGATGGTCGGAATGCTTCAGTGACCAGTGTATCGACATCGGCCTGCGCCTGACCGGCATGAAGGCAAATGGCAGATTCACAGATCAGCCGCAGGTCTTCCGGATCAGCTGCGGCACGGACATTAAGCACAAGTGTCGCAGCCCTGAAGCCGATCGACATACGGTGGTCGAATTCGACCGGATCGAACAGGCTGACACAGCTTATCTTGCACCAGTCACTGCCTGCCACCAGATAAGCTTTCAGATGTGCAATTTCCTGATGGCGATCCGCTAACTGCTGCCGGATAGTCTCAAGCAGGGCAAGCAGCAAGTCGTTACCGTCAGCCGGCTGGACTTCCCCTGCTGGTACGGAAAACGGGATGGGGTTTTCTTGTTCATCCACTCCGGAAGCACAGAGACTGCAGCTGATCATTGGAGGACGGACGGTCAGGTTGGCGGTCGTATTGAGCCATCCCAGAGCCGCTTCAGCCCGGGCATATGTATCATAATCAATCACCAGTGACGATGAATCCGGCACAGATGGCGCAGCAGAAACAGATGGTGCCAACGACGTCAGCTGGCCGATCCAATTGAAAAGTCCGGTCCCGGTGCGGGCACTGAGCGGCAGGACTTCAATACCGCGATATCGATCCTGCAAAAAGGCCTGCATGACATCAATATCTTGTTCCTCCATCAAGTCGGTTTTGTTCAGGATGATCAGATCAGCTTCTTCGAGCTGCTTGGCAAACAGGTAATTGACTTCATTGGGAAAAAGATTATCCTGATCGCGAATAAAACGGCTCAGCCGCTTGGGATCAACCACAACAGACAATGGCGCCAGAGCTACCTGTGCGGAATGATGCTTCTTAAGCGGTTTCATCAGGGTTGCGATCAGGTCCGTGCAGCTGCCAACTGGTTCGGCAAGAATATAATCAGGAAAATCAAGGGCCTGCAACTGAGACAACTTCTCGGCAAACTGGTCGAAATTGCAGCAGAAGCATCCGCCTGTGACTTCAAGGACCGGAAAACCCTGGCTGTGCAGATATTCCGTATCAACCAGCCGGGATCCCTGGTCATTCGTTACGATACCGACTTTCTTGCCTGCAGCTGTCAGGTGACGTGCCAAAGCCAGGATCGCAGTCGTTTTACCGGCTCCCAGAAAGCCTCCGACAATGATTAATTTGGTTAAAGGCATGTTTGCCTCCTTTGTGCATATTTCGGAACGGACCGGCACTGGCCGGTCCGCAGGCAGAAAATTCGAAGTGTCTTTAAAAATTCATTCAGTTGTCGAGGAATTTGGCCAGCATACGCGGCGACAGGATATTACCGGCGGAGATCTGTTCGTCATTAATCAGGATAGCAGGCAGTTTTTCCAGTTCGAGGCCTTCGATGTTCCAGACTTCACGGGGATGACCGATTTCGACGATCTCCCACGTGAAATCCGAACGAGACGCTGCCGTTGTCTGCAACGTCTCCATATTCAGATGATTGATGATTACGCAGGCAGTGCAGGGACTTTTCTGCACGACCAGTTTGGCATGGTACATCATAGGCATCAAATACCTTTTTTATTCATAGCAGCTTCAAGAACTTTGTCAAAGGTGGCATCATCCGGAATGATCGAGATGAACTCAGTTTTACCGTCGACGACGATCGTCGGCAAATTGCTAACGCCTAGCTTAATCATTGCCACAACGCCGGCCTTCTCCTTGATTTTATGTTCCTTGTAGACAATTTTGTCGCCATATTTTTTGGCGGCGCGGTAAACAGCCTCCATCATGTACTGGCACGGGGCACAGGATTCAGAGTCGAGAGTAATGACATCAATATAGACCTTACTCTTGTCGGTATAATCCGGTAGCGTAACTTCAACACCTTCAAGCGGGTTGGAGCTTTCCATAAATTCAGCGATCTCGCCATGGACAAGGGATGCAATAGCCTGAACATTTTCGATGGGTACATCAAATGCCATATCGCAGCCAGGCGCCAGGATGTAACCTTTGGTACCACCAATTGACATGCAGTTCATAGCATCATTGACATTGTCAGTAGGCGTGCCGAACAGCATGACCACAGTCAGCTTGATGTTGCCGCCAAAGGACAGGCCATAATGGCGGCACATATCACGAACGAAGTCCAGCGGGATGTTCTCATCAATGGATAATCCATCGGCGTGGCATCTGCACATTTCTTCGATGTTGTTTTTGGCATTGCCGCAGACAAACAGATTGCCGAGTTTGCCATGTGCCCGGATGTCATCAAAAATGCGGATCATGTAGGGACTTACAAATTCGGCAAAATTACCAGGTGAGATCTGGGAGGTCATAGGATCGACGACTGCAATGATATCAACGCCGGCTTCCATATACATGCGTGCTGTGTTGATCGCAACTTCGGTGGTGAAATTCATCAATTCCTGTATCAGCTCAGGTTCATCCATCATATTATAGAAAATATCCGTTCCCATCAGATGCAGGGCCAGCGTGAACGGGCCTGTAATCAGACCGTATATAGCCTTTTCCTGACCGATCGTCTGGCATATACGGCGCATGGCATCGAGTACAATCGGAAACCGTCCGTCATCCTTGCCGGGGATTTTCAGGTCGGCAATTGATTTGCCTTCTGAAAGCGGATGGCTGGAGACAGCCGGAGGATTAAGTTTGGCCCATTGAAGTGTACATCCCATGGCTTCCGCTTCAAGTTGCAGGTCAAACAAGGCCGGAATTCCATCCGGACGATAGAGCTCAACCGCCTTGGTCATGCCCTGTACAATGTAGTCGGCTGAATGGAAATATTCATCGGCGTTAACACCGATGAGTTTGGCAGCATGGCATCCGACAAACGGAACCCATGGTGCGCGGGGTGTTTCTTCATTGCGGACAGCAGCAAGGACCAATTCCTTTGAATTCATATGTAATTGCCTCCCGATACTTTATTTTTGTTTATAATAATTTAAGGATTTTCAATGGACTTTCAGGAAAATACAAGCACTCTTTTGCAGCACATTGTCATCCGGTATGGTTTTTACTTATTAGTTTTTAAAAGCAAGTATGCTTTGGCCATATCAGCCGCTTCGCTGGCATTGGGTGAATAGGCATCCGCTCCGACCTGATCTGCATAACTCTGGCTGACCGGAGCTCCGCCGATCATGATGTAGTATTTATCCCGTACTCCGGATTTTTCAAAATCCTTAATGACATCG
>Ga0209540_10000713_pt1 | contig 28433 bp, 28 predicted proteins | sample BarGraIncu01121A_FD_184501 | JGI IMG/M metagenome (GOLD analysis project Ga0209540, IMG submission 184501) | Arctic peat soil microbial communities from Barrow, Alaska - Barrow Graham LP Incubations 011-21A (SPAdes) (version 2) | ecosystem: Environmental > Terrestrial > Soil > Wetlands > Peat... | reverse complement strand
CTCTTCGCAGTTCCCTTGTGCGTCTTCATCTTCGGCATGTCTTGGGGCTCCTTCGTCGGTGCTCGGAACGCGAGGGTCGTCTAGGCCTGTTCGGCTGCGGCTTCCGGTGCGTCCGTATCCTTCTCGGGCTTGCTCGCCGGCTTGATCTCCTTCTTCGACGGCGAGACGAGCATGAACATGTTGCGGCCCTCGACCTTGGGCTGGTTCTCGATATGCGCGATGTCGCGGATGTCCTCCGCGAGCCGCTCGAGGATCGCCAGTCCGCGCTCCGCGTGGACCATCTCACGACCGCGGAACATGATCGTGACCTTCACCTTGGCGTTCGCCTCGATGAAGCGGATGACGTGCTTCTTCTTGGTCTCGTAGTCGGCGATGCCGATCTTCGGCCGGAACTTGATCTCCTTGACCTGGACCGTCGTCTGGTTCTTGCGGGCCTTCTTGGCCTTCATGGCCTCTTCGTACTTCCACTTGCTGTAGTCCATGATCCGGCAGACGGGCGGATCGGCGTTGGGAGCGACCTCGACGAGGTCGAGTCCCTGGTCGTCGGCGATCTTCTGGGCATCCGCGGTGACGAAGATGCCGAGCTGGTCGCCGTCGGCGCCAACGAGCCGTACGCGCGCTGCGCGAATGCGCTCGTTCACGCGAGTCTCGATAGCAGTTATCGCTTTCACCTCCGTGCGTATTCATCAGGCACATGCAAACAAAAAGCCCGGCGGCTTGAAGGACAGCCTGCCGGACGAAAGGTGACCGCCTTCGACCGACCCGCGATGCGGGGGGCCATGCGCGTCTCTTCTCGACCTGGCAGCTGCTGCGTTCGCGCCGCGTGGGTGGGGACCCTTCAGGAACATCGGGCCCCGCTTGTGAGCGGTATTCGATTAGCCGTGTGAGTATACGGGGGTACCCCGTCCGGCGCAAGGGCGGCCGCACGACCCCCTACCCGGCGAAACCGCTCTCTCCCCGCTGCGGGTCGGCGACCACGACGATGTCGACGTTGCGCGTCTCCCGCATGATGCGGTTGACGATCGAGCCCCGCACCACCTCGTTCATCCTGCTGCGCGCCGACTGGCCCATGACCACGTAGGTGACCTGGTTGCGGACCGCGAAGTCGATGATCTCGGCGGCAGGGTCGCTGCCCTCGGTCTCGACATACTCGCCTCCGAGGTCGAGCGTCAGGAGCTTGAGCTCGCCCAAGGTCTGCTCCTCCTTGGCGGAGAGCGCGACCCCCGGCAGCCGGACGTAGAAGACCCAGAAGCGCCCGTTCATGCGACGGGCCAGGTGGTACCCGCGCCGCACCAGCTTCGCGCCGAGCGGCCGTGGGGTCATCGAGACCATGACGCGTTCGTTGACGCCCCAGGTCTTGTCAACGTCGTGCTCCTGCATGAACCGCGTCAGGTCGTCGTCGACCTCCTCGGCCGTACGACGGAGAGCCAGTTCGCGCAGCGCGACCAAGTTCCCGCGTCGGAAGAAGTTCGCAAGCGCCTGCGGGACCTTCTCGGGCGTGTAGATGACGCCGCGATTCAGGCGGTTGATCAGCGCCTCCGGGGTGATGTCGACGAGCACCACCTCGTCCGCCTCGTCGAGCAGGCGGTCAGGCACGGTCTCGCGGACGGTGACCCCGGTGATCTGGGAGACCGTATCGTTGAGCGATTCGAAGTGCTGCACGTTCACGGTGGAGATCACGTTGATACCTGCGTCGAGGATCTCCTCGACCGCCTGCCAGCGCTTCTCGTGGGCCGCGCCGGGCGCGTTGGTGTGCGCCAGCTCGTCCACGAGCACCCACTGGGGATGCCGCGCGACGATCGCCGCGGTGTCCATCTCCTCGAGGACGGCGCCCCGGTACTCGATCTTCTTGGTGGGTACCTGCTCGAGCCCCTCCATGAGGACGATCGTCTCGGGCCGCTTGTGCGGCTCGACGAACCCGATGACGATGTCCTCGCCGCGCACATGACGGCGCTGGGCCTCGGAGAGCATCGTGTAGGTCTTGCCGACGCCCGGCGCGTAGCCCAAGAAGACCTTGTGGCGGCCGCGGGTGCGCGCCACGTGCGACCTGGCCTGGTCCAGTTCATCCGGCGTCAAGAAGGGTCTCCGGTCACTTCGCGAGGTCGAGTGAGAGGTTCAGCATCAACACGTTGACGCGCGGCTCGCCGAGGAACCCGAACTGCCTGCCCTTCGCCGCGTCTTCCACGAGCTTGCGTACCGCGTCATTCGAGATGCCCCGCGCGGACGCCACGCGAGTCACCTGAGCGTACGCGTTCGCGAGCGTTATGTCAGGGTCGAGCCCGCTTCCGGACGCCGTCACCATGTCCACGGGGACGCTTCCGGCCTTGAGGCCGGGGTTCTCGGCGACGGCGCTGGCCACGCGCGACGCTACGCTGCCCACGAGCGTCTTGCTCGTCGGTGCGAGGTTCGACGCGCTCGATGCGGTCGCGTCGTAGCCGTCGGCACCGGCGGCGGAAGGACGTCCGTGGAAGTACTTCGCGTCGGTGAAGGCCTGGCCGATCAGGGACGACCCGACAACGACGCCGCTCTTCGAGACAAGGCTGCCGTTCGCCTGTGCCGGCATGAGCACCTGGGCCAGGCCGGTCACCGCGAGCGGGTACACGAGGCCGAGCACCACGAGGGTGAGGACCGCCATGCGTATCGCGGAAAGAACGTATCGGTTCATCTTCTCCGTCTCCCTACCCGGCCAAGTGCAGCACGACGAGCACCATGTCGATGATCTTGATGCCGATGAACGGGACGATGATGCCGCCGAGGCCGTAGACGAGCAGATTGCGCCGCAACACGACTGCCGCGCCGAGCGGCCGGTACTTCACGCCCTTGAGCGACAGCGGGATGAGCGCGACGATCACGAGCGCGTTGAAGATGACCGCGGACAGGATAGCGCTGTTCGGCGAGTGCAGCCCCATGACGTTGAGCGCCCCGAGTTGCGGGTAGGCGACCATGAAGATCGCCGGGATGATCGCGAAGTACTTGGCGACGTCGTTGGCGATCGAGAACGTGGTGAGCGCGCCACGCGTCATGAGCAGCTGCTTGCCGATCTCGACGATCTCGATGAGCTTGGTCGGGTTGCTGTCGAGGTCGACCATGTTGCCGGCTTCCTTGGCGGCGGTCGTCCCCGTGTTCATAGCGACGCCCACGTCCGCCTGTGCGAGCGCGGGGGCGTCGTTGGTGCCGTCACCGGTCATGGCGACGAGCTTGCCCTGAGCCTGTTCCTTGCGGATCAGCTCCATCTTCGCCTCCGGGGTGGCTTGCGCCAGGAAGTCGTCGACGCCCGCCTCCTTGGCGATGACCGCCGCGGTCACGGGGTTGTCGCCCGTGATCATGACCGTCTTGATGCCCATCGCCCGCAGTTGATCGAACCGCTCGCGGATGCCACCCTTGACGATGTCCTTGAGGTGGACGACGCCGAGCGCCCTGTCGTCCATCGAGACGACCAGCGGGGTCCCACCCTGTTCGGCTACCCCGCGCGCGAGGTCGTTGAGCTCTTGGGAGACCGTCCCGCCGAGACTCTCGACCCAGGCGATGACCGAGTCGACCGCGCCTTTGCGGATCCTGTGGCCCTGCCAGTCCACCCCGCTCATGCGCGTCTGCGCCGTGAACGGGATGAAGGTGGTGTCCTCCTCGTGCATGTGGCGCTCGCGGATGCCGAACTGCTTCGCGAGCACGACGATGCTGCGGCCTTCCGGCGTCTCGTCGGCGATCGAGGCCAGCTGCGCGGCGTCGGCGAGGTCCTGGGTCTCGACCCCGGCGACCGCGATGAACTCCGAGGCCTGCCGGTTGCCGAGCGTGATGGTGCCGGTCTTGTCGAGCAGCAACGTGTTCACGTCGCCCGCCGCCTCAACGGCACGACCGGACATCGCGAGCACGTTGTGCTGGACGAGTCGATCCATGCCCGCGATGCCGATCGCGGAGAGCAGGCCACCAATCGTCGTGGGGATCAGGCACACGAGCAGCGCGATGAGGACCGAGACCTGAACGGGCTGCCCGGAGTACATCGCGAACGCCTCGAGCGTCATGGTCACCAACAGGAAGATGATCGTCAGGGCCACCAGCAGGATATCGAGCGCGATCTCGTTCGGCGTCTTCTGGCGGCTTGCGCCCTCGACCAACGCGATCATACGGTCGAGGAAGGTCTGGCCCGGTTCCGACGTGATCTGGACGACGATGCGGTCGGACAGGACCTTCGTGCCGCCGGTCACCGCGCTTCTGTCGCCGCCACTCTCGCGGATGACGGGCGCCGATTCGCCGGTGATGGCCGACTCGTCCACCGACGCGATGCCCTGGACGACGTCACCGTCGCCGGGAATCGTCTCTCCCGCGGAGATGACGACCATATCCCCCTTGCGCAGCTGCGCGGCGGGGATCTGATCGATCTGGTCGCCCTTCATGAGGTTCGCGAGGGTGTCGGTCTTGGTCTTGCGCAGCGTATCCGCCTGGGCCTTGCCTCTGCCTTCCGCCATCGCCTCGGCGAAGTTGGCGAACAGGACCGTGAACCACAGCCAGAACGCTATCGCGAAGAGGAATGGCAGGTGGTTCTCGGCCATGAAGGTCCGCGTCACCGTCACGACCAGCTCCGCCAACATGTAGAGCGTGACGATCGAGGCGCCGATCTCGACGACGAACATGACCGGGTTGTGCCAAAGCTTCATCGGGTTGAGCTTGACGAACGATTCGCCGACGGCCTGCCGGATGAGCGCGCGAGAGTTGGCAACCCCCTCGCGCTTGCGAGGTGCCGACCCTCCGGCGGGCGCTTCGACGTGCATCTCCATGTTTGCGTCGGACATGTCTACACCTCCTCCTAGAAGAGTTTGCCGGCTGTCATGAGCAGCTGTTCGAGGATCGGCCCCAGTGCGTACGCGGGGAAGAACGTCAGGGCGCCGACGATGACGACCACGCCCACCAGAAGGCCGGTGAACAGCGGCGTGTCGGTCGGGAACGTGCCCGCCGACGGCGGGACCTGCTTCTTGGCCCCCATCGAACCCGCGATCGCCAGCACTGGAATGATGAACAGGTAGCGCCCCACAAGCATCGCGATGCCCACTGTCGTCGTATAGAAGAGCGAGCCCGCGCCCAATCCCGCGAAAGCCGAGCCGTTGTTGCCGACGCCCGACGTATAGGCATACAGGATCTCGGAGAGACCGTGTGGTCCGGCCGACAGTCGTCCGGCGAGCCCAGCTGGCGTGACCACGGCGATCGCCGACAACACCAGGATCCCCGCCTCCAGCGCCAGCACGGCGAACATGGCCAGCTTCATCTCCTTGGGGCCGATCTTCTTGCCGAGGAACTCCGGCGTCCGGCCGACCATGAGGCCAGCTATGAAAACCGCGAGGATCGCGAAGATGAGCATGCCGTACAAGCCGGCCCCGACACCGCCGAAGACCACCTCACCAAGTGCCATGTTGAGCATCGCCATGCCGCCCGAAAGGGGCGTCATGCTCGACATGGAGCCGTTGACCGCGCCGTTGGACGCCACGGTGGTGACGGTGCCGTAGAGCGCCGATGACTCGATACCGAACCGGACCTCCTTGCCCTCCATGTTGCCGCCCGACTGGACGGCAGAGGCGACCTGATCGGCGCCCGCGCGGGTCAGGTTCGGGTTGCCGGCCTGCTCGAAGCCGTACATGACCGCGACACTGATCGCGAACAGGATGGCCATGGCCGCGAAGACGGCGACCCCCTGCTTCGTATTGCCCGCCATCTTCCCGAAGGTGAACGTCAGCCCGGCGGGGATCGCGAGGATGGAGAGGACCTGCAGGAAATCGCTGAAGGGGGTCGGGTTCTCGAACGGATGCGCCGAGTTCGCGTTGAAGAAGCCGCCCCCGTTGGTTCCGAGGAGCTTGATCGCTTCCTGAGACGCCACGGGGCCGACGCCTATGGTCTGGGCCGCCCCCTGGACTGTGGTGGCGCTGACCTGCCCGGCGAGCGTCTGCGGAACACCCTGTGACACGTACCCAAGAGCGAGGACGATGCAGACCGGCAGCAGGACGTAGAGCCACGCCCGGGTCAGATCGACCCAGAAGTTCCCGATGGCGCGCACCTCTCTGCGGGTCAGCCCGCGGACCAGCGCGATGGCGACCGTGATGCCGGTGGCTCCTGAGACGAAGTTCTGCCACGTGAGCCCCGCCATCTGGATCAGATGGCTGGCGCCCGTGTCGCCCGAGTACGCCTGCCAGTTGGTGTTGCTCACGAAGCTGACGGCTGTGTTGAACGCGACTTCGGGCGACATGCCAAGGGCGTGCGTCGGGTTCAGGGGCAGGAAGCCCTGGAGCCGGAGCATCAGGTACAGGATCGTGAAGCACGCGAAGTTGAAGAGGAGCAGGGAGACGGCGTACGCGGTCCACGGCATCTCGCTGACCGGGTCGATCCCGGCAGCCCGGTAGACCAGACGTTCCACCGGCGCGAGGACCGGCGTGAGCCAGGTCTTCTCGCCCGAGAACACCTTGGCCATGTACAGGCCGAGCGGGTATGCGATCCCGAGGAGGACGACTCCGTAGCCGATCAGCCGCGCGATATCGAAAGCCATCAGGGACGTGCCTCCTTCTCAGAACTTCTCAGGGAACAGCAGGGCGTAGCCGAGGTAGGCCAAGATGCCCACCGCGATCGCCCCGACGACGATGTACTCGGCCACGACCCGGCCCCCTTACAGTCTGTCCGCGGCGCGGACGTATAGCAGGCACAAACCGAGGAACACGAACGCGATGCCGTAGAAGATGACATCCGCCATGACAAGGCCCCTTTCCCAAAGACCAGCCGGTGATCGCCGCGAGCGATCTCGCATGCGCCCGCTCTCGCGGCAATCCGTGCACTGTATCTCACGACCCGTTCAAGGCGCGTGAAGCGCGGCGCATGGGGTGTGAAGACGCCGTTAAGAATGCTCTTCCTGGTCGCCGACGAAGCGGAAGCCGACACCGGGCTCCGTCAGCACGTAGCGCGGGACGCCCCCGGCCGGCTCGATCTTCTGCCGCAGATGCGAGACGTGGACGCGAAGCGTCTGAGTGTCCGAAGCGTAGTCCGGCCCCCACACCTGCTCGAGCAGCATCCGTGACGTGACCACGCGGTCGGCGTAGCGAGCGAGCAGCGCGAGGATGTCGAACTCGGTGCGCGTGAGATGGACCGGCCGGCCGGCGACCGTGACCGCGCGCTTCGCGAGATCGATGACAAGGTTGCCCGCGGTGATCACGCGCACGGACGCCTCGGTGCCGGACGTCCTGCGCAAGTGCGCCCGGATCCGAGCGAGGATCTCCCCAGCGGAGAACGGCTTGGTGAGGTAGTCGTCCGCACCCAGGTCGAGCGCGGCGATCTTGTCCGCGTCGGCGTCCCGGACCGAGAGCACGACGATCGGACCCTCGTACCAGACGCGGAGCTGCGCCGCGACCTCCAGTCCGCTGATGTCGGGAAGGGTGAGGTCGAGGATGATGAGGTCCGGCGTGTGATCCATCGCGAGACTCACGCCCTCCTCCCCGGTGGCCGCCGTGTCCACCCTGTAGTGGCGGGCCTGCAGGATGGAACGGAGCGCGCGTCTGATCTGCTCCTCGTCATCGATGACGAGGATGCGCGGGCTGCGTTCCGGCGAGGGCGTGTTCGGGATGTTCATGTGGCGGTTCCCCCAAGCGGCAGCGAAAGGACGAAGCGTGCACCCGACGGCTGGACGTCGTCGACCCAGACGTGGCCACCATGGCTGCGGACGATCTCCCGCACGATAGCAAGACCGAGCCCCGTGCCCGCCGGGGACGGGCCGGACGTGCTCCCCCGGTAGAACTTCTCGAACACCTGTTGCTTCTCCTCCTCGGGGATGCCGGGACCCCGGTCTTCGACCCACACGAGCAGGTCCCCGCCAAGGACCCTCGCGCCGACGGTCACGGGCTCCTCGACAGACGTGTAGAGGAGCGCGTTCTCGACGAGGTTGTAGATCGCGCGCGCCAGCTGGGCGAAGTCGACCCACACCTCAGGAAGATCGGGAGGCACCTCGAACGTGACCCGAGCGCGCTGCGAGACCGGGATGCGCTCGGCGACCGTGCCGAGGACCTCTCCCAGTTCGTAGAGGTCCGGCTTCGGGCGCCACGCGTCCGACTCGAGCCGCGACACGTCGACCAGGTCACGGATCGAAGAATCGAGCCGGTGGAGGTCTTCGGAGGCGGCGGCAAGCTCCGACTGCACCCGCGCAGCGTCGCAGCCCTCCCCCTCCTCGATCAGTCCGGTGACGCGCGCCATGACCGCCGCGAGCGGTGTCTTCAGCTCGTGTGACACTGACGAGACGAGCGTCGCCTTCAGCCGGTCCGACTCACGCAGCGCGTTCGAGTGAGCCGCCGCCTGCTCGAGCCTGCGCCGCTCCAGGAACACCGCCGCCAGGTTGGCGACAGCGAGAAGCTGGCGCGTCCCGCCGCGATGCAGGCCGGCGCCGGCGAGCGGGCGAGCGTAGAGCACGCCTTCCAAGCCGTCAGGAGTCTGGAGCGGCACGAAGGTCCCGTCCGCGACCGTCCCGCTGAGGGCCTCGTCGGCCGCGACGGTCACCGGGCGCAGCTCGACCGGCACGTCCTCGGACGACGGCAGGGCGACCGCCTTGTCGTTGCGGATGACCCAGTCCGCGAGCGCGTGCTCGGTCAGGCCAGCCTCGGGGGCTCCCGCCTGTGCGAGCAGCTCCGAAGAATCGCCGGGCGTGCGGACGAACAGGGCGGCGCGGTCCGCGCCCAGCACCGCGACGACCTCGTGGACGATGGACGAGGCCATCGATTCGACCGACTCCTCGGAGACGAGCCGAGACGACAACCGGTTGAGCAACGCGATCTCGCGCTGACGTTGCACGGCCGCCCGCTCCCGCTGGCGCATACGGCCGGTCTGCAGACCCGCCGCGACCGCCACGCCGAGGAACAGGACGAGCGTCACCCAGTCCACCGGAGAGGCGACGGTGATGTGGTAGTAGGGCGGCACGAAGAGGAGGTCGACCGCCAAGGTCGCAGCCACCGCTGCGGCGACGGACGCGCGGACGCCGGAGGAGCGGGCCAGCCCCACGATGATGGGCACGTAGAGCAGCATGACCTGAGCGGGCGAGAGCACTGACCGGAAGGGCAGCAGGATCGCGGTGGCGGCACCGACGACGAGCAGCACGAGCGGATAGCCGCCCAGCGCGGTCAGCAGACGTGACGGTCTCATGAATGGCAGCGTAGCACGGCGGCCGGCCCCCGCGCTCGGCACGCGATCCGCCCCTGCCTAGGCCAGCGGATCGCCTTCCTTGACCATCGCCACGAGTTCGTCGATCGTGCGTGACCCGATGTCGCCCGCGGTGCGCTCGCGAACGCCGACCTCGCCCGATTCGGCCTCTTTGTCGCCCACGATGAGCATGTACGGGGTCTTCTGCTGCTGCGCCTTGGCGATCTTGATGCGCATCGGCTCGTTCTCGGAGTAGACCTCCACGCGAACGCCGCGCTTCTCGAGCTTCGCGCGGACCTCGTGTGCGTAGTCGAGGTGGCGGTCGGCGATCGGGACGATCACGACCTGTACCGGGGCGAGCCACGTCGGGAACGCGCCCGCGTAGTGCTCGATGAGGATGCCGAAGAAACGCTCCATCGAGCCCACGATCGTGCGGTGCAGCATGATGGGCTGCGCCTCGGTATTCTCGGCGGTGCGGTACGTGAGGCCGAAGCGCTGCGGCATGTTGTAGTCGACCTGGATGGTCGAGGTCTGCCACGTCCGGCCGATGGCGTCCTTCAGTTTGATGTCGATCTTCGGCCCGTAGAACGCGCCGTCGCCCTCGTTGATCTCGAAGGGCACGCCCTTCTCCTTGAGCGCCTCGATGAGCGCCTCAGTGGCCACGTTCCAGAACTCGTCGCCGCCGATCGACTTCTCCGGCCGGGTGGAGACCTCGGCGGAGTATTCGAACCCGAAGACGCCGTTCACGTAAGCCACGAGGTCCAACATGCCCATGACCTCGTCATGCACCTGCTCCGGCATGCAGAAGATGTGGGCGTCGTCCTGGGTGAAGCACCGTGCGCGCATGAGACCGTGCACGACGCCGGACATCTCGTGACGGTAGACCGTGCCGAACTCGGACATGCGGATGGGGAGGTCGCGGTACGACTTCATCCCGTCCTTGTAGATCATCAGGTGACCGGGGCAGTTCATCGGCTTGATGCCGTACTCGCTGACCTTGCCGTCGCCCTCGTCGATCTCGAAGAAGTACATGTTCTCGCGGTAGTTCTCGTAGTGGCCCGAGATCTTCCACACGTCGGACTTGAAGATGTGCGGAGTGATGACCTCGACGTAGCCGCGCTCGTAGAGAACGCCGCGGAGCCACTGCTGGAGCAGGCGCAACACGCGCGCTCCCTTGGGGTGGTAGAGCGGCAGGCCGGCGCCGGCCTCCTCGTGGAAGCTGAAGAGGTCGAGCTCCTTGCCGATCTTGCGGTGGTCGCGCTTCTCGGCTTCCTCGATACGCGTGAGGTAGGCCTCGAGCTCCTTGTCGGAGTACCACGCGGTGCCGTAGATGCGCTGGAGCATCGGGCGCGTGGAGTCGCCACGCCAGTAGGCGCCGGCGATCTTGGTGAGCTTGAACGCGCGGATGCGACTCGTGTCGGGGACGTGGGGCCCCCGGCACAGGTCGGTGAAGTTGCCCTGGTTGTAGATGGAGATCGTCTCGCCCGCGGGAAGCTCGGAGATCAGCTCGCGCTTGAGGTCCTGACCCTCGAAGAGCTCCAGCGCCTCGAAACGGTCGAGCTCGCCGCGCCTGAACGGCACCGCCTCGGCCACGATCTCGAGCATGCGGGTCTCGATGGCGACGAGGTCGTCGGGCGTGAAGGGACGGTCGACACCGAAGTCGTAGTAGAAGCCGTCCTCGATCGCCGGCCCGATGCCGAACTCAGCCGTCGGGAACAGGTCTTTGACCGCCTCGGCCATGACGTGAGCCGCTGAGTGCCGCAGCACGTGAAGGCCTTCGGGGCTGGTCTCGGTGATGATCGCCACGCTCGAGCCGTCGGGGACGACGTGCGTCACGTCCACGGTCGATCCATCGATCGTGCCCGCCACGGCGGCCGCGGCGAGCCGCGCGCCGATCGACGAGGCGACGTCGAGGACCGTGGAGCCCTCGGGGACGGACTTGGTGCTGCCGTCCGGCAGCGTGATGGTGATCTCGGGCACGGTGTGTTTCGTCTCCTACGCTTCGTCGCCGGCGAGCGCCGGCTTCTTCTTCTTGGAGGTCTTCGCGGCCTCGATCGTCTCAGCGTGCGCGGCGGCCTCGGCCATCGTCTCGACGTGCGGAGCGGCAGGCGCGGCCAGAATATCGGCGTCGTCCACGCGCTCGCCGGGGGTCTGGCGCGCCTTGCAGTACGGGCAGACCGTCCAGGAGTTCTTGACCGGGCGGCCGCAGCTGGTGCACGGCCTCTTCAGCTTCTTCATGCAGGTCGGGCAGATGAGGAAGTCGGCCTCGACGGGCTTGAAGCAGTGCGGGCACGTCATGCCGGTGCGGTTGAGCTCGGCCTCGCGCGCGGCGATCTCGAGATCGCGCTCGTGAGCGTCGTCAAGCGTCTCGGGCGGGCGGACGACCATGTAGACGATCCAGGCCAATTCACCGAAGAACAGGGCAGCGACGCCCCAGAACCAGACCATAGCACCGCGACGCTGTGCGTCGCGCGCGACCCAGAAGACCAGCGACAAGCGGAACACGACGTAGAACACGCCACAGAGTTGCATCGCAAGCGTGAGGTAGGGCATGTACGGCCCGACAAGGTCGGTCATGGTTCCCCTTCAACGACGGCGCGCTCGAGAGGTGCGCGGGACCGGTGGTAGGTCGTCCCGGATTCTAGCAGACGAGGGGGGAAATGCCGCGCGCGGGGGCGGCAGACATTAAGTAACGGAGAACTGTGGAAGTGGACCGGAAGCGGTCCCGGCACCGACGCCGAGCGTCAGGCGCCCGACAGACGCCGCTGCCTGCGCTGGGTGACGATTGAGGAGGCCAGCCACGCACAGACCATCGCGAGCACGATCGACGCGACGCACAGCGGGTTCTTCAGGTAGACCAGCAGGTAGCCCAGCAGCGGCGGCGCCGCGATGACACCGCCCGAACCGCGGCCCCCGAGGCTCTCGATCAGCTCGTAGATCTCCTCGAGCGCGAACGACAGGGTCGAGCGGAGATCGCGCAGGCCGCTCTTGAGATCGTCGCCATCGAGGTCATCGAGCATCCTGACCTGCAGCAGCGCAGCCGACATCGTCTGCGCGGGGCCGTCGTGCAGATCGAATCCGATGCGGACGCGCTCGCGCTCCTGAAGATTGATGCCCGCTGCATAGTCGGCAGCGAGGATTGCATGGCGCGCCCTTGTGGTGTCATCGGGGACGTCGTGGGTCGAACGTTCATCGACGTGCATAGAACCCCCCCATGAGCCGGATTGCGAATCGGCTCTGTCCTGAGATCCCCCGACCTCGTCCCCCGTGGTTGCTTGCCCGGCCTACGGGGCTTCTGACCATACGCCACCGTATCGGCAAAAGTCCATCGGTCATTAGAAGTGGCGTGCGAATCATCCTATGGACGGAGCAGCGACCTCGCCTGTCCCGCAGTGTAGAGACTGCCTGTGACAATGGCTCCCCGCGCGCCCGCATGCTCGCGCGCGTGCGCTATCGCATCCGCGAGGGCCGGCCGGATCTCGGGCCACGAACCGGTCTCGTACTCGACGATCGCAGCGAGGTCGGCGGCGGCGCGCGCTCGCGGAGAGTCCGGCTGTGTCACGACGAAACCGTCGACCGCCGGCGCCAGAGCCCGGACGATCCCCGCGGCGTCCTTGTCCGTCAGCACCCCCAGCACGCACAGCGGCCGAGAGCGGTCGTCGGGCCAGGCGTCGAGGATCCCCTCCGCGAGCACCCCAGCCGCCTGCGGGTTGTGCGCCCCGTCGATCACCAGCGGCGGCTCCGCGGAGAGCAGCTCGAAGCGACCCGGGAATGTCATCGCGGCCAGTGCGCCGCGCGCGGAGTCGACATCGAGAGCCCGACCCAGCGCACACTCCGCAGCCGCGACCGCCGTGGCGACGTTGGGCGCCTGGTAGGCGGGCGCGGCCAGCTCGAGGCCCGCGTACTCGCCGTGGATGCCGCGCACGTCGAGCGCGAGCGTGCCGCCGGGTCGATCCGGACGGCGGCGCACCAAGAACCTCACGGTGAGCGCCTCATGCACCGGCGACGGGGCGTCGTCGGCCGCGACGAAGCGCGGGTGCAGACCGAACCCGGCCGCGCGCCCGAGGAAGACGTCCGCGACGCCCGTCGTTCCGGGTCCGAGCACCACCGACGCCCCGGGCTTGATGATCTGCGACTTGTCCGCGGCTATAGCCTCGACCGTCGAGCCGAGCCGCTCGGTGTGATCGAGGCCCACACCCGTGATGACCGCCACCGACGGCTCGACGACGCTCGTGGAGTCCCAGCGCCCACCCATGCCGACCTCGAGGCACGCGATATCGACGCCGCGCTCGCGCATCAGCCACAGCGCGGCGGCGGTCAACAGCTCGAACTCCGTGAACGAGCGCGCTCCCCCGCCCACGGCGGCGGCGGCGGCGGCGGCATCGACCGCCGCGGTCATGGCGAGCGCGAAGTCGCCTTGGCTCACCGGAGCCCCGCCGAGCTCGATGCGTTCGGTGTACGACTCCAGATGGGGCGATGTGTACGCGGCGGTGCACACGCCCTCGACCGCGAGCAGCGCGGCGACGAGCCGCGTGGTCGACGACTTCCCGTTGGTGCCCGTGGTCTGGACCGACGCGAACAAGTCCTGCGGACGACCCATCGCCTCCGTGAGCGCGCGGATGCCGTCGAGCGACGGGTCGATCCCGAACTTCAGCGCGGCCTCGAGCTCCCCTATGGCAGCGGCGAAGTCCACGTGCGCGGGCCTAGTCGGACAGCTCGGCGAGCTGGCTCTCGAGCTTGGCCACCTGCTCGGTGAGTTCGTCGGCGCGTGCCTGGTCCTTCTCGATGATCTCCTGCGCCGCTTTGGCGAGGAACCCGGGGTTCGACAGCTTGCCCGTCAGGCGCTTCAACTCGCTGCGCGCGGCGTCGAGCTCCTTGCCCACCCGATTGCGCTCGTGGATGAAGTCCACGAGCCCTTCGAGCGGGATGTAGAGCTCAGCGCCGGTCGCAACGGCGACCGCGGCGTGCGCGGGCTTGGACGCGTCGGCGGTCACCGTGAACTCCCCGATGCCGGCCAGCGAGCGGATGAGCTCACGCTGGTTGTCCATGAGCATGGCGGCCGCGCCTGTGGCCTTCGCGATGACGTCCACCTTCGCGCGCGGCGGGACGCTGTAGCGCGAGCGCACCATACGCACGGCCGAGACGACCTCGCGCACCGCGGCGATCGACATCTCGGCGTCCTCGTCGCGCCAGCCGGCGAGCCCGGCCGGGTCGGGCCACGCGGCGACCATCAACGACGGCGCGTAGTCGTCCTCGGACAGCGGCAGCTTCCGCCAGATCTCCTCGGTCACGAACGGCATCATCGGGTGCAACAGGCGCAACGCGCGATCGAGCACGAACACGAGGTTGCGCTGCACCGTGGCGCGCGCCTCCCCTCCCGCCTGCAGACGGCCCTTCGCGAGCTCGATGTACCAGTCGCAGAACTCGTTCCAGAAGAAGTCGTAGAGGGCGCGCGCCGTCTCGCCGAACTCGTAGGTCAGCAGACCCTCGTCGACGCGCGCCGCGAGGTCGGCCAGGCGCGACAGGATCCAAGCGTCCGCGACGGTGTCGGCCTTGGGCTCGCCGGGCACGTAGCTCTCGAGGTTCATGAGCACGAACCGGCTCGCGTTCCAGATCTTGTTGGCGAAGTTGCGGCTGGAAAGCAGCTTGTCCTCGGAAAACTTGATGTCCTGGCTGCCGGTGACTTGCAGCATCAGCCCGAAACGCATGCCGTCGGCGCCGTAGTGCTCCATCAGGTCGAGCGGGTCGACGCCCGTGCCGAGCGACTTGCTCATCCGGCGGCCCTCGGCGTTGAACACCGTCGGGTGGATGATGACGTCGGTGAAGGGCACGTCGTCCATGAAGTGGATGCCGTTCATGATCATCCGCGCGACCCACAGGAACAGGATGTCGCGCGCCGTCGAGAGCACCACCCCGGGATAGAAGAACTCGACCTCGGGTGTCTCCTTCGGCCAGCCCAGCGTGGCGAACGGCCATAGCGCGGAGCTGAACCACGTGTCGAGGACGTCGGGGTCCTGACGCAGGGGGCCGCCGCAATCCGGGCATGCGGTCGGCGTGTCCTCGCTCACCTGCATCGTCCCGCACGCGTCGCAGTAGAAGACGGGGATCTGGTGGCCCCACCACAGCTGGCGCGAGACGCACCAGTCGCGGATGTTCTCCATCCAGTGGAAGTAGACGTTCTCCCATCGCTTCGGGTAGAAGGTGACGCTCCCGTCGCGGACGGCCTCGATGGCCGGCGCGGCCAGCGGCTTCATGTCGACGAACCACTGGTCCGACAGCCAAGGCTCGACGACCGTGTTGCAGCGGTAGCAGTGGCCCACCGAGTGGCGGTGGTCGTCGACCTTCACGAGCAGCCCGGCGGCGTCCATGTCGGCGACGATCCGCTTGCGGGCCTCGTAGCGGTCGAGCCCGACGTACGGGCCGCCCTCCGCCGTTATCGTCGCGTCGGCAGCGAGCACGTTGATCTTGGCGCAGTCGTGACGCTCGCCGATCTCGAAGTCGTTCGGGTCGTGCGCGGGCGTGACCTTCACCGCGCCGGTGCCGAACGCCGGGTCGACGTAGTCGTCGGCGACGATCGGGATCTCGCGGCCGATCAGGGGCAGCACCACCGTGGCGCCCACCAACGCCGTGTAGCGCGCGTCGTCGGGATGCACGGCGACGCAGGTGTCACCGAGCATCGTCTCGGGACGGGTGGTGGCGACGACGACGGAGTCGACCCCGCCGACGGCCTCCTTGAGCGGGTAGCGGAAGTGCCACAGGTGGCTGTCGAGCTCCTCGTGCTCCACCTCGATGTCGCTCAGCGCGGTGGAACAGCGCGGGCACCAGTTGATGATGCGCTTGCCGCGGTAGATCAGCCCTTCCTCGAACCACTTCACGAACACGCGCTTCACGGCCTTCTGATAGTCCGCGTCCATCGTGAAGTGCTCGTCGGAGTAGTCGCAGGAGCAACCCATCGCCTTCAGCTGCGTGACGATCGTGTTGCCGTGCTCGCTTCTCCACGCCCAGCACAGCTCGATGAACTTCTCGCGGCCGACGTCGTTGCGCGACATGCCCTGCGCGGCCAGCATCTGCTCGACCTTGTTCTGCGTGGCGATGCCCGCATGGTCGGTGCCCAGCACCCAGCGGGTGGGACGGCCGGTCATACGGGAGCGGCGGATGACGACGTCCTGGATGGTGTTGTTCAGCGCGTGCCCCATGTGCAGCGAGCCGGTGACGTTGGGGGGCGGGATGACGACCACGAACGGCTCGACCGAGGTGTCCTCGGGAACCGGGCACTCGAAGTAGCGGCCCGCGGTCCAGGAGTTGAACACGGGTCCCTCGACGGCTTTGGGGTCGTAGGCTTTCGGCAGCTCGTTCGGCACGCTTGCGCTCCTCGGGATGGTGCGCGGCGCGACGGCACCGCACTACAGGTGTTCCCGATTCTACGGTAAGGGCACGCGGGGGGCGAGGAAGGGCGCGATGACGGCCGCGCGGCCTACCCCTCCCGCGCCGCGATCACCTCTGAGATCGGGAGTGACATGGGCACCGGAGCCGGGCGCGCCGCAGACGCACCCTCCAGCGCGACCCGTTCCTTGAAACCGAATCTGCGGTAGAACTCGACGGCCCCCGGCTTCGCGTCCACCACCAGAGCGACACAACCGACGGTCCGCGTCATCCCGAGAGCGACATCGAGGGCAGTCCCGACCAGCAGCGTACCGATCCCCTGCCCTTGGAACCTGCCATCGACAGCCAGCCGCGCCACCCGGAGCGCGGGCAGCGGGTAGGCCGGCAGCGTCCGCCGGACCGTCGCGACCTCGTCCCCCCTCGTAGAACATGCGGCAAGAGTGACGTAGCCGAGCACGAATCCACTCTCCTCGGCGACGTAGGTCACGCCAACGTACCTGCGCATGTTCTGGCCGGCGAACTGGAGCAGGAAGCGATCCAGCGCCAGGTCGCCCGAAGCGAAGTGGTCGCAGTCGTTCTCCGGCCGCAGCGGGTGTACGCGAACCACGGCGGCCCTACCGGCCGCGCATGAGCGCGCGCAGAGCCGGCGTCGGCTCGCCAGGGTTCTCGATGCTCTCCACGAGGGCGTCGAACGACTCATTGGTGAGCACGATCGTCTTCGGCACGATGTACTCGATCGGTATCTCGCCCTGGGCGGCGATGAACAGCTCGATCGCTTGCTCGATGACGCGGCCCTTCTTCGTTCCGGTCTGCCGCACGTAGTCGTCCAGCAGGTCCTTCGTCTCCCGGGCTATGAACGCGGACACCTGCGTCTGATCCTCGGACATGACGCACCTCCACTACGGAATACTAAGTATCTGTAGAGTAACAGCGCGCGCTGGCCCACGCAACGGGGCCGCGACGCTTGTGCGCCACGGCCCCGGGTCCACGCATTCAAGCTACGCGCCTACGCTCCGGCCGCGCTCTCCTTGCCTTCGTGCACCAGCGTCGGCTCCGCTCCGTCGCGTACGACGGCCTCCGTGATGACGACCTCCGCGACATCCACGCGGCCGGGCAGGTCGTACATCAGCTCGAGCAGCAGCGATTCCATGATGGAGCGCAGCCCGCGCGCGCCGGTGCCGTGCGTGATCGCCTTCCGGGCGATGGCCTGCAGCGCGCCGTCGGTGAACTCGAGCCGCACGTCCTCCATGGTGAAGAGGCGCTGGTACTGGCGGACGAGCGCGTTCTTCGGCTCGGTGAGGATGCGGACCAGGTCGTCCTCGGTCAGCTCCTCGACGTGCGCCACGACCGGCACGCGGCCGACGAACTCCGGGATCATCCCGAAGGTCTGGAGGTCTTCCGGAAGGACCTGTGCGAGCAGGACGCCGGTGTCATGCTTGGCCACGTCGACCAGGTCAGCACCGAAGCCGATGCCCTTCTTGCCGACGCGGGCCGCGACGATCTTCTCGAGGCCGACGAACGCGCCGCCCAGGATGAACAGGATGTTGGTGGTGTCGATCTTGATGAGCTCCTGCTGCGGGTGCTTGCGGCCGCCCTGCGGCGGCACGTGGGCCTCGGTGCCCTCGAGGATCTTGAGGAGCGCCTGCTGCACACCTTCGCCGGACACGTCGCGCGTGATCGAGAGGTTCTCGGCCTTGCGGGCCACCTTGTCGATCTCGTCGATATATATGATGCCGACCTCGGCGCGGTCCGTGTCGAAGTCCGCGGCTGTGATGATCTTGAGCAGGATGTTCTCGACGTCCTCGCCCACGTAACCCGCCTCGGTGAGCGAGGTGGCGTCGGCGATCGCGAACGGGACCTTCAGGATGCGGGCGAGCGTCTGCGCGAGGAGCGTCTTGCCGCAGCCCGTGGGGCCGAGCAGCAGGATGTTGCTCTTGGCCAGCTCGACCTCGCTGATGTCCTCGGAGGCGCACTCACGGATCCGCTTGTAGTGGTTGTAGACCGCGACCGACAACATCTTCTTGGCGGCGGCCTGCCCCACGACGTACTCGTCGAGGATCGCGTTGATCTCGCGAGGCGTCGGCAGGTCACCGGCAAGGAACGACTCGGTGGCCTCGGCCTCGATCTCCTCGTCGACGATGTCGTTGCACAGGTCGACGCACTCGTCGCAGATGTACACGCCATCCGGGCCCGCGATGAGCTTGCGGACCTGGCGCTGCGGCTTTCCGCAGAACGAGCAATTCAGGTGCTCGGGGCCTTCGGTGGTGCCGGGCATATGGGGGTTCCTACTTCTTGTCGCGGTGCGTGAAGACCGCGTCGACCAGCCCGTAGTCGGCAGCCTCCTGCGCGGTCATGATGTTGTCGCGCTCGGTGTCGAAGTGGATCTTCTCGACCGGCTGACCCGTGTGCTTGGCCATGATCTCGTCGAGGTTGGCGCGCATCCGCAGCATCTCCCTGGCCTGGATCTCGATGTCCGTGACCTGGCCCTGCGTGCCGCCCCATGGCTGGTGGATCAGGATGCGACTGTTGGGAAGCGCGAAGCGCTTGCCGGCGGCGCCGGCCGTCAGGAGCACGGCGGCCATGCTCGCGCACTGGCCGATGCAGCTGGTCGCCACGTCGCAGCGGATGTACTGCATCGCGTCGTAGATGGCCAGGCCTGAGGTGACCGAGCCGCCCGGCGAGTTGATGTAGAGCTGGATGTCCTTCTCGGAGTCCTCGGACTCGAGGTGCAGCAGCTGGGCGATGATGAGATCGGCGACCTGGTCGTCGATCTCGTGACCCAGGAACACGATGCGCTCGTTGAGCAGCCTCGAGAAGATGTCGAAGCTGCGCTCGCCACGGCTGGTCTGCTCGACGACGATCGGGACGAGGGCCTTGATGTCGGGAAGGATCATGGGTTCTCTACTCCTCCTTCGCGGAGTCGTCGGCCTTGGCCGGTGACTTCTTCGCGGGTGCCTTCTTCTTGGGCTTGGACTTGGTCTTCTCTTCGACGGGCGCGTCCGGATCGACCTCGACGACCTCGACGTGATCCATCAGGTAGCGCGTAGCGTGCCGATGCATCAGACGCTCGCGAAGAAGTCCCAGGACGCCCGCGTGGACGAGGCGCTCGCGCATCTGCGCTGCGGGCACCTTGTCGGCCACCGCGATCTGCTCGACCTCGGCCTCCAGCTCGTCGTCCGTGTACTCCAGGCCCGCCTGACGGAAGAGCGCCTCGAGTGAGAGTTCGTCGCGCACGCGCATGGCAGCCTCACGGGCGATGTCGGCCTGGAGCTGCTCGACGGTGAGCTCGGTCGCCTCCAGGTAGCCCTCCATCGTCATGCCCTGGTCCTTCAACGAGTCGAAGAACTCCTCGCCCATCGCGTCGGTGCGGGATGCGACCAGCTCGCCGGGGATCTCGCCGACGAGGCGCTCGGAGAGGGCCTCACGAGCGCCGCGCTCGATCAGGCGGGTGTGCGCGGTGGCCTTGTTCTCGTCGAGCTTGGTGCGGATATCCTCGCGCAGCTCGGCCATCGTCTCGAACCCGCCGATGTTGTTGGCCAGCTCGTCATCGATCTCGGGAAGCTTCTTCGCCTTGATCTCGAAGACCTCGACCTCGAAGGCAGCGGGCTTGCCGACGTAGTCGGGGTTGGCAGCGGTCTCCGGCACGGCGAACTCGATGTGGAGATGGTCGCCGGGCTTCGCGCCCACGATCCCCGTCTCGAACTCGGGCGGCATGATGCCGCGGCCGACCTCGTAGAGGTACTTGTCCACCGTGAGGTCATCGGCCGTCTGGCCGTCGACCGTGCCGGTGAACGAGAGCAGCGCGAAGTCGCCGTCGATGATGCCGCGGTCCTCCACGACCTCGAGGGTCGCGAACCGGTCGCGCACGTACTCGATCTGGGCATCGATCTCGGCGTCGGTCGTGTGCGCCGGCGGGACCTTGGCCGTGAGGTCCTCGATCGACGAGAGGGTGAACTCGCGCTTGACGTCCACCTCGGCGGTGTACGTGTAGTCGGCGCCCTCCTCGAGCAGGTCCAGGTCGCCGGTGTCGGGAGCGCTCATGGGGCGGAGGCGGAGCTCGTCGAGCGCACGCGGGTAGCTGCTCTCGACGAGGTCCTCGAGGGCCTCGGCCAGCACCGATTCGCGGCCGACGTGGGTGTCGATCAGCGGACGCGGGGCCTTGCCGGGGCGGAAGCCCGGCAGCTTGACCTGGCGCGCGACGCGCAAATAGGCGGCAGCAACGGCTGCGTCGACCTCGACGGCCGTGTGAGACACGGTGAGCTTGACGCGGTTGCCTTCGAGCTTCTCGACGGTCGTGTTCAAGGGTCCTCCTGCTAGCTTCATCTTCGGGGATTGGATGATTCGAAAGACGGGCGGCGGGTCGCAAACGATCGAGTGCCGGCGTCCGGACGTCTGCGTGGTGCGGGCGAGAGGATTTGAACCTCCACGAGTCGCCTCACCGGGACCTAAACCCGGCGCGTCTGCCAATTCCGCCACGCCCGCGCGCGGTCAATCACTATACAGCAAGCCGGAGGGCATACGGCGGCGCTGCCGGAGCGCGCGGCGGCGACAGACCGCACGGGCGCCGACATATGCCGCTGGGCGCGAACGCCCGGGCGCGCCGTGCTATCGACCGCTCTTGCGCGCCTTCAGCAGGGCGTCCACGAGCGAGTCGACCTGCGCGTCGGTAAGTGGCCCGCCCCGGCGCGCCGAGTACCCGGGCATCCCCTTGTCGGTTCTGCCGTCCGCGACCCACGAGCGCAGTGCCTTCCGGTCGAGCCCCGAGACCGGCAGCACGACCGCATACGCGGCGAGCTGCAGGTGGCACATGGCGCACACCCTGTCATAGAGCCGAGGGCCCGTGAGGCCGCTCTTGGCCGGGTCTGCGTGGCAGCTGGCGCACTCGGGGCGGCCGAACAGGGCCGCTTCGAGTGTCTCGGAGGAGTCGGTGGAGGTCCAGTGCTCGACCGTCGCATTGACGGCCACGTCCGTCGTCGGCTGGGATGGGTCGTTGGAGGTGATCGAGACGATCTCCGTGACATCGCCGGACTTGCCCAAGGGGTCGAGCGTCACCTGCAGTTCGACCCGATCCCCCGGCTGCAGCCGTTTGGAGCTGACCAGCCCCACCGTGCAGCCTCAATGTGTCCTGATTCCCTCGATGACGAGCAACGCGTCGCCCACGTTCTTGATCACGACCGCGCCCTGGACCTTGTCCGTCTGTTTGATGCGTCCGAAGTCGATCGAGGCGGGCTCGAGCCTCAGACCGGGTCCCTTCACCTGCGGCGTATAGCCGCCCGTCCGGGCTGCGCACCCGACGAGCGCAAGCGACGCGATGAGGACCGCGAGACCCATGCTGAGGGCGCGCTGGCGCGCGAACGGCCATCAGGCATCGATCGGCCCGTCCTCCCCGTCGGGTGTGTATGCATCTTCTTCCCCCCGATCGCGATCTTCCGTCGAACCGGGCGGCAAGCGCGAGCGGGTGCGGAGCGACCCGACGAGGAAGTACGCGCAAGCGGGCATGGCGGGCTAACCGTAGTCAGCTTATCCGCGTTGCGGGCCCGCGGGCGCGCCAGCCGCTGACTTCGTCGCCGGACCGCGCGGCATCCCTGGCGGCCAGGCGTTAGAACCACCCCGCTCGAAGTCGACCGACCGCTCCGCTAGCGCCTGGGGATAGTCCAGACGCCCAGCAGGACGACGCCGACAAGGACCAGCAGCGCGAGCACCGGGAGAATCCAGCCGCCGCCCCCGTCCATCATGGTGCCGAACCAGCTGCCGGCCTGAGCGGGCGCCGCTGCGCTCACAGCGCGACACGTCCGAGTTGCCGACCTCTCCAATCGGGTATGAAGTGTTCACGTCTGGCGCGGTCCGAACGTGTGTAGACCATCGGGCCGTGTATGCGGCCTCGTGCAGAGGAAAGGTCGACCGAGATCCCGGGAAAGGGCACTAATGCTGTGGACCATCTTCGTCATCCTGCTCGTCTTGTGGCTGCTCGGCCTGTTGACCGGCACGACGTTCGGCGGCTTGGTGCACGTCCTGATCGTGATCGCGGTGATCGTCCTCGTGGTCCAGTTGCTCCAGGGCCGGAAGCTCTAGCGTACTGACCACATAGGTTGTTGAGATGGACGAGGGCCTTCCCGTTCGGTTGTAGGTGCGAGGTCAGACGCAGAAGACCGGCCCCGAAGGACCAGCTCTCAGAAATGTTGCGTATGGTGGGCCGTCGGGGGATCGCACCCCGGACCCGGATACCAGAAGACCGGCCCTGGGGAACGGGGCCGGTCTTCGTCGCGCAATGGACCGCTGCTACTTGGTGAACGCGTCCTTGATGTGTCCGGCAGCATCCTTCACGTTCTTGGCTAACTTGTCTGCATCCTCCGCGAGTGTCGCCTTGTCGTGCTGCAGGCGCCCCTTGGCTTCCAGCTCCTCGTCGTCGGTCAGCTTGCCGACGGTCTCCTTGACCTTCCCGCTGGCCTGGTCGGCCTTGTTCTTCGCCTTGTCTCCGATATCCATGGTGATTCCTTCCGTGGACGCTTCAGGTTGATCGTAGATCCGGGACCTACTCGCAGCACTACGGCGTCGAAGTCGCCCCGGCCGCTCCGGGTGCGCCGGCCGCGCCGGGCGCTCCAGCCGCTCCGGGTGCTCCGGGTGCTCCGGCAGCGCCTCCGGCGCCCCCGGAACCCGCCGCTCCCGGCATCCCGGGAGTCACGACCACCGGATTCGCCGGCTGCATCATGTAGAAGGGCCGCGAGTCACCGAAGTAGCCACCACCCCACATGAACATCAGGCCGATCACGACGATACCGACGACGACCAGAACGGCCACCAAGACGAACTTGGAGTCCGTCGACTCGGCCCCGTCGCTCACGCGTTCAAGATGTGACATGGGAATCTCCTTTGTGTGTCGGACGACCCCACACGTGAGGCCACGCCCGTAGAGCCTCTGGTCGCTCGCCCTAGACGGAGCGACGCCCCGCGATGAGGTTGTAGATGACCACGACGACGGCGATGACGATCAGGATGTGGACCAGCGATCCACCGATATGGAGGCTGAACCCCAAGAGCCAGAGCACGAAGAGAATGACGGCGATGGTCCAAAGCATGTGTGTTCCTCCAAGGATGAGCGGCTGTTCGGACGGTAGACCCCAGCTTCCGGGCTACTCAGTCCCCCTCTCGTGGTGCTCGACACTCTCGGTCAAGGTGAAGATGCAATCGGCGACAGCCGATGACATCGAGTACTTCCGAAGACCCGCGTCCACGAACTCCCTCGCCTCGAAGGGCCATCCGCGCATCCCGTAGCGACCGCGGATGCGCTTCTCGAAGGGACCCAACGAGGCGACCACTTGTCTGGCGGTCAGATCGCACGCCTCCGCTATCTCCGCGGTCGTCGTCCACGCGGGGGACTTCTTGGCGATGGAGAGCAGGATCCGCCGCATCGCGCTCGACGACTCGACGAACATCCGATCGATCAGGTCCTGGGTCCATCCCGCCGGATAGCCGGCGTCGGTGGTCTCGGGTGCTGCAGGTGGTCGGATCGACTGACGCGCCAGCAACTCATAGACTTCGTGAACGCGATGGACGGGTACCGGCACACTTACGAAGTCAGGCACGATGTTCGCCTCCGTTAGGTTATGTTACCCATTGTACACCTAAGTTAACCGCAGTTAGCTTCTTCGCATGCCACTGACCGTCGAAACACCGGCAGAAGACACCTGAGGCTTGCCGGGGCGGAACGAGAGGACCTCGAAGTCCAGCAGGCGACCAAGGCGATGCGGGGATCCGGCCTCCTTGCTCCCCGGCCGCGCTTCCGTTGTCACGCCCTTGCCCCGTGAATGCACGAACGGCGACCATCCGGAACATCCCCGCGACCGATGCCCTACCGGTTGCGGAGCTTCTCCAATCGCGAGCAGCGAGACGCAAGACCGCAGGTAGACATACAAAAAGCCCCTGACCTGAAGGCCAAGGGCTTACTTGTTGCGTATGGTGGGCCGTATAGGGATCGAACCTATGACCTTGGGATTAAGAGTCCCCTGCTCTACCAGCTGAGCTAACGGCCCGAAACGCTCGCCCATTCTATCCAATCGAAGCGGCGGCGCAAGTACATTGTCTCAACCGGTGAGACTCGAGGGCCCCGCGATCGCGGGGCCCTCGTCTGTTCGCATGGGGTGGATGACGGGTCTCGAACCCGCGACCTTCGGAGCCACAGTCCGACGCTCTAACCAACTGAGCTACACCCACCATGAGTGGTCTGGCACGCCCGGAGGGATTCGAACCCCCGACCTAGAGATTAGAAGTCTCCCGCTCTATCCAGCTGAGCTACGGGCGCATACCACGATGCCGCCCAGGCGCGAGCACACACACTACCTGTGGCATCGAATCATTGTCAATGGAGCGGGCGACCGGGATCGAACCGGCAACATTCAGCTTGGAAGGCTGACACTCTACCAATTGAGTTACGCCCGCGCTTTGGTCGGGCCGGCCGGATTCGAACCGGCGACATCCTGCTCCCAAAGCAGGTGCGCTGCCAGACTGCGCTACGGCCCGAACCGGGTTTGAAACCCGCGCCGCCCCAGCGGGCAGCGGAGAACAGTATAGGGAGGGGCACCCGATGCGGCAAACCGCAGCCGGCGCGCCTCGCTCACTCCTCGGGGAGCAGCGCTTCCTTCAGCGCGCGCAGCGCCTTGCCGCGGTGGCTGATCGCGTTCTTCTCGACCAGCGGCAGCTCCGCCATGGTGGCTCCGGCGGCCTCCTCCGGAAGGAACACGGGGTCGTAGCCGAAGCCGCCGTTGCCGCGCGGCGAGAAGGCGATCTGGCCCTCGCAGGTGCCGCACGCCTGCGTCGGCACGCCCTGCTCGTCGACGAACACGACGACGCACTGGAAGCGCGCCGCGCGCATCTCGGGGCCGAAGCCGTCGAGTTCCTCGAGCAGGCGACGGGTGTTGTCGGAATCCGAGGCGCGCTCACCGGCGTAGCGCGACGAGCGGACGCCGGGACGGCCGCCGAGCGCGTCGACCACGAGCCCGGAGTCGTCGGCGAGAGAGGCCAGTCCGAAGTGCTTGCGGTAGGCATCGGCCTTCAGGAAGGCGTTGCCCGAGAACGTCTCCTCGGTCTCGACGACCTCGAGCGGCTCGGCGCCGAGATCGGTCGCGGTCACGAACTCGAACCCCGGAAGGTCCAGGACCGCCGCGATCTCAACGAGCTTGCCGGCGTTGGCGGTCGCGACGACGACCCTGCGCTTCTCAGCGGCCATAGGTCAGCAGCTCCTTCTCGATCAGCTCGCGCTGGATCGCGATGAGGCGGGTGGTACCGGCCTGCGCGAGGTCGAGCATCGCGTCGAGCCGGATGCGGTCGAACGGCGTCCGCTCCCCGGTACCCTGGACCTCGATGAAGCGGCCCTTCGAGTCCGTCACCACGTTCATGTCGACCTCGGCGCGCGAGTCCTCCGAGTAGTCGAGGTCGAGCAACAGCTCGCCGTCGACCAGCCCGATCGAGGTCGCGGCGACGTGATCGAGCAGCGGCGAGGACTTGAGCTTGCCGGCCTGCTTCCAGACCGCGAAGGCGTCGTGCAGCGCGAGCCACGCGCCGGTGATGGCCGCGGTGCGCGTCCCGCCATCGGCCTGGATCACGTCGCAGTCGACGTTGACCGTGCACTCGCCGAGCGCTCCCATGTCGGTCACGGTGCGCAGGCTGCGCCCGATGAGCCGCTGGATCTCGTGGGTGCGACCCCCGGGTCCGCCCGCGCCACTCTCGCGGCGCTTGCGCTCGTGCGTGGACGACGGCAGCATCGCGTACTCGGCGGTGACCCAGCCCTGTCCGCTCCCCCGCCGCCACGAACCGACGCCATCGCTGACGTTGGCCGCGCACAGCACGACCGTGTCCCCGATCTCGATCAGGCACGACCCGTGTGCGTGCTTCAGGTAGCTGCGCGTGATCCTCACCTCGCGCAGTGCATCCGCGGCGCGTCCGTTGGCGCGTGTCGTCACAAGCGTTCTCCCTTCGCGGCGCTGCGCGCCGGTGCGATCTCGACGGTCATGAGCTCCTCGGCGAGGTGCGTGTCCCCGCCGAACGCGGCCGCCGCCGTGCGCCGCATGCGCGCATGGTCGGCCGACGGCCACAGGTGGGTCAGTATGAGCATACCGGCGCCCGAGTCCAGCGCGAGACGGCCGGCCTCGCCCGCGGTCATGTGCGGCGCCGTGCCCGCGTACTCGTCCGGGAGCGTGCACTCGGCGAGAAGCACGTCGCATCCCGCAACGGCATCGCGCACGGCCTTGCCGTCGCGGGTGTCGGCCGTGTAGGCAAGCCGCGCGCCTTCGGCCTCGAACATGAAGCCGTAGGTGGGCCCGTCGTGGTCGACCGCGCAGGCGGTGACCGTGATGCTGCCGAAGACCATCGGTCGGCCGCCGGTGATGATGTGCGGCTCGAACGCCTCGGCCAGCTGCTCGCGGCCGTGATGGGAGAGCAGCGCGCCCAGGCGCTCCCACAGGCCCTCCGGCAGGTAGAGCGGCAAGCTACCGATGGGACCCTCGGGCGCGAAACGCAGCGCGGCCTGAAGGGCGTAGAGGTCGGCGAAGTGGTCGGGATGCGTGTGGCTGATCAGCACGGCGTCGATCGAGGTGACGTCGGTGACCGACGCGGCATTGGCGAGCGAGCCGTTGCCGCAGTCGACCAGGAGCGTAGTGCCCTCGTCCTCGACGAGGTAGCCGGAGCATGCCTGCCCGTCGCCCGCCCAGGAAGCCGCGGAACCGAGGATCGTCAGCTGCATGTGGTGTCCTTCCGTTCGGGTCCCGGAGCCGCGAGGACGACGCGCATCGGCGGGACGGCGATCGTCTCAAGTTCGGAAAGCTCCAGGTGCTCGGCGCGCTTGATCGGGCGACGCAACACCGCCGAGCCGAGGCGGGCGAACTCCTCCTCATCACCGGTGGTGACGAAGCGGTGGCGTGGCACATTGCCGGCCGGCGCGAGCTTGCGGCGCTTGCCCAACACCTCGGACACCTCGCGCGCCGTCTCCTGCGCCGACGAGATCAGGCGGACCTCGCGGCCCATCACCTGCCCGATGGCAGCGGACAGCAGCGGGAAGTGCGTGCACCCGAGCACCAGCGTATCGACACCGACGCCCTTGAGCGGGTCGAGGTAGTCCCGTGCGATCTCGTGGAAACTCGGACGCACGAACACATCCGAGGAATCGGCCATCAGGCCCTCGACCGGGCCGGGACCCATTTGGAGCCCCTGCTCGACGATGTCCACGAACTTCGGCGCTGCGACTGAGAACACGGTGACGCCCGCGTCCAGCGCGCGGACCGCGTCGGAGTAGGCACCCGACTCGACGGTGCCGGTCGTGGCGATCACGCCGACCTTGCGGTTGCAGGTCGCCTGCACCGCGGCGCGCGCGCCGGGCTCGACGACGCCGATCACCGGCACCTCGAAGGTCCGCTGCGCGGCGGCCAGCCCCGCGGCCGTCCCGGTGTTGCACGCGATGACGAGCATCTTGACGCGATGGTTGGCCAGCCACGATCCGATCTGCAGCACGAACTCGCGCACCTCGGTCTGCGAACGCGGCCCGTAGGGGCAGCGTGCCGTGTCGCCCACGTAGAGGATCGACTCGTTGGGCAGCGCGCGCATCATCTCGGAGGCCACGGTGAGGCCCCCGAGTCCGGAGTCGAATATGCCGATCGGAGCGTCGTTCATGCCTGGGAGTATAGCGGCTGAGACCGGCGGCCCTCCCTCACGCGTTACCGACGCGCTGCCCCGAGCGCCGCGAACAGGGCGGCGCACTCCGCGGCCGTGGCCACGCCGCCATCGTCACAGACCAGCAGCCCACCCGACGTGGCCATGGTCGCGGCCGCCGCGCCGGCAGCCGCGGCGCGCGCGAGGTCGGTGAGCTGTGAAGCTGCGATCCCGCCCGCGAGCGCGAGGCCGGCGCGGCGGGG
>Ga0209540_10000711_pt1 | contig 28444 bp, 12 predicted proteins | sample BarGraIncu01121A_FD_184501 | JGI IMG/M metagenome (GOLD analysis project Ga0209540, IMG submission 184501) | Arctic peat soil microbial communities from Barrow, Alaska - Barrow Graham LP Incubations 011-21A (SPAdes) (version 2) | ecosystem: Environmental > Terrestrial > Soil > Wetlands > Peat... | reverse complement strand
CAGTATTGATTCGGACAGGAATATCTGGCTTGGGACATCTGATGAGATTGTTATATATGACCCCAATAATGAAAGTATAATAAGGTATAGTGAACATCCCAGGGCATTTCTTGAAGATTCTAAGAAGAGGTACTGGATCGCAACTATGGATAACGGGATAGCTCTTTACAGCAAATCAGAGGGAGCTTTAAAGTATTATAATACACGTGATGGCCTGTCTAACAACCAGGCACTTAACATTCTTGAAGATGACGACCATTATCTCTGGATAAGCACGTCCAACGGGTTGTCGAAATTTGATACAAAGAATAACCAGTTCCGGAACTTCACCAGCAGAGATGGATTACGAAATGACCAGTTCACTTATGGAGCAGCGTATAAAGCCGATGACGGGGAATTGCTTTTTGGAGGCATTGCAGGATTTAATATGTTTAATCCGCATGACATACTTACTGATGATCTCCATGTGCCATTAGTATTTACGGGGCTCAGGGTCTTCAATAAACCTGTCCCGATAGGCGACGGGAAAGATGCTATTCTGAAAACCAGCATTTCAGAAACTTCGCACCTGATATTAAAAAACGATCAAAAGGTTTTTACCCTGGAATTTACTGCACTTGATTTCGTTAACAATACTGGCAATCTGTACTCATATTATCTCGAAGGATTTGACAATGGATGGAATGAGCCAAGTACAACACGAACTGCAACTTATACAAACCTGAATCCAGGTGATTACACCTTAAAAATAAAGAGAGTCCTTCCGGGAAATACCTCAGCTGACGAAGAACTTATGCTCGATATCACTATACTGCCTCCCTTCTGGATGACATGGTGGTTCCGTACTTTGATGATTTTGGTGATTATTACATTGTCCTATTTTCTCATCAGGTTTATTGTGAATCGTGAAAAGATCAAGAATGAACTCATTTTTGAAAGAACAAAAGCAAAAACGCTCCATGAGCTTGACATGCTCAAACTAAGGCTTTTCACTAATATTTCACACGAAATAAGAACTCCGTTGACCCTGATCCTGGGTCCTCTTGAAAAACTGATTTCTAAAAAGGTACCGGAGGAGGAAGTATCTTCACATCTGTCTCTGGTATACCGTAATACTTTGCAGCTTAACACGCTGATAAACCAGTTGCTCGACTTTCGCAAGCTTGAAACGGGAAATCTAAAACTCGAACTGATCCTGTACGATATGGTCAGGCTTGTGTCGGATGTTGTTTTTTCCTTTGAAGAATATGCAAAGGAAAAGCAGATAACTTTAAAGTTTCATACACTTAAAAAGTCAATCATTGCACTCTTCGATCCGGATAAGGTGAAAACAATACTTAATAATCTGATTTCCAATGCCATTAAGTATACCGGAAGCGGAGGGACAGTTTCTGTTCACCTTTCACTTGTATTTTCTTCCAACGATGAAGATTCCCTCAACAACCAGCCTGATAAACAATATATTGAAATTTCAGTAAAAGACACAGGTAAAGGAATTTCAGAAAGTAATATCAAAAGATTATTCACAAGGTTTTCCCGTATTGACTCAATAAATGAAAGTACCGGAACCGGCATAGGACTTGCACTGGTTAAAGAACTGGTAAAGCTTCATAATGGAGACATCGATGTTATAAGTAAACCCGGCAAAGGATCGAAATTTACAGTCCGCCTGCCTTATGAGACAGAAAAACTGGTTGAGACCGGCACTGATATTCTATCAGATAAATCATCAGATACGGGTAAAAATGATTTGAAAGAGGAACACCTTGAGGAATCCAACGCTCAGATAATGCTTATAGTTGAAGATAATCCGGATGTGAGATATTTTATCCGCAGTCACTTTGATCCGGTCTATAAAATCTTTGAAGCCAAAAACGGGCAGGAAGGATGGGATATAGCTATCAGGATCATCCCTGATGTGGTTATCAGTGATATTCTGATGCCTGATGTTGACGGATATGAATTCTGCAGGCGCATTAAAAAAGATGAGAGAACATCGCATATACCAGTTCTGTTGTTGACCGCATTGAATTCAAAAGAGCATGAGATAGAAGGATTATCGTGCGGAGCTGATGATTACATAACCAAACCATTTGATATTTCCATACTTCAGACTAAAGTGGAAAATATGCTCCTGGTACGAAGGGCTCTAAAAGAAAAATATACCAGCGAAATAATCCTTAAGCCATCAAATATAACTATTAGCTCGCCTGATGAACGGTTTCTCAGGAGAGCAATTGAGGTCGTTGAAAGAAATATTTCCAATGCTGACCTTGATATTGAAAAGTTTGCTGTTGAAGTAGGTGTCAGCCGGATGCAGCTTTACCGGAAATTCAATGCACTTACCAATATGACTGTCAAAGAGTTTATCAGGAGCATAAGGATGAAAAGAGCAGCCCAGCTTCTTTTGGAAAAGAAACTGACAATAACTGAGATAGCGTATGCAATAGGATTTAAAGACATGTCGCACTTCCGAAAATCCTTCCACCATGAATATGGGATGAGTGCCTCAGAATATATCAGACAGAATCCTAAAACTTAAAAGAATTGACTTTTGCTCTGATTCTTAATACTTCATTGAATTTCAATGAGTAACAGAGGCTAGTATAGATTTTATTCAATTCCCCGATATAATTGTACCTGCTTTTTGGGAATTATATCCCGTTCCGGGAAACGAGGCACCGTTATTTGGTAAAAATCAAACTGCTTATCTTCAGCTTTTAGCTTAACTTGTTTCATATTTAAATACAGGTTTGATCCAACCGGAGATCTTTTAAAGAAATTATCAGGTTAGTTTAGGTTAGTTCAGGTTGGCTCCTTCATTCGATGAACCGGGAATCTTCTTCCCGGTTCATTAAATGAAAACATACATTAGGACTGATAAAAGCATGTTTTTATGATATGCCGAAGTTTTTGATCTTCCTTATCTTCCTGAAATCAGGCCTGAATTGATAATTACATATTGAGTTGCGTAAGCAACTACTAACATATTTATAATTAAAATAATCTTTTTTCGAAATGAGGAAACTTGGTAAACTTCTGGCAATTCTGGCAATTATCACACTGTCATGCCATAATAAGGAAAATAATATTGCTTATATAAAGGTTATTGATAAGGATCAGGGCATTAAAATGCCACTTATCGCTGAACCAGTTATTCCTGACAATACGGTAAATATTACCGATTTCGGCGCTGTTAGTGACGGCCAAACCCTGAACACGAATGCAATTTCAGATGCCATTGATGCAGTCTCGAAAAAAGGCGGCGGAAAGGTGGTCATTCCAAGGGGGCTATGGCTTACCGGTCCGATTATTCTGAAAAGCAACATTAATTTATATACTGAAGAAGGAGCGCTCGTGATATTCAGCTCTGACAAAAATCTGTATCCTATAATTGAGACGATCTTTGAAGGAAATAATACGGCCAGGTGCACCTCCCCAATCTATGGGAAGGATCTTGAAAATATAGCAATTACAGGGAGCGGTATTTTTGACGGTACAGGTGAAGCCTGGAGACCGGTCAAGAAAGAAAAGATGACTGAATCGCAATGGAAAGCGCTGATTGAGTCAGGCGGGGTCACTAGCAATGACGGCAAGATATGGTACCCTTCACAATCATATCTGGATGGACAGAATATGAGCTCAATGAATGTTCCGGATCAGACTCTCAACCTGAAAGACTTTGAAAAAATAAAAGATTTCCTGCGTCCTGTTATGGTAAGCCTTGTCAGCTGTAAAAAGGTGCTGCTGGATGGACCTGTTTTCCAGAATTCTCCGGCCTGGTGTCTTCACCCTCTTATGTGTGAAGACTTAACGATACGAAATGTGACTGTAAGAAACCCCTGGTTTTCACAGAATGGAGATGGGCTTGATATCGAATCGTGCAGGAATGCAATTGTATACAACAGCAGTTTTGATGTCGGAGACGATGCCATCTGCATAAAATCAGGCAAAGATGCTGACGGAAGGAAAAGAGGAAAACCGACAGAGAACCTGGTGATTAAGAATTGCATTGTTTATCATGGCCATGGAGGTGTAACAATCGGTAGCGAGATGTCGGGCGGAGTTAAAAATGTTTATGTTTCAGGATGTACCTTCCTTGGTACTGATGTGGGTCTCCGGTTTAAAAGCAATCGCGGTAGAGGCGGCGTTGTCGAAAATATCTTTTTCACTGATATAAATATGATAGACATCCCAACCCAGGCAATCTCATTTAATTTGTACTATGGCGGGTTATCGGTATCGGAAATGCTGGCCCAGGGCGGGAATGATAAATCAGAAGCTGCAAAAGTCCCTCCGGTTACCGAGGAGACGCCGGTGTTCAGGAATATAACTATTAAAAACCTTAACTGCAGGGGAGCTTCCCAGGCAGTTCTTCTTCAGGGATTGCCTGAACTCAACCTGGAAGACATTAATCTTGAAAATATTGTTATTCAGTCAGATAATGGATTTGCGTGCATTGATGCCAACGGGGTGACCGTTAAAGGAATGAAACTCATTCTGAAAGATTCTGCATCCATGCAGTTCCTTAATAGCCAGAATGTCAATATTGAAAAACTTGATATTCAGGCAAATCATAATCCATACATAATAATTAAAGGAGAAAAATCGAAAAATATTACAATAAGATCTATAAATCCCGGGGATAAGATCAAAACTGTTATCGGTGAAGAGACCGATAAAAAGACAATAAATATTTTGTGACGGACCCGGCTGAATAATATTGACGCCGGCGTAATTAAAGAAGAATGTTATTCTGGTCCTGACAAATGGCACATGAGAAAATTGGATTAATGCTGGCAATAGCGGTATTGCTTTTACTGAGTTTTTAAATTCCATGTTAATATTAATTGATATATAAATTATTCTTTAACCAAAACTCCTAATTATCTATGAAAAAAGTTTTAAAAGTATTCCTGATGATACTGTTCTTTATAACATGTACTTCAGGCATCTTTGCACAGAGATCGGTTACTGGAACGGTGCTGGACACCGATAAGCAACCAGTTGTTGGTGCAAATGTTGTTGTAAAGGGGACAAACGTTGGAGCTATTACTGACATTAATGGAAAGTATTCCATTAATGTACCTTCAGCTTCAAGTATTATTGCAGTATCTTTCATCGGTTATGTTTCTCAGGAGGTTATAGCCGGCAATAGTACGATTGTTGATTTTACTTTGGAGACTTCAGCTTTGGCACTTGATGAAATAGTCGTTATTGGTTATGGAACTGTCAATAGAAGAGACATAACCGGTTCCGTTTCGTCTGTACAAGGCAAAGATTTGGCCCGAATTCCTGTTTCAACTGCTGCAGAAGCACTGACAGGTAAAATGGCCGGCGTGCAGGTTGTTACTACCGAAGGATCTCCGGATGCAGATGTCAATATCCGTGTTCGCGGAGGAGGTTCCATTACACAGAGCAATTCACCTCTATATATTGTTGATGGGTTCCCTGTAAGCAGTATATCTGATATTCCGCCATCAGAAATCCAGTCCATGGATGTTCTGAAAGACGCTTCTTCAACTGCAATATATGGCTCACGTGGGGCAAACGGAGTTATTATCATAACTACCAAAGGTGCCACTGCAGGTAAAACGAAAGTTAACTATAATGCCTATTATGGTTTTAAAAAGGTTGAGAGCCACCTGAATTCATTAAGCGTGGAGGATTACGTCAAATGGCAATATGAATATGCTCTGTTATCCAAGAGTCTTACCAATTATGAAAAGTATTTTGGACAGTACCAGGATATTGATTTATTCACCGGTCAACCCAGTACCAACTGGTATGATCAGGTTTTTGGACGTGTCGGAAATACTTTTAATCAGGATATGAGCATAACCGGAGGATCCGATAAATTCAAATATGTTTTTAGCTATTCCGGCATTAACAGTAAAGAGATAATGCTTAACTCGAAGTACAGGCGCGATAATATTTCACTGAAACTTGATCATAATCCTAACGAAAAGATTGCACTATCGTTTTCACTGCGTTATTCCGATACCAGGATCTATGGCGCCGGAGCAACAGATCAGGCAGGAGCTACTCCAAACGATGCAAGGGTAAAACAAACTATGATTTTTGCACCAATTCCATTTACGTCAATGGGCGATTATGCAGATGAAGAAGTATCATCCTCGATGATAAATCCTTTAGATGCCGTCAGGGATAATGATCGTCAGCAATTAAGGAAGAGGTTTAACATGGGTGCAAGTTTCTCATGGAAGATTATGAAAAATTTGGAATTAAGAACTGAAGAAGGCCTTGATTACACAATTAATAACGATGACCGTTACTACGGAATGACAACATACTATGTACATAATACTCCTGCTTCAACTTATCAGAAAATGCCTGCATTGGAGTCATCTGAAGATAAGAGTACTGCTTTAAGGAGCACAAATACCTTAAATTTCGACTTTGAACCTTATCTTAAAGGTTCCGGGCATACGGTTAAGCTCCTGGTTGGTCAGGAAGTGCTTGTAGACGTATCTAATACTTTGTTTAACCAGGTTTGGGGATTCCCGACATTCTTTACTTCAGATCAGGCATATAAACTGGTAAGTCAGGGATTTTCAAACAGGTATATTAATACCTACAATCCTGATGATAAACTGCTCTCTTTCTTTGGCCGTGTCAATTATAATTATAAAAACAGGTATTTGTTTACGGCAACCTTCAGGGCCGATGGTTCGAGTAAATTCTTAAAAGGAAATCGATGGGGATATTTCCCTTCAGTAGCTCTGGCATGGAAAATATCCGAAGAAGAATTTATGAAAGGAATTTCTTCGACGTTGGATCTTCTTAAATTGCGTATCAGCTATGGTACTGCCGGTAACAATAATATCCCGTCAAATCAGATCGCGCAGATATTTACGCCAGGCAATTCTTCGTATATTAACGGATTCTCGACTTTCTGGTCCCCATCATCATTAATGGCCAACCCTGCTTTAAAATGGGAAACTACTTATACACGCAACATCGGATTGGATTATGGCTTATTTAAAAGCCGGCTTAGCGGTAATATTGAGTTATATTATAATACAACCAAAGACCTTCTGATGAATTTCCCTGTTTCAGGTACCGGATATACTTCTCAATACAGGAATATGGGTGAAACTCAAAATAAAGGTTTGGAATTTGCATTGAACTGGGCAATCATAGATAAAGAAAAATATGGTCTGAATTTTGGTTTCAATATAGGTTTCAACAGGAACAGGATTGTCTCATTAGGTTCAATGAACGACTTTGGTATGAACACCAGCTGGGCATCAACTGAAATCGGAAATGATTACTGGATAGCAAAAAGTGGAACCGTGGGTGAAATGTACGGTTATCTGTCTGATGGCAGATACGAGGTTTCAGATTTTTCAGGTTATGATGCGGTGACTGATATATGGACACTAAATCCAGGCGTTGTAACCGACACAAAGTTTATAGGTAAGGTACGCCCCGGTAGCATGAAACTGAAAGATCTTACCGGCGATGGTGCCGTTACTGCTGCAGATTTAACTGTTATAGGTAACGTAAATCCAAAACATACCGGAGGGTTTAACATCGATTCACGTTTCTATGGCTTCGATCTGTCTGCCGTGTTCTACTGGAGCTATGGAAACGATGTCTATAATGCCAATAAAATTGAATACACGACTGGCAGATACCCGTTCCGGAACATGATTGATATAATGGCTGATGGGAAAAGGTGGACTAACGTGGATGCAAATGGAAACCTGGTCAACGATCCGTCCACTTTAGCGGCCATGAATGCAAATACCACCATGTGGTCGCCATATATGACCAGCCAGGTTTTCAGCGACTGGGCTGTTGAAGATGGTTCTTTCCTTCGTTTGAATACTCTGTCCCTGGGATATACAGTGCCAAATGCAATAGTTGAAAAAGTAAATATCCAGAACCTGAGAATCTATACTACTGCATCTAACGTATTTATCCTTACGAATTATTCCGGCTTTGATCCTGAGGTCTCTTCAAGAAGAAATACCTCTCTTACCCCGGGTCTTGACTATTCAGCTTATCCAAAAAGCAGGCAACTGATATTTGGTATAAATCTTACTTTTTAATCTGTCTTAAGTAAATGAATATGAAAAAAATATTATATATACTTGGTTTGGTTTCCGCGTGCTGCTTAATGTCATGCGAAAACTTTCTGGATGCCCCTTCTCAGTCAGCACTGGAAGAATCACTGATATTTTCCAATACAACTCTGGCCTCATCGGCAATCAATGGAATAAAAGTACCATTCGGGGAGACTAATTCATACAGAGGCAGGTTTCTGACACATTATGGTTCCAATACAGATATAGAATGGTTAAATTCGACGTCAGCCAGTGCAAGGGGAGATTTGGCAAAATATGTCAATTCTGCTATCAATACAGATATGAATACAACAAATAATGCCTGGGCAATGATGTATTCAGGCATTGAACGTGCAAATATCTGCATAAGGGGATTAAGAGCTTATGGAGCTCCTGCTGCAGGCAATGATATGGGACAATTGTTAGGCGAAGCACTGACTCTCAGGGCAGTATATTATGCAGATCTTTTAAAAGCCTGGGGTGATGTTGTTGCCAGGTTTGAACCTGTTTCCTCGGAAACCATGTATCTCCCGAAATCGAGCCGTGATGTTATTTACAAGCAGCTCATTGCTGATCTGGGAGAAGCTTCAAGTTTAGTGGCATGGCCAAGTGCAACCATAACTGATAGAACGGGTACAACTGAAGGGATTAATAAAGCATTTGTAAAAGCATTTCGTGCACGTCTCTGTCTTGCAGCAGCTGGGTACTCTCAATATCCGGATGGGATAAGAATAAGTAACGATCCTGATTTGACAGTGGCAAAATTATACCCGATTGCTTTACAGGAATGTCTTGACGTAATCAGCAGCGGGAAAGTGCATCTTGAAAGTACTTTTGAAGGATTTTTCCGGAAAGTTTGCCTGGAAAATATAACTGCCGGCGGAGAATCTTTATGGGAAATAGGATTTGCCGATGGACGCGGCCGTATGGCTTATACATATGCTGTAAAGCATAATACTGCTGATCAGTTTACCGATCAGGCTCAGGGAGGAGTCTATGGTCCGCTTCCGAATGTATTCTACGATTTTGATGTAAAGGATACCAGAAGGGATGTCACCTGTGTTCCTTATATTTGGGGAACTGCCGTTGGTGGAATTTCAAAACAGGTAATGAATGAAGGGGCAGGTTCTTCTCCTTCTGTTAAAACATGGGATTTTGGGAAACTGCGTTATGAATGGATGACCAGATTAGTTACATCATCAAATGATGATGGATTGAATTTTGTCTATATGCGTTATGCTGAGGTCTTGTTAATGGCAGCCGAAATACAAAATGAACTTGGAGACCTCAGCGCTGCACAGGATTATTTAAAGCAAATCCGTAAAAGAGCTTTTGCATCAGCTGATTGGCCTTCTAAAGTGGATGCTTATGTTGATGCCATTACAAGCAAGGAACAAATGTTTGATGCCATAGTTAAAGAACAGGGATTTGAATTTTGCGGTGAACTGGAACGTAAGCAGGCATTAATCCGCTGGAATTTACTGAAAACAAAAATGGATGAGGCCATGACCAAAATGGCTAACCTCAGTAACCGGACAGGTGAATATTCTGATGTTCCTGCAACTATATACTACAGGTATGCTGCTAATGGAACCTCACTCGAGTTTTATGGATTGAACAGAGGCGAAACTTCGGATATGACTGCAAGCTATACTTATAATGCATTGTACGTCGATCCGACCAAGCTGGATGCCCCAAAAATTGCCACTCTTTACACAAACGATCCGGATAAGAATCAGTTCTGGCCAATCTGGCAGGTATTCATTGATGCCAGTAATGGCACGCTAACAAATGATTATGGTTATCAACAATAATAAATTGTTATCTATGAAAAAGATATTTATAAATATTGGATTATTTATCGGGCTCTCTTCAATGTTTCTTCTGAATTCATGTAAAGAAGATATTGTTCCGGTAGTTGATCAGCTTTCTTTTAGCAGGGATTTTACACCCGTTGGCCTCTCTTCTGTAATAAGCAATGTCACAACGGTTACTTTGAGTTGGTCGCCCGTAAAAAATACTGACCACTATATTCTTGAAACATATAATGGCACTGATTTTATTGAGAGCGCATTGATCCAAACGGATACTATCCCAGCGCTTCCCGGAACAGTTAATGTAATGTCATTACTGTTCGTACTGCCTGCCGGAGATACGCAGTTTTCCACAAGAATTAAAGCTGTAAGCTCTCTGACTGGAGTTGAAGACTCAAAATGGGCTTCAACAACATATAAGTCTGGTTCGGAAAACCTGTTTACCAATTATGCAAGCGAATTGTCTGGTTTAAATGCTTGCACTGTAAGGTGGAAGCCGGGGTCAGCTGCAACCGCTCTTCTGTTTGTCAATGGAACCACTGAGACTTCCTATCCGATCACTGCTGGTGAAATGGCAGCAGGTGTTAAAGTCCTTACCAGTATCCCAAACGCCAAATATGAAGTCCGCCTGATGAATGGTACATTCGTAAGAGGGAAAAGAAATCTTGCTCTTGAAGGTAATGTAATGCTTGCTTCCGGGGATAATCTGCTGACTGCAATTACTGTTGCAAATCCAGGTGATGTGATTCTTTTACCGCAGGGAGGGACGTTCGTTTTTACCGGTAATGCCATAATTAATAAAAGCATTAAAATCAGGGCAATATACAATACAAACCTGCCGACTCTGTATGTAGCTTCAGGAGCAAGTACAACTGCGCCTATGTTCCTTATTGATCCGGCGCTGACTCCCTCTGATTCTATAGTTTTCCAGAACGTAACCATTACCGGTTATATAAACAACAATTCACCTGAAGGCATGATTACAGGAGTCTATGACCAGGGAACTGCAAATGCCTGTAATATAGGAACTCTGAGATTTGAAGGCTGTGTACTTAGCCATTTCAGCAGACACTTGATTCGGTTAAGAGGAACTGCAACACAGTATATTAACAATTTTATTGTCAACAATTGCACTTTGTTCGATTACAGCACCAACTCTACAAGCTACGGGATCATCAGTTCAAACACTGCAACAGGGACAATTAATAATATAACTTTCAGTAATTCAACTATCTATAATTTCCTGTCGTATCTGGTTTTATATTCAAACAATACAGCATCTACCAGCATCGTTGTTAAAAATTGTACCCTCAATCAGATTACATACACTACAGGAAGCACAAGCAGGTATATTATTGATGCAAACGCGACTATATTAAGTAGTGGAATAACTATTCAAAACTGCATTTTCGGAAGTACTGCAGCTGCACATACAAATGGCGTAAGGACTTCCGCAACATTGACAATCAGCAATTCTTATCGCACTACTGATTATGACGATTCTTTTACGCCCGCAACCTCTATTATGAGCAGCCTGACTGCTTATTCAGGAGCATCAACTGCCTTATGGGTAGATCCTTTAACAACACATGACTTCCATTTTCTGGATGCAGGTTTTGTCGGTAAAAGCAGCACCGGCGATCCGCGCTGGAGACCTTAGTTTATTGAGGTTGGGTTTAGGTTTGTTTTGTATCATCCTCTCAGACCGGGAGATTTTTCTCCCGGTTTTGATGATGATTTTAGAGCGAGATATTTATCGTTCTGCAATACATAGTATGATTAGCCACAGAATAATTCCAATACGAAAATTATGCTTTCGGGGACATGAAAAAAATCACAATTCTTTTGTTGTTTGTTTCAATAATGACAAAAGGGAATGTCTATTATGTCGCAGCTGACGGAAGAGATACCAATAGTGGCACATCTTTGTCATCTCCATTTAAAACAATCTCTAAAGCTGTCGGAATTGCCATAGCTGGAGATATTATTTATTTACGGGGAGGGACTTATGCAATCTCTGCTACGATCACTCTCACAAAAAGCGGAACAGATAAAATGCCTATCCGTTTGGAAGGCTACTCCGAAGAACGACCGTTACTTGATTTTTCAGGAACAACTTTTGGGACGCGCGGGATTGACTTGAGAGGAAATTTATGGCATATCAAAGGTTTGGATGTACGAAAAGCAGGAGATAACGGTATATTAATATCAGGGGCCTATAACACAATTGAATTTTGTTCATTTTTCGAGAATATGGACTCAGGTATGCAATTGTCGGGAGGTGCACATGATAACCAGATATTTGATTGTGATTCGTATTGGAATGCTGATCCAACAGATTATGGCGATGCTGATGGCTTTTCTTGTAAATTAGATGTAGGAACGAATAATAGTTTCTATGGTTGCAGGGCCTGGCTTAATGTGGATGATGGATGGGATGGATATATGAGGGGTAATGACGATGTGAGTACTGTTTTAGAAAATTGCTGGTCATGGATGAATGGTTATTTTAAAGATGGAACAGATGCAGGCGCTAATGCCAATGGTAATGGTTTTAAAATGGGGGGCAGTGATGATAAAACCCTGAAACACAACTTTACACTGAAGAATTGTGTTTCTTTTGACAATAAAGGCAAAGGATTTGATCAGAACAGCAATGTTGGTTCTATGGTTTTATACAACTGCTCTGCTTATCGAAATACCGGCGATAATTACAGTATCTACAAAACGCTTGCTGCCGGGAAAATATGCAACATAACTAATTGTATAAACTTTGAGGGTAAAGTCACCTTAGGCAGTTTTGTCAATCAAACAACGAATAGCTGGATGGTTCCTTTTATTGTAACTAATGACGATTTTATTACACTGGATACCACAGGCGTGTCAGATGCCCGTTCTTCCGACGGAAATCTGCCAAAGGTGAATTTTTTCCATTTGAATGAGTCAAGTGACCTGATCGATGCCGGAACTAATGTTGGTTTGGTTTATTCTGGATCTGCCCCGGATTTGGGTGCTTTTGAACATATTGTTACGGCTATAGAAAAAATCGATAATTATTACAACAAGCTAAATCCATATTTTTCAGGGGATGATCTGGTCTTCAATTTTAATCAGAAACCTGACGGCAATATGATATGCAAACTCTATGACTTAAAAGGACAATTAGCTTATCAAACCCAAATAGATGATAATGTAAATCAAATTAACTGTGGCGGGTTAATCAACGGATTATACATTTTAGAATTATCACAGGGAGACAGACAGTTTGTTTTTAAAATTATCAAGTAAGATATCATATGTCTTATAAATATTCTATCGAGTAATTCTTGTAGGAAGTCTTTTTAACAGACGAAGAAGAATGTTATCCTGGTCCTGACAAATGGCACATGAGAAAATTGGATTAATGCTGGCAATAATGGTATTGCTTTTACTGAGTTTTTAAATATTAATTGATAAATAAATTATTCTTTAACCAAAACTCCTAATTATCTATGAAAAACGTTTTAAAAGTATTCCTGATGATTTTGTTCTTTATAACATGTACCTCAGGTATCTTTGCACAAAGAACCGTTACTGGGACGGTGTCTGACACCGAAAAGCAGCCGGTTATTGGTGCGAATGTTGTTGTAAAGGGGACAAACATCGGAGCTATTACAGATATTAATGGAAAATACTCCATTAATGTACCATCACCTTCCAATACTATTTCCTTTTCATTTATTGGGTATGTGACAAAGGAAATCATTGCCGGCAACAGCTCAGTAATTGATATTACACTGGAGACTGAAGCCACATCATTAAGCGAGGTAGTTGTTATAGGGTATGGTACTGTTAAGAAGCGCGACATAACAGGATCCGTAGCTTCCATCAGTGGAAACCAGATTGCATCTGTCCCGGTTTCCAACGCGGCTCAGGCATTGACTGGCAAGCTTGCCGGGGTGACTGTTATCACCCAGGATGGGCGTCCCGATGCTTCGATCTCCATTCGGGTACGCGGCGGAGGTTCTATTTCGCAGAGCAATGACCCCCTGTTTATTGTTGACGGGTTTCCCGCATCTTCAATTAGTGACATTCCTGGCGATCAGATTGAAAGCATCGATGTATTGAAGGATGCTTCCTCTACAGCAATATACGGTGCAAGAGGAGCAAACGGAGTCATTATGGTAACTACAAAAAGTGCCAAGGGCGGAAAACTCACTGTTAACTATGATGGGTATATTCAGTTTAACAAGCCTACAAAGTATCTTGAAACGTTAAATGCATATGACTACATTGCTTATAACTGGGCTTATGCCAGGGCAATGAGCGCACCCTATGGTGACGCATGGGCAGAACTTTGGGGAATTGGTAGTTTTGCTCCGACCTACAATCCTGATGGTATAGACCATTATAAAACCGTGGCAGCTACGAACTTTTCCAAAGAAGCATACGGAAGTTCTGTCTCTCACAACCACAACCTGAATATCAGTGACGGTAATGACAGAACAAAATACCTGTTTTCACTTAACTATTCCGACAATGACGGGATGAAGGTAAATTCGTGGTATAAAAGGACCAATGCTGCTTTCAAGCTTGACCAGAAAATTTATAATAAGCTGACTTTCTCGCTTGATCTGCGCTATGCAGATATTGATGATATGGGAAATGAATCGACAACTAATGGTAAGGGTTCTATTCTGTCAACTTCGTACCAGTTCCGACCGATTGCAACAGCTGATGTCAAAGGGGTACTTGATGATGTGATCAATACACAGCTTAGCATGTTTGATCAGGTTTTACAGGACAGGTTCAATCCTGTATCCCGTATGAAGGATTACTCACCAGAAACAAAAAACAGGTCGCTTCGCTCAAATGCTGCGTTGAGCTGGAAAATTATAAAAGGTCTTACTGCCAGGTCGGAAGTTGGCCTGAATAACTACTGGAACAAGGGGTATACATGGTCAGGGGCAGTATATAACAATTACTTTGCTCCAGATGGGACTCAAACCTATGGCGGGAATGCAGCCATATCATCCTCTGAAGGATGGAATATCCGCTGGGCAAATACTCTTAGTTATGATATACTTGGCCTTGGAAAAGACCAGACACTGAATATTATGGCAGGACAGGAAGTTACCAATTCAGGTTCTTCATCTTTTAACATCTGGGGCAACAATTATCCCGTTTCATTCGATGCTGAACGCGCCTTTGGCATGATGAATTCATACCTTGTCCCTCCTGCCGGAGTTACTGTGGTATATCATGGTCTCGGTTCATCCACCGGGACCCCTAATCGTCTGCTATCTTTTTTCGGCCGGGCAAACTATTCAATTCTGAACCGTTATTTGCTAACTGCTACATTCCGTGCTGATGGTTCCTCAAGGTTTGCACCTACTCACCGCTGGGGATATTTCCCGGCAGCAGCTTTCGGATGGCGGATATCTGAAGAAAGCTTCATGAAAAATATAGAATGGATAAATAACCTGAAATTACGTATGTCTTACGGTTCAGTCGGTAACGATGGAATCAGCGCTAGTCTTTGGAAAAATAGCTGGTCTTCCGATGGTGTGACTAACTACTCGATAAATGAAATACAGCAGCCATCATATTCTCCGATTGCAACAACTGCCAATCCTGACCTGAAATGGGAAACCACCATTACCCGTAACGTGGGTTTTGACTTCGCATTTTTGAAAAGCAGGATCTTTGGAACATTGGATGTTTACAAAAATTCAACTAAGGACCTTTTAATGCTGACAACCATTCCTCCCTATAGTGGCTCTTCTACAACTTATGAAAACATTGGAAGCACCAGCAACAGAGGGCTTGAAATTTCACTGAACGGCGATATTATGCGGTCAGCAGACTTCAATCTGACTGTCGGTTTCAATATTAATATTAACCGCGGCAAGGTTGATGAGTTGGCTCCCGGTGTTAATGGGCTTTACAAAACCCAATGGGGTTCCTCCATGACGCAGCCTAATACGGGCGATTATATTCTTGTTCAGGGTCAACCTGTCGGACTTGTTCGCGGTTATACCTACGACGGCTGGTATACTGTTGATGATTTTACATACGCCGCAGGAATATATACACTGAAAGCAGGCGTTGCTGACATCGGTTCAGGTATTCTTGGAACTGTTCAGGGAACAACGTTAAATAAACCTGCCGGACAGAGTGCTTATCCGGGTGTAGTTAAGTTTAAAGACATTAGCGGACCGGACGGCATTCCTGACGGTGTGGTAAATGAATCTGATGTTTCCGTAATTGGTAACATGAATCCTAAACATACAGGAGGTTTAAACATCAGTGGCAATTACAAGACAGTTGACTTTTCTCTTAACTTTAACTGGAGTTACGGCAACCAGATCTATAATGCCAACTTCCTGGCAGCCATGTATGGCAGCAAGGAAGACGGGTTATACAGAAACCGTCTTAACGTTCTGGCAAATTCATACAGGATATTTGATATTCAATCCGGACAACTGGTAAGCGTAACCGATACTGCTGCATTGAGAGCTCTGAACGTAAATGCCAAAACATTCCTGCCATACCAGGAGAACCCGATTTGTTCAACACTGGGTATTGAGGATGGATCCTTCCTGAGGCTTAATACCGTAACCCTGGGTTATACCTTGCCAAAAAGCCTGACTACTAAGGTCCATATCAGTAAGCTTCGTGTATACGGCTCAATTTATAATGCCCTTACAATAACCAATTATTCAGGTCTGGATCCTGAAGTAAATACCAATACGAGCCAGGGCGGTGCAACCTATCCCACCACCGGGCTTGACTGGGGTTCATATCCGCGTGCCCGGTCGTTTACTCTCGGCTTAAACATTGAGTTTTAATCCTTAATACTTTAACTTATATGAAAAAGTTCTTATATATATTATCAATAGTTGCAGTGATATTTATAATTAACTCCTGCAACAAAGATTACCTGAACGTATCTTCACCTTCCTCCAGTGACCAGGACTTTGTGTTTTCTGCACCAAGTGAAGCTTATAAGGTACTTGTGGGGTGTTATGAAATATGGAGAGAAGGAAACAATAACGTGTTCTATGATCTTGATGCCGTTGGCTCAGATGCCGAATGTCATCCTGAGACCTATGATGCTCAAACGCGTCATGTTCCTGAGGGACTTTATGCCGCTGAATTAACTATCAACTTCGCTGATGCTATAGGTGAATGGGCAAATCTATATAAGGTTGCAAATCGGGCTAATATTATAATGGCAGCAATTTCACTAAAAGATGATTATAAAAGTGCAGTTGCAAGTAATACTATCAACGATTGGACCCAGCTCTATGGTGAAGCAGCTGTATTCCGTGCCTATGCTTATTTCAACCTGGTCCGCTATTTTGGAGATGTACCCTATTTTCAAACACCTGTTTATTCAACAGCCCAGACGGATAGTGCCAGGCTTGTTTCGCGCGATATAATTTATGACGGTGAACTTGCAAGCCTGAAAAAAGCAGAGGTTTTAATGTACAGACTGGGTGAAGGCGGCATCACTGCTGAACGTTTCTCCCGTACTTTTGCACAGGGATTAATTGGCAAGATAGCTTTGTTTGCAGGTGGCTACGGCTTGCGCCGCACTGACTTTGACTATGGCACCGTTACATTTGATCAGATTGGTACCGAAATGTGGAATGCCAAGTATGTTCGTCGTACAGATTATAAATCATATTATGATACTGCAAAGAAATACCTGGAGGCATGCGAACTGAATCCGGGAACTGCTGCTCTTATTATCCTTGACCCCCGGGGAGCCGGCTACGACAACCCTTTCCAGTACAATTACCAGCTTAACATGAACCTTAAAGTCAGCACTGAATCGCTGTACGAGGTCGGTTACACACAGGGACTTGGCAATAATGAACGCCCGTATGCTTTCGGCCGTCCTTCAGGCGGAGGCAGTGGACCTGCATACCCGTGCAAATCTTATGGCCAGAGCAGGCTCGCTCCTGCATTCTACTATGGAGACTATGACACGCTTGATCTCAGGCGCGATGTAACAGCGACTGTTACTTCCAATTCAGGAACATGCTCTGAAACAATCATCAGTTTTGCACCCGGATCAAAAAATCTTGGAGGCCTCCCTAGCAATAAATGGGATGAAAGCCGTATGGCCAATCCGTACACTGCTGGTCAAAGAAAATCAGGAATCAACTGGCCGCAGATGCGCATGGCCGATGTCATCCTTATGCTTTCTGAAGTGTATGCCGAATTAGGTAGTGAGCCATTAGCCAAAGCTGAACTGACAAAAGTCAGAAGCCGCGCTTTTAGTGCTGCTGACCAGGCAACAAAAGTAACAAGCTACATAGCAGGATTATCCGGCGATGCTCTCAAGGAAGCTATCCAGCAGGAACGCAAACTTGAGTTTGCAGGAGAAGGATTCCGTCGTTACGACCTGATCCGTACAGGTAAACTGCCTGAGAAAATTAAAGCATTGCGTGACTTGCAGACAGCCATGGTCGCAGGATTGACAGCAAATGGCTATTACACTTTCCCTAATGGCACAACCATATCGAATTTTATCTACGTCAAAAAAGTCAATGTTGGTGACCTTGGCATGACAAAAATGCTTACCACGCAGTGCATCGTGACCAAAGCTGACCCTACATGGCCGGTCAGGTTCCCCAGCTGGCGCGGTAACTGTGATCTTTGGGCAGCCCAGAATTACCTGCCAACTGCAGGAACACGTAACCTGGCAATTCAGGGCCTGTTCAAATATATCAATCCAGCCGGTGCTCAAGCTGCAGCCCTGGTTGCTGCCGGTTATGTAAAAACAGCATGGGGCTCAAATATTGTAGCCAATGCAGGTCAGTATACAACAAGCGTTTTCAAAGGATATACAGACGCTTATTATTCATCCGGAGTACCCCCGCGTTACCTTCTTCCATTATCATCAGAAACCATTTCAAAATCGAATGGACTGATAACGAATGGATATGGATTCGCACAACAATAATCCAATTCTGCAGATAAAAAGTTACATTTCAAATAATCCGTCAAGAAATTGACGGATTATTTTTTCCATTAAGTCTTTTTAACATAGATGAAACATAAGAGATTCACTTTTTTTCATACATTGGTAAACCTCTTAAAATAATTCAAATGTACAAGGCTAGTCTATGCATAGCATTCAGTATCATTGCCGTTATTATACCAAATCACATAATCATGAAACAGAAAAGCAAAGAAGAAAGTAAGACTGCCATCACCGAATGGATTGTCAGCAGTCTGAAAGAAAAAATGCAGGGGAAAATTAAAGTTTCAGGTAAACCGGGAACCGTAAAATGCAAATACGGAGAAGCTGTTTCCTTTAACGGATCTTCCGATGGAATTTTTCTCGAAAGTATGCCTCTGGCAGGCCTGGAACAATTTACAATAGAACTGATCTTCGAGCCGCAGAGCGGGGGAAACTTTGAACAGCGATTTTTCCATTGCGGTGAAGTCCAGAGCGACAGAGTCCTCCTCGAACTGAGGGCAACACCAGCAGGATGGTATTCTGATGCATTCATAAAGACCGGCGATGACCAGCTGGCTCTGATTGATCCGAATCTGCTTCATCCCCTGGACACCTGGTACCACCTTGCCTATATAAATGATAATGGAAAATTTTCCGTATACGTAAATGGCAGGAAAGAGCTTGAAGGGCTTCTGAAAGCCGCTCCCCTCAAAAGCGGAAATACTTCCCTGGGAATGAGACAGAATGAAGTATCATGGTTTAAAGGTGCAATTTATAAAGTGAGAATCTCATCCAAAGCCTTAAACCCGGCAGATTTCATGCCCTACTGAAAAACAATCAGTAAATTTTCTGAAAAACGGCCAGGTAATTAGCCCAAAATGATAACATACGATTAAATGAAAGTAATAAAATTATGCTCATTTGTTTTGCTGCTCACAATTATTTCAAATCAGCATTCATGTGCCCAGGACAACAAATTAGCTCAGAATGCCAAAGATGTCATGCTCCGTTCAACCCGGTTCATGGTTGAAAAAACAAGTACAAACGGAGGATATGTGTGGTATTATCTTCCTGACTTCAGCAGGCGATGGGGAGAAATGGAAGCATATAAAACCATGATCTGGATGCAAAACCCAGGAACAGTCAGCATGGGTCATCTGTTCCTGGATGCTTACCAGGAAACAGGTAACGAATACTATTATCAGGCAGCGGCAAAAGCAGCTTCAGCTATTATATGGGGCCAAAGTTCTGAAGGCGGATGGAATTATATGATCGATTTTGCAGGTGACCGGTCCCTTAAGATGTGGTATAGCACTATCGGGAAAAACGGCTGGCGTCTTGAAGAATTTCAGCATTATTACGGGAATTCGACTTTTGATGACGATGTCACTTCTAATGCTGGAAAATTCCTGTTAAGAATGTACGTTGAAAAGATGGATCCCGTCTGGAAACCGTCTCTTGACAAAGCAATTGGTTTTATCCTGGAAAGCCAGTACCCGCTCGGAGGATGGCCTCAGCGATATCCTTTAAAATACGATTTCAATAAGGAAGGCCATCCGGATTATACATCCTTCTATACTTTCAATGACGGAGTTATCTGGGAAAATGTCAATTTCCTGATTCAATGCTATCTTACATTGGGAGAAGAAAGATTGCTCGACCCCATAAGACGGGGAATGTACTTCTATATGATCTCCCAGGACAGCAGCGGCGGATGGGCTCAGCAGCTGAACATGGCACTTGAACCCGAAGGTGCCAGAACATATGAGCCGAAAGCACTCCTGCCCCGGACTACTTTCGCAAATGCAATGCTGCTGATCAAATTCTACCAGTATACAGGTGACTCAAAATTTCTTACACGCGTCCCCGAAGCTATCAAATGGCTTGAAAAAACATCGCTTCCGAAGGACCATACCCTCAATGGCCGGTACACTCATCCTACTTTCATGGAACCGGGAACCAACAAGCCTCTCTATGTTCACAGGCAAGGATCGAACTCAAAATATGGCAAATACTCTGTCGACTATAGTGATGATAAGTTATTGTCACATTATGGCGGCAAAACAGTTATAATGGTTAATCAACTCAAAAAGGAATATGACCGCGTACTTTCTCTTTCAAAGGAAGAAGCCACAAAAGATTCACCTTTGAAAGTGGAAAAATTTCAGAAAGAAGGCACACCTCAAAGCTATTACAGCCTTAATCAGGATCTTTTCCCGTTTGTCCCTGATGAAAATCAGATAAAGGCAATCATTAATTCTCTCGACAGTGAAGGCAGGTGGCTTGTCAGGCATGTCTCGACCAGCAATCCATATATAGGAGATGGACAAAAACAGGAACTGACAGATGAATTTGCATCAAAAAATGTAGGTGACGAAACCGATACATCACCATTTTCTGACCAGTCCGACCAGCAATACATATCAACGGCTGTCTACATAAGAAATATGAGTTCACTTATCAGTTATTTACGATCCGCTAAGTCGACGGATAACCAGATCAAACCTGACAAAAAATAAATGAAAAAGACTATTCTGATCAGCCTGTCCCTGATGGCAGCGTTGGTCTGCCCAGCACAACAAATTGCTGGTTACAAGTCACTTGATACCAGAAATCCGATCATTTTTAGCGGTGATCATATTATTTATCAGGGAAAGACAATTATCCTTGGACCTAAAGCTTTCTTTATTGACGGACAATTTACAGATGCGGAAGCAGCAAAATACCAATATGTTTTCAATAGCGTCAATAAGGCAGCTGAACACCTGACTGATGGTACCGAGGAATCTCCTATGGTGCTATACCTTGCACCTTATGTTTACTGGATTGACGATCCTGATGATCCGGCAGTACGTGTTGGTCAGGGTGGCCAGTCACCCTTCGGATTGATCATCGATTGTGAATGGTTGAGATTTTATGGATTGTCGGACAATGCCGAAAATGTTGTACTTGCCTGTAACAGAGGCCAGACCCTCGGTTCTCAGGGCAATTTTACAATGTTCAGATTTTCCGGTAACGGGACCAGCTCGGAAAATATCACCTTCGGGAACTACTGTAATGTCGACCTAATTTATCCACTGAAACCCGGGCTTGGCAGAGCGAAAAGGGCATCAGCTATAGTCCAGGCGCAACTTATTTTCTGCGATGGTGATAAGATCGTTGCCCGTAATACAAGGTTCATAAGCAGACTTAACCTTATGCCATTTGTCGGAGGGAAGCGCGTACTTTTCGACCGGTGTCATTTCGAATGTACTGATGATGCTTTGTGCGCAACTGGTGTATATCTCAACAGCACCCTCGATTTTTACAGCTCCAAACCTTTTTACGCAACAACCGGAACAGGAGCAGTATTACTCAATTGCGATATCAGGGCTCTCACCCGCGGAGATCAGTATTTTACCAAGGGTGGCGGGCAGGTTGCCGTTGTTGACACTCGTTTTGAATCTGAAAATGTAACCTATGTAGGCTGGAGAGATATTACTCCGGGTGATATGCGTAATTATCAGTACAATTTAACTCTTAACGGGGCGCCGTTATTCATTGGAAAAAACAATCCCAGTCTGACAGTTGATATTACAAATAAGCCTCTTCTTGATGCATACCGTTTTGTCTGCGATGGAAAAGTGGTTTACAATACTTATAATCTTTTATGCGGAAATGACGATTGGGATCCAATGGGGCTTAAGGATATTGTCATGTCTGTTGAAAAGCAGAGCGGTAAGAAACTTACAATGATTTCCACCCAGTTGCTGATCAGTCCTGCAAGAGGCTCCATCGAGACTGAAAAAAATGACATAAAACTGACAGCTAAAGTATTCCGGTTCAGCAACTGCGAGCTCAAGGGCGAAAACATAAAATGGAGTGTCGATAAGGTATTTGAATCTCTGGTAGAATTAAAACCATCAGAGGATGGCACATCTTGTCAGGTCATACCAACAAACACAAATGATGAAACGATCGAGGTTATTGTCAATGCTTCCACTCCTTCCGGATTACAGGCTGCAAGCGTTTTACGCGTTGCTCCATCTAAACTGGAACCTCCTGAATTCATTTTGCAACCAGAGATCTCGGGTCCCAGAAATGGCAAGCTCACGGTAACTTACAAACTTGACACCAAATTTGAGGACCAGTCACTGGTTACCTGGTACAGGTGCCCTGATCAATTTAGTGGCGATCCGATAGTTGTCGCAGTATCGAGACTGAACAAACCAATGCTTGAATACGAGCTTTCTGCCGGCGATATAGGTTATTTCATAACAGTTTCTGTTGAACCAAAACATCTCCGGTGCGATGCAGGTCCTCATGTTTCGGTTGTGATGAAAAAGCAGATTACTGCTAAAGATGTCAAAGCAGACAAAAATGTACTTCATACCGACTTCCTGAATGTTCCGACAAGTAATCAGCCTCGGATCATTCCGGGATTCTGGACATTCAGCAGCATTGAATCTCCGGCAAATAACCGCATGATGGGTGGCGGAGAGCAAAATGATGCATGGTTCTACGGCGAAGGTACCGACGGCGCTGCCGGCCAGAAAGGGCTGCTCCAGGGAAGAAGCGGAAGGATGCTTTATACTCCTGTTGGAAACGATTTCGGAGATATGAAACTCTCTATGACAGTAGCTCCCAGTAAAACTGCCGGACAGGGATTCAGCGTGGCACATCTTTATATGGATATTCTTATCAAGTTTGATACTAAAACTATGACTGGCTATGCCCTGCGATTTATCCGCACAACAAAATACGGTGATGCTGTGGATTGTATGTTTGTAAAATATGTCAACGGCGTCGTCACGGAGATCAGCAAACCTGTTTCAACAAGCTGCTACAGGCCGACATGCAATATCATAGTCGAAATTAAAGGCAATAAGATCATTGCTCATGCTGATTCGCCGGCAGAGTATTATAAGATCCCCGACCGTCCTGAAGTAGTCACTGAAGTTAATTTGGAAACTGAAATCAATCCTGGCAGATCAGGAGGTTTCGGAATCGAATATAACGGTGGTGCTGCTACAATGATAAAAGAACTGAAAGTTGAGTGGAAATAGATGTTGTTAAACTTTGGAAGAAACTTTTATGATGATGAAGAATTATTCGGACAGGTGTGATAAACTCATCATTATGAGTTTATTTACCATATTTTTTTATATGCCATTAAACGGGCAGGTAAAAGTAAATGACCAAAAAAAAGCAATTATCAGTACAAATCCGTTTTTTGATAGTGTTCATCACTGGTATGATATTCATGACGATGGGAATATTGTCAACCCGGTAGCAAATCAACCGAGATACAAGGAAACTGATATAATCAAGATTGCCGATAACATACTTTTATACCAGAGAAACAATGGCGGATGGTCCAAAAATTACGACATGCAGGCCATACTGACAAGAAAGCAGGTGGACAGTCTGGTTAAAACCAGGAATATCTTGCATACCACTTTCGATAATTCAACGACATACACACATATTGAATATCTGGCCCAGGTTTATACCCTTTATAAAGTAGAAAAATATAAAGAGGCTTGCTTAAAAGGGATCAATTTTGTTCTTTCTGCCCAATATCCAAATGGTGGCTGGCCTCAATATTTTCCCCTTGAAAATAATTACAGCAGGAGAATAACATTCAACGACGGTGCATTTTTAGGTATAATTGAAATGCTGAAAAAGATCGTTGATAATGACCCGAACTTTTCATTTGTTGGGGACAAAGTCCGGAAAGAAGCAAGCCTCGCTTTTGAAAAAGGTCTGGAATGTATCCTGAATTCCCAGATTGTTGACAACGGCCGGCTTACAGCCTGGTGTCAGCAATATGATGAAATTAACCTAAAGCCAGCCTGGGCAAGAGCTTTTGAACCGCCGAGCATCTGCAACGGGGAAAGTGTTCCTGTCGTATTATTCCTGATGAACCTCGATCATCCCAGTCAGAGAATAATTGAATCTGTCCAATCTGCGGTAAAATGGTTTAACGATTCGAAGATTTATTATACCAGAGTTAATACAGTTCCGGCTCCACCTGAAAAATCACAATGGACAACCAGTACTATTGATCGGATCGTTGTGATTGACTCCCTCGCACCACCAATCTGGACACGCTTTTATGAACTTGGAACTGATAAACCCTTGTTTTGCGACCGTAACAGCAAATTCCTTTATTCGCTTGCAGAAGTCAGCCGTGAAAGACGTAGTGGATATACATGGTACACTTATGCCCCAAAGATGGTATTGGATAAATACACGGAATGGCAGAAAAAAATCAATGATGATCTTTTCCTGAATCCTGTTTTGGGTGGCGATTATCCTGATCCGTCAGTCCTGCGAATGGGAAATGATTATTACCTGACTAATTCTTCGTTTAATTATTACCCGGGATTATTGATATGGCATTCTACCGATCTTATTCACTGGGAAAGAATATGCCATGCTTTGCACCAGAATGTTGGTTCGGTCTGGGCACCTGATCTGGTCAGGTATAAAGACACCTATTATATTTATTTCCCTGCCGGCGGAACAAACTGGGTGGTTACCGCCCGATCGCCTGAAGGCCCATGGACGGGGCCGGTAGATTTGAAGTTAAAGGGGTTTATTGATCCGGGTCATGTGGTTACACCTGAGGGGAATCGTTATCTGTATCTTTCAAAAGGTTATATTGTTCAGTTAGCTGAAGATGGATTATCCATTGTGGGAGAACCAAAACTGATTTACGAGGGGTGGAAATTCCCTGAGACATGGAGCACCGAGTGCTTTTGCCTTGAAGGGCCAAAATCGACCTTTAAGGACGGATATTATTACCTGACGGTCGCTGAAGGAGGAACATCTGGTCCGGCAACTTCACATATGGTGGTTTCTGCCCGCGCAAAATCTCCTTTTGGTCCATGGGAGAATTCACCATATAATCCTGTTGTGCATACCGATAACCGCTCGGAACGATGGTGGAGTCAGGGACATGGTACCCTGGTTGATGATATCAGTGGCAATTACTGGATTATGTTTCATGGCTACGAAAAAAATTTCCATACCCTTGGAAGACAAACTTTACTATTGCCCGTGGTTTGGACTGCCGATCATTGGTTCCATATTCCTGAAGGAGTTAAAAGCAATGATTCAATCCGGAAACCTGCAGGGTTATCTTCAGTAGATGGCAAAGTTCTTTCGGATGACTTTTCAGGAAATAAGTTAGGATTACAATGGCAGTTCTATAAAAGGTATTCTCCCGAAAGGATTTCTCTCGATGGAGGCAAAATGGTTTTAAGAGCCGAAGGAAACTCGTTCGACGATAGTTCACCATTGCTTGTAAATACTGCTGATCATAAATATGAAATAATGGTAGAATATACTATTGATGCTGGTATAACGGCAGGCTTATGTTTGTATTATAATGAGTTGGCTAATGTTCGTGTTGCAGTTGATTCTGCCCAGTTTACTGTTTTCATTCAGAAGAATGCAAAAGGCAGGGAGGAAAATCTGCTTGGGAATCATGGTTTTCTGAGAATCCTGAATGACGAAAACGAAGTAAGTTTTTATTTTAGTGCCGACGGAATTAAATGGACCAGGGTTGAAAGGAGCCTTGATGCTACTGGTTATAATCATAATGTATTCGGTGAATTCCTGAGTCTCAGGGCGGGCCTTTTTGCTTTTGGAAAAGGGAAAGTGATATTTGACAATTTTTCCTACAGAAAGTTATAATTATGAAATTAAAATCCTTTGTGCTCTTTGCGGTTAAACAAAAAAGAACTTAACCACAAAGGATCACAAAGGAAATCAGAAAGTAACACAAAGGGAAGAATTTTACTTCTTCCCTTTAGATATGACCTTCCCATTTATTAAATCAGTTTCCATGGACTTCTGTACTCATATTTCATCAGTTTTGTTGCAGCACCGTCAGTATCATTGATGAATGTCTGTGTCTGAGGATCCCAGTATATGGTTCTCTTCAGATCACAAGCAATGTTTCCAAGGTTGCAAACTGTGCAGCTGCTGTGGCCAATTTCAACAGGAACGACGGGATCTTTACGTGAACGCACCGATTCGATGAAGTTTACCTGGTGAGGAATCTTTGTTTCATAAGGCACATTTGGATCAGCCTGGGCTGCTGCAGGAGGGTTGAATTCAGGATCGGAAGCATTGAAGAAGCCTCTGGCTACTTCTATCCATCCTGTTTCGCCCCAGAATTTGACACCTTTAGTCTTCTGATCATTGAATGGTTCTGAGGTCATCACTGTCCCGGAAGCGTATTTGAATTTCATGAATTCCGTACCGTCACCTATCGGAGATATCTCCACCGGGCCGTTTTTATCCATACCAAGTCCCCACTGTGCGATATCAAACATATGAGCGCCCCAGTCAGTTGTAAAACCACCGCCAGTCTCCTTGTACCATCTCCATGCTCCCCAGAATTTTTCATCTTCAGGAGGATCAAGAGTTATCGGAGGATCGAGCTGGCTGTTGAAGTGGATGGGCGTTGGCAGCGGGCCAAGCCACAGATCCCAGTTCAGATCTGACGGGATCGGCTCTTCCGGGAGGTTATATGGAGTCGGAGGTGCCCCTACGTAGGCATTCACAGTTACAATTTTTCCAATGGCTCCGGTCTGAACCAGATTGACGGCATGCTGGAAATTGGGATCGGATCGCTGCTGGCTGCCGAGAGCCAGGATCTTTTTATTTTCCCTGACAACCTTCATCAGTTGCTGTCCTTCAAAAATGGTAAAGGTCATCGGCTTTTCGAGATAAACATCCTTGCCTGCCTTGCATGCTGCGATGGCCACCATTGCATGTGAATGATCGGGTACGGCAATTACGACTGCATTAATATCTCTCCTGGCAATAAGTTCCTGGTACTTTTCGTAAGTTTCAACTTTTACCTTCTTCCCTGCTTTCACATAGAATTCATTCACTTTCTTTTCAAATCGTCTGCGCTTTACTCCGTACACATCGCAACCGGCTACCACTTCGACACCAGGCAGGTTTATGAAACCATCCAGCAGGAACATCGACTGTCGACCCATGCCGATAAAGCCGAGCTTAATGTCCTTTGAGACCTTCTTTGATGTGCATCCTGCGAGGTAAGGAACTACTGCAGCACCTGCAACACCTGCAACTGCAGTGCCCAGGAAGCGGCGCCTTGACCATTGGTTTTTACTATTTTCCATAAATTGGTATAATAAGGTTTATAAAATTAATATGTTATTTCCCCGAAGAACACCGGAAGGTGCTGATCGACCAGACTAATTTATAGAATCTTTTTGAAGTAGGATAGTTTTAGACCGGTATTTAATAAAGAATTGAGGGCTAAAGCCCGGGGTTAGTGTAAACTTGTCAGAATCTGCCGAAAATAGAATATTTCTCGGTGTTACAGAAGATTGATGAATAGAGAAAGAGAACCGGGTTGTTTGTTTCAAGCTTTCTTTCAAGGTGAAGCACAGGCTCTCCCTTTTTAAGGTTAAGGAATCTGCTGATCTTCGGCGATGCCGGGATTGCCTTTATCCTCTGCTCTCCCCCCTTTATCTCAATATGATAATGCTCACGCAATATCCTGAAGAGTGACCTGTTTTCGAACTGCCTTGAAGTGATCCTGGGAAGATTCA
>Ga0209540_10000710_pt1 | contig 28473 bp, 27 predicted proteins | sample BarGraIncu01121A_FD_184501 | JGI IMG/M metagenome (GOLD analysis project Ga0209540, IMG submission 184501) | Arctic peat soil microbial communities from Barrow, Alaska - Barrow Graham LP Incubations 011-21A (SPAdes) (version 2) | ecosystem: Environmental > Terrestrial > Soil > Wetlands > Peat... | reverse complement strand
ACAGGAACAAACCAAGGTTTTTCCCAAGATTCATTTAATTTGCGGTTTAACATCTCGTTAAACATCTCCTGAAGTTGTTCTTTTTTCATTTTGTTAGTCAGTTTTTACGGTGTGCCTCACCTTCTAATAATAATTATCATATATGGTTCCACGTGGAACTGAAAACTCTGTCTATCAATCAAATAACATACTTAAAGATACAACCATATATGATATATTCCAAATATTTTAACAACTATTTTCAATTATTTCTTTACTTTTTTCACTCATAATCATCACGTTAAGAGAATTAGCAGCTCCAATATTTATTATTTCTTGCCTTATAAATATGCAGGAAGCTTTTCCTGATCTAATTGGAATCATATTAGGACCTGATAAAAAATTCCTTCATTTGTCATTTTCATTTTTGCAAGGGAGCAAAAATGTATAAACAATCATTTCGGAATGGGCTTTTGCGCCGAAATGGTAGTGACTAACACCTTTTTTGTATTTGAAAAAATTCTTAATCAATGTTTTTCCCCTTAAAAACTTCTTTATTCTTAATTTAGGGAAGAATTACAGTCTTAAAGCATTTGTAGTATCTTGAACGCTTTATAATTCTAATTTGTAATTTGCACCTTTTGCGAATGTGGATACAATGAATTTGTTATAGATGATACCCGAGAGACGGATTTGAGTCAGATTGAATTTCTGTCTGTGGAAATGATTAAAAGAAATAAATAGGTTATGAAAAAAAATTAATCCACAGATAATAATTAAAACTGGCAATATATATGACAAAGTATTCGAATGAGGAAATTACTCTTGATTTATAATCTCAATTTCTTTCAGAGACTCATTTCTTAACGTAGCACTAATTAAAAATTTGTCTTAAGTGCTACTATATTTGAATAAAGTATTTAATCAACGTAACCAAACTGCATGTTAATCAACAATGGATATTTACGATTTGAAATGGAACAAGATATTAAAATCTAAATTGAACGTTTTCTTTTAAAAATAAGAAGTATCCCAATTTCCTTCTCAATAGCATGATTGTATAATGAATTGTATATTTTTAACTTAGTTGAATAATAATCACCTTTGAACTCGAGTAGCTTTGCATCATTTCCAACATATATTTTTTCAGTAAACGATTCCATTATGTCAATTAGGCTTTGAACGTCGATTTTACCATAAACACTATCTCTAAGACTAATTAGAAAGCCTTGTAGCTCAGTCATAATGGTAGTAATATGAGAACGATGATCTGAAGCAAGTGACAATTCATTTTGATCAAAAATATTATCTAATCCTGAGAAAATATTCTCAACATTTTTAATACAAAGGCTTTCAAATTCTTGATAAAGAATTTCTAACCTTTTTGTTAGGTATATTAAATAAATGGAAGATATTAGAGATAAAACAGAAATGATTATCGCAATTACGGCAATCAAATTAGATGATCCAGCGCCAGATTCAATAGGAAAATGATGAAAGTTATGCATTATTAATAGCTTCTAGAATTGCCCAATTCTTCTCAAAAAGCCTCTGAAAATTATCATTAGATCGAAGTTCCACAAATGATTTAATCTTTTCAACGGTATGATATTTTTCAAATATTTTACTGAAAAAACCTTTAATAAATGAATCATTTATTGCTTTGACAAATTCAGAATCAATAGTGAGAACAATCTTCTCCCCATCATGAATATGCTTTAAAACCTGCGTATCTTTTGCGTGCTGCTCTCCAAATTCACGACCTGAAATTGAATCCGTGAATGGAGGGTTAACTAGTAATGTTAAATTAATTGTATATTCTTTCATCATAATTGTTTTAATGGTATAGTTGTTTCTATTAACACACCTGGGAAATTAATGTTTAAATTGATAACATATGAACTATCAGGTTTTTCATAAATATCATTTGCCTCATTCATTGCAATAACCCTCCTTTCCCTATCAAATAACCATTTTTTACCGACTTGATATTTGTTATCAAATTTTACTGCGGTATTCCCACTTATTAAGACAACTCTAGTACCTGTACTTAAATTAAAGCAATGCTCAATAAAGTCAATTAAACCATGCCCACGAGTCTTATCAAATTTAACTCTAGAACTAATCCCTTCTTGTACAGCCAACAAAGTTAAAGCATTTTCCGGAGTGAATTGTCTTGATCCAATAAAAAAATTCTTTTTGGCATGATTTTCGATTATCTCAAGAATTACGCTTTTCATTTGTTCTGGTAGGGAATCATCACCAAAAGATTCATATATTGTCTTTCCAAAATTATAAATTAAAACCGTAATCTCTTTGGCATCTTTGTCATAAAAACCGCAAAGAATGCCAATCTCTGCATTAGGCGCATGTAAAATTATATTATCAAAGTGCTCTCCAATGGTTGAATTAATAGCTTGATATGCTTCAAAAGGAAGTTCGAATTTTTGATCACTTTTAGTTTCACGAATTGCATTTTGAACCATATCAGTGATATCCTTTGATTTTACTTTATAAGACTGATCAGCTTTGGGATCGTCTTTTCTTGTAATTCTCACTCTCTCATTTATCATATTTGCGTTAACGGATTCATAACTAGAAGATGACATAGACCTTAATTTTGAAAGCTTTTCTCGCTCTATGTCTGAAATATTCTCACAAATCACATTCCATCTACGCTTTTTTGCAATTTCCCAACATAAATTATCCACCAAATAAAGTGCTCCAAAAGATACTTTTCCGGCATATCGCAATCTTGTCATCTTCTGACTAACCTTAGCTCGGTGTAGCATTTCCAGTAAAGTTCTTAACACGGAGTCCGGATTTTCAAATAGACAAAAACTTTCATCAAATTTTATAGGTCTATCACTTTCTTTCCATCGTGAGATATTATTGACAGAACAAAATCTTTCAATTTCCTCATTATATGTGATTTTTGATTTTAAATACTCATGCTCTCTTCTCTTTTTGTCTTTATGTTTAAAAGGATTAGTATATTTTTTATGCCTTCGTTTTATACGGAGATTCAGCGATTTCTTACTAACTCGTGTATTCCAATTATCAATTTTATATATCGTAAGTTTCCTACTCACAGCTTCTTTCTTTTATAGTTCTAACTCAGCCTATAATCAAGTATATTTTAAGTTCACAAAGTTTTTTCCACATCATTCTTATTTATATATGATTTTTTACTACTTTTTTTGCCGATTGGCAAATTCAAGTACGGTTAAATCTATAAATCAAAAAAAAAATTGATGGCGAGGCAAAAACTATTTAAGAATTAAAAGTACAGAATTATTCAGCTAATTAATGAATAGCTGGTGATAAAAAAAATAATTAGTTCTGAGAAATAAGCTCTTTTGGTATATGGTTTAAACTTAAAACATTCCAGGTATTGTCCATTACCTGACTTTTAAATGCATCGGTAATCTTTAAGTATTTTCTAAGATCCTTTTCTTTTTTAGGAGCTCCCATGTCTTGTAATGCTTTTATGTTTACTCCTAACATTATGCTATTTGTAATAAAGGTTTTTCTTGCTGTGTGGAAGGTTATTGCTTCATGTAGAGGAAGTGATTCTTCTGTGGTTTCACTTCCTATAACAGTTTTTTTTATCACCCGCACATTAAAGCCGGTATTTGGCAATTGCTTTTGGGCAATAGCTTTACAGCATTCCTTTATGTAATCATTTATTTTTTGAATGGACATTCTTGGTAGTGGATTTTCATCTTCTTCATATTTCTTAAGGATTTTGAGAGCAAAGTCGTTCAGAGGTATCATTTTAACATACCCTGTTTTGACTTGTGTTTTAGTTAACAACTTATTATTAATATGCTCACGCTTTAAGGAAACCACATCGCTGTAACGAAGCCCTGTAAAGGAAGCAAAGCAATATAAATCACGAACTTTTTGTAATCGGATTGTATCAAAGTTATAATCCATTAACACCAATAGATCATCCATATTTAGAAAAACAACCTCTTTTTCAGCTTCTTCAGATTTTAGTTTAGGATAAATATTATCGTGATAATAATTCCGTTCTTCAGACCAATGAAGAAATGTTGATAGGACTCTTGTGATCTTTGCATAATAACTAAGTTGTTTCTTCTCAGTTAAATATGTGTATTTCTTAAGTTTATCAATAAACTTTACATCCATATTCTCCCAGGTTAAAGTATAATTTGTACCATCTTGGAATCTTATCAGGAAGTTTTTAATAGTTGTATATCCTTTTATGGTATTTTTAGCTTTATCCGATTTGTTTGATTCTATAAAATCGTCAAAAACATCCATTACTGAAGTAGATTTAAGGACAGTAGATACCTCAGGAATATTCAAAAGATTTGTCAACTCAAAATCTGATGGTTTCCTTCTTTCTTTTGTAACTTTATTAAACAGTATTCTGGCCTGTGATTCAACTTCATCAATAAATGAATTCATTTTTGAGTTTTCGTCATACTCTTTTGAAGTTACTGAGGAAAGCTTTAATCTCTGGTTTTTTTTATTCCAATCACGAATTCGTACTTTTCCCAACTTCATTCTATAGGGTTTATAGTCGCTTGTTATTTGTGCCAGGAGAGAAACCTTCCCAAGTTTGTCAAGCTTTTCTGATTTAAGATAAAATACTATTTGTGCCATATTTGAGTGTTTTATACCTCTTTACGTAAACTAAAAGTAGGTGCTAATTAGGTGCTAATAATTACTCAAATGTAATAAAATGAAATCTAACAAACAAACAAATATCTTTAATATGCTGTATATCTGATATATTAGTATAATGAGGTCAAATATGATAAAATAGGTTCAAGTCCGGCTCCGGGTACAAAAAAAGAGCGAGAGTGAGAGTGAGAGCGAGTAAGCACTTACTCTCGCTCTTTTTTCTCGCTCCCGCACTCACACTCACACTCATACTCATACTTTTTATTACTTCAAAACAAGTCTTAACTATTATTTTTAATAAATAAACTATGCTTTATAGTTGGCAAACTAAATTTAATAGTTATATTTGCTGAAACAAATTCTATATCATGAAACATCTGACTAACCGTGAAGAAGAAATTATGGAAATATTTTGGAAAAAAGGTTCCATATTTGTCAAAGACATTATCGTACTGCTTGCTGATCCAAAACCCCACTATAACACAATTTCGACCATTGTTCGCGGGTTGGAAGAGAAGGGTTTTTTAGGTCATGAGCAGTTTGGAAACACATACCGCTACTTTGCTCTCATATCACGTGAAGAGTTCAGCAAAGACTCTATCAAAAACCTTGTGAGCAAATATTTTAATACCTCGTATACCTCGGTTGTTTCCATGTTTGTGGAAGAAAATAAAATTTCAACTGAAGAAATTCAGGAGTTAATACATCAGGTCAAATCACGCAAAAACAAAAAAAATGAATAACTGGTTATTGTTCCTGCTAAAATCGACAATAAGTATAAGTCTGTTATACTTATTCTTCCGTCTGCTGATACGGAAAGAAGCCTTTTTTAAATTAAGCCGGATGACATTAATATTTATCGTATTTGCTTCAACAATTATTCCATTTATAACATTACCACAATCAATTCATCCCGTCTTACCAATTACTATAGCTCCTATTTTTCAGAACAATACAATTATTGATGAGTCTGTTCAGACAAAAGAAGTCCCTGCAGCAATTTTTTCTTCTGTTTCATCCTCAGAAAAGATTCATCCCATTGTCATTTCAATAAAATCGATTGTGATATTCATTTATCTGGCTGGAGTAATCATTTCATTCCTTTTATTTGTTTACAGTATTGGTTCGGTATTGCTGTTGTTCAGGAAATCACGAAAAACTGATCTGAACGGGATTCATTTAATGATCGTAAATGAAGATATTACAGCTTTTTCATTCAGGCGTTTTATTCTGATATCTCAATTTGATTACGACACAAATTCCGAAGCAATTCTTACCCACGAATTTTCGCACATCAGACAGGGACATTTTTATGATCTGATGCTCATGGAACTGGTTAAAATCATCTACTGGTTTAATCCGCTTGTTTACCGTATGGATAGCGACCTGAAAGAAATACACGAGTTTCAGGCCGATGAACACACCCTTAATTCAGGCATCGATACAACTAAATACCAATTGCTTATTATTCAAAAATGTGTCGGACATCAACAGTTCGCACTTGCTAACAGTTTTAATCATTGTCAAATTAAAAACCGTATTATTATGATGAACAAATCAAAAACCAGTAAAGCATGGATTTGGAAGGTGGCGACCTTTCTCCCACTGCTTGCCCTGTTGCTGATGGCTTTTGGCAAAAGGGGCGAAAATGTACCCGAAAAGAGAATCCTGCCGGAGAAAGTTATTGCACCTTCGGTAATAATTCAAAAACAAAATGGGCTGACTAGTCAGATAATTGAGATCAGAAAAGATGGCAATTATATTGACAACAAACTGTGTTCATTGGTAGAAATAGCTAAGAAGGGGCAGGAATGGAATAAGGCCAGTAATAAATGGATTCTGCTTATGATTGATGAATCAATCTCTCTTAACCGTATTGATGAAGTCCGGGAAACTCTGACTAATGTAAAGGTTTATTTTGTTACTCAAACAACAGTCGGTTCTGATGACATTGTTTATTTTGCCGGGGATGTATCTGACGGAGCGAAGTTTACACAAGGCAAATTTAATGATTGGATGAATAACCAGTTAACTAGTTATCCTGAAGTTAAATCCAAATTTAAGGAATATCAAATATCTTATAGCTTCATTATTGATAAAACCGGAAAAGTCAGGGATGGTCATATTACCAAGGGTAGTACTTATCCTGAAGTAAATGCAGCATATGAAAAAATCCTTACTCAGATCCCCGATTGGGAACCTGCAAAGAGGCTTGGGACAAGAGTAAGTGTCTACAATAATTTTATGTCTAGTGCCACATTTTATTATTCTCCGCCAAAGAAATAAAAAATGATTTGTCAGGTTAATAAAATTAAAAAAAGCTGCCGGCTTTGGTGCGTCTCCATTTCCGGCAGCTTTAATCATTGTCAAATGAGTTGTATTGCTACAACGAGACAAAATTAGGAATTTTAAACGAAAGGTGACCCTTTTACGGACAAATTACCAACTTTCTGCCCTTAAGTGTTTTAGAGCTTCTGGTGTTATCTTTGTTGTTAACTCACTTTTTCATATCTTTGGGAAAATAATATGAGAAACGGAACAAACCTGGTTAACGTTCTTATAATAAATATCAAAATGAAACCCTCAAAGAATAAAATACTACACCTCCCCATCCTTATTGAGCAGGATGAAGATAATGTTTACATAGTTAGTTGCCCGGTTTTCAAAGGGTGCCACTCATACGGTAAAACTGTTGATGACGCTTTGGTTAATATCAGGGAAGTAATTGACATGTGTATGGATGAAGAAAAGGAACAAATTCATGGGATTAACCGATTTATAGGTTTCAGGGAGATGGAAATATCTGTAAGTAAAGAAGCCATTTAAGGTTAATCAATGTCACAATTGCCAGTTATATCAGGTAAAGAGTTTATTAAATTCCTCCTGTCAATTGGATTTATTCTTGTCCGGGTTAATGGTTCACATCACCGACTCAAACATCCCGATGGAAGAATTACGACTATCCCGGTCCATAAAAACGAAGATCTCCCAAAAGGGCTTTTGCGTAAAATAATCCGTGAAGATTTAGATATGGATCTGGATGAATTTCTGAAACTTTACAAATAGTCGAACGCCTTTTTTTCCCAAATAAACCCGTCAATTCAAATCTAAATCCTTCAGAAAAGGTTCGGAAAAACTTCAGTTCAGGATATTGAGGTTGGTTTATATTGCAAAGGGTGGGAATAAATCAGAAACATTTGACTTTTTCATAGTTATTTATTATTTTTGATTAAGCTTTAGTGAGTGGAATATTGAATCTGGCTGAATAAGGCAAGTTTGAAATGATAAATAATCAATGAACAAATATTATGCAAAGAAAAATATCTGATCAATTGATAGCCTGGAAAGACAACCCCAAACGGATGCCTCTTATCGTGAATGGAGCACGTCAGGTTGGGAAAACCTATATTTTGAAAGAATTTGGGGCACGGTTCTTTAAACATGTTGCTTATATCAATCTGGAAACAAACCTGCTGGCAAATTCCTATTTTGAAACGGATATTACCCCACTGCGTATTGTGCAATTTCTCGAAACGTTAACCAATACCCGAATCATAGCAGGTGAAACGTTAGTTATTCTGGATGAAATACAAACATGTCCCAGGGCATTGACTTCGTTAAAAACATTTTGTGAAGAGGCACCTCAATACCATGTAGTGGCTGCCGGTAGTTTATTGGGGGTGGCTGTTAACAGAGATAAATATTCATTTCCTGTAGGTAAGGTGGATGAGCTTAATATGTTCCCGATGGATTTTGAGGAGTTTCTATGGGCTTTGGATAGAGAATTGTTAAGCAATGAGATATCATCACATTATACTATTCTGGAAGCCATGCCGGAAGCATTACATACACAGGCACTGGAGTTGTACAAACAATATCTGATCGTTGGAGGAATGCCTGCAGTAGTTGCCGAATTTATTGAAACAAGAAGTTTGATCACATCAACTGAAATTCAAGGGCGTATTCTGAATGAATATATCGCCGACATGGCAAAATATGCCTCCCCTGTTACGAGTGTAAAAATAAGGGCTTGCTACAATTCAATCCCAACACAATTAGCTAAAGAAAATAAAAAATTTCAATATAAAATAGTTCAAAAGGGAGGCACAGCATCACTTTTTGGAGAATCGATCGAGTGGCTTAATTCGTCTGGTATTATTATTATATGTCAAAAAATTGATCACGGCTACATGCCCATTGCTGCCTATAAAGATTTAAGTGATTTCAAACTATACATGAGCGATATCGGCATGCTTACCATGAAATCAGGTATGGCACAGCAGACAATACTGTCACCGGTTGAAGAAGATAATGGATTTATGGGAGCAATGAGCGAAAACTATGTGGCACAGGCTTTATCCTGTAATGGGTTCCCCTTACATTATTGGAAAAATGAAAATACAGCCGAGATTGATTTTGTGCTTCAGATAGAAGGCAAAGTAATTCCTGTGGAAGTAAAAAAAGGCTTTCGGACAAAATCTGTTAGCATGACTATGTTTGTGAAGAAATATGATAGTCCTTATTCAATCCGAATTTCCAGAAAGAATTTTGGTTCTGAGAATCAGATAAAATCGATTCCTTTATATGCAGTGTTTTGCATTAAGTAGTGCTTATTATTCGGAAAAAAGTTCATGTAGGTGTATTAAAATCCAGCCAGCTTTGAACTGATAATATTCTATCTGGTCGTTATAAATAATTTCTTCCCCTTCTTCAGCTCACTGTATGATATAAAATAACCGTCAATTTTTTTATCTCCTGAAGTGATGGAACTGATTTTCTTCCCGTTATTCTTTTTTAAAATCGTGAAAGTTATATTATCACCTGTGGTTATTTCTACTTTATCGAAAAGCGGAACAGAGATTATAAAATTATCATCAGCCGGAGAAAAAGGATAGATCCCAATGGCATTGAAAACATACCACGATGACATTTCGCCTGCATCATCCATTCCGGCATAAGCCAGCCTGTCTTTCCCGAGGTCATAGAAATGGTTCATGATGCTATCCAGGATGATCTGTGATTTTTCCTGCTTGTCAACAAAATAATACATAAACGGGAAACTGTGATCGGGCTGATTTCCCTGGCAGTATTGCCCTATAAAACCCGAAATATTATATGCTTCAACTCCCTTCCAGGGAATGGTGAAAAGTGAATCCAGTTTCTTCTCAAAATCATCCTTGCTTTTAAAAAGACCAACAAGCCCTTTCGGATCATGAGGTGCAAAGAATGTGGATTGCCATGCATTGGCTTCTCTGTACATATATTCGTAGTAAGGAAAAGTCGGATCAAACTTCTTAATCCACTCCCCGTTAGCCAGGCGTCCCCGCATAAATTCAGTTGATGGATCAAAAACATTTTTATAATTGGATGCCCTTTTCATGAGCATCCTGTAATTTGCTGTGTCGTTCAGCTCTTTTGCCAACAGCGCTACTGCATAATCATCGTATGAGTATTCAAGTGTTTTAGTGACTCCTGCAGTAGCTTTGGTTTCAATTTTCGGGTTCTCAATATCTTTTTCGGGGACATAGCCTTTTTCCATATACTCCGTGATATAAGGCCTGGTCCCCCCTTCTATTGTTGCATTTCTCAAAAGTAGATTATATGCGCTTTTTACATCAAATTCTCTTAATCCTTTCAGGTAAGATCCTGATATAAAGGCAGACGCATGGTCGCCATGGAAAAATGTGGGCATGAATCCGGTCTTTTCACCTTTATCAATAAGCGATTTAATAACGTCAACGGTTACCACAGGAGACAGCATTCCAAGTAATACCAGTTTGTTCCTGTAATCGTCCCATAAAGATGGCTCAGTATAATAATTGAACCCTTTATTTACAACGTTCCCTTTTAAATCTGTGAAGTCGCCGTTTATATCACTCCTTAAAGCAGGCCAGAGAAACGATCTGTATAAAGTAGAATAGAAGATTCCACGCTGTCTTGCAGTTCCTCCTGTCACAGTAATTCTTGACAGTAATTTTTCCCATTTTTCGGAAGCCTCTTTTCTCACCTGAGCAAAACTTTTCCCAAGCATCTCTTTTTCCAGGTTCTCCTTTGCATTTTTTATACTTACAAATGAAAACCCTATCTGTATTTCCAAAGGTTTTGACTCATCAGCAAAATTGACAACTGATATTTTCTTTTTATCTTTTTTCAGTGAATCAATGTTCAATATTTTATGATTTGTAACTGCATAGAAGTACATCTTTTCTCCTGCCTGCTGGAAACCAGTGAAAACATTTGTCCCTTCCTGCAGAATATTCCAACTTCTTACCCTCTCATTCGATATGGAAAGATCAACCATCAGTTTTTTACTGTCGCCGGCCTTGAAAGTGTACTTATGAAAAGCGCAGCGCAATGTCGAAGTAAGTTCTGCATTTACATTATAACGTTCGAGAAAAACCTGGTAATAACCGGGATGGGCAGATTCCTTTTTATGACTGAACGGAGAAGAATAATCATCGGGATATATATTGCCTGTGACAGGTAAAATCGGAATATTACAAAGATTCCAATGCCCTTTACTCGTATGTATAAAAGCATAAATGACGGTATCTTCATATTGATACCCTGAACCACTTTTGAATTTAGTAACAGGACTCAGCTGAACCATGGCATTTGGAAGCGATGATCCCGGGAATACCTCTGCTCCCCAGGTTCTGTGAGTAGGTTTATATCCTATATCAACACTATCCCACAATGTGGCTGTACCTAAAAAGGGATTGACATAGTCAGTCAGATGTTTTTGCCCCTGCAAAAAAGCTGTTAAAGAAAAAAACAGTACAATAGAAACAAATTTTTTGATCATATTTATTGCTTTAGCTGATCAGTTAATAATTGTGTCAAGCTTCTTCCAGATGTCATCTAAAAATTTAGATGGTACAAGGGCGTTTGAAGTGTATTCCTCCATTTTATCTTTTTGGTGTCCTGCTTGTAAAGTAAGCAATAAGTGAATAAACTGCACCAATAATTAACAGCATGAATACAAAATTTATTAAAGTGTCACTCACTGAATGAGATCTGCTGTCGATGTCAATGAACGAATAAACCGCAAACGCTTTTCAAAGCACACGCTGTTTTCCACACCAATATATTGCCCGTAATTTGGGATCTGCTTATATCCGTTCTTTATGTAAAGTGCAATTGCGTCCTGCTGCCGTTTCCCGGTCTCCAAAACGCATTTTGCATACTCCATTTCACCGGCCCATTTTTCCAGTTCCGTAAGGATTTTTGTGGCTATCCCTTTTTTTCTGCCATCCGGTGAAACATACATTCGTTTTACCTCCATTGCTTCAGCGCTGAATTCTTTTATTGCTCCGCAACCAACAGGTTTTTCATCATTATAAGCGACAACCACAAACCTGATTTTATCAATTTTATTAAATTGCGAATAAAAAGAATGTTCATCTCCGTCGACTATAGCAAGTTCTGCATCAAGTGATTTTACCAGTGACATAAAATCGTCATTATCGGAACTTGTTCTTACCAGATTTGTCATATAGTACCGCTTAAATACCATACAACAGACAATCCATTCCTCCCCGATGATTTGAGATAACCATTTTCTGATTCTTTATCACCAGTCATATAGTAAACTGTTACTTTGAATGCCTTTGGATCCTTTTCATAGTCAGTAACAACATAGTTGCCTGCGAAGGATGAATCCACAACAGAAGTTTTATATTCATCCATGAACACTTTCTGTCCCGTCAGACTTATGGTATAGAACATAGAAATGAGAATGAGAAGTCTTTTCATATTTTGTTAATTGATTAATTATTTCATCCGTACAAAATTATTTATAATAGGTCGGATGGAGCTCGCATGTTGATTTTGTTCATACAAGTTTGTGTTTTTAGTTAAACATGCTCGGTTAATATTCTGAAAGTACAGATATTTCTGATAAGTAGTTTTTACCGGAGACATTTTTTTTGAATCTAAAGTAATCAGTCAAAACTGTCCAATCAGCATCGGATGGTTTTTGCCTGTTCTGCCAGACGGCTGGAGTTAATGGTTAACGATGAAGTTATCAAGATAGACTAAGACCAGGTTGTTTTAAAAGAAGATTGACCTCTTTTGAAATTAATTTTTGAAGTTTGATTGAATAGGTCTTACTGTTATTTCTTATAATGTAGAAATCAACGATGTCAGAGAGTCTGATCCTGGTTCTATTTGACCAGACTATCTTGCGTTTAGCCTTTGTTTTACTTCTTTTTCAAAAGCAATATTTTCGATGAATAATCCTTGCTCTATTTCTTTTTTTGAAGCGATTATATCATCAAGTTGTTCCTGAGTCAATTGGATTACTGCAGTTTCAGTTTTGGAGTCAGGAATTGTTTTTAATGCTTTGAGAAAAGAAACGTCGTTAATTTCCGATATCCTGTGGATTAATAATGTCTTTAAATGAAAACGACAAGCATATATCAGAATATCAGAATCGTCAACCTGATAAACTAATCTATGCTCCAGGTCAATACGTCTCGACCAATATCCGGCAAGGTCAAATTTTAACGGTTCAGGTTTGCCAATCCCTTCATAAGGAGTTCGTTGAATGTCCTTAATTAATGCATTAATTTTCTTGAGGGTCTTTTTGTCCTCAGTCTGCCAATAGACATAATCCTCCCATGCATTTTTTGAAAAAATAATTTTCATCATTCCTCAATCAAGCTATGTTTAGCCCTTTTTCCGGTCTTCATTTGCTCAATAGATTCAAAAAGCCTTTTTGCATTTTTCTTAGAACTTAATAAATGCAATGTCTCCATGATGGAATTATATTCGACAAGGGAAATTAAAACGGTCCCTTTGCCGGATCCTCTCTTGATAATCAAAGTCTCGTTGTTATTTTCGACGTTATCAAGATAGTTTTTAAGTCCAGTTCTGAATTCTGTATAATTTGCAGCAATCATTTGTGTATTATTTTAAGTATTTAATAAAGTACAAATATACGTACTTTATTATGGCAATTCAAATATTTGTTGATGAGTGAACTTCGAAATGAATTTCTGGTTTGGTTCTTGCCAGTCCCGATGGGTGGCTCGATTATTCTCCTCATAGGATATTTTTCCAGGTGGGAAAATCCCGATAAATGGGTCTAAGTAGTCACGTCATGATAAAATTGTCTTGATGGCACAGCAAAAACCATGACGAGCAACTTACCTTTATTGTTCGTGTTGGCAATAGTGCATTATTATTTGAGGATTAGTTTATAGATATCCGGGAGTCGATGTTCAAGATAAACAGGGACATTTTCTGTCATCAACACTACTTCCCCTTTTTCAATCTGTAGAATGTTGTCATAAACTTTAATCCGTTTTGAATTATCAACAATCAAAATATTATCGAAAAACCTGAAATGTAAGTTTAAGTTTTTATATCCCGCTTTCCATTTCAAATCAATTGTCTCATTATTAACAAAATGTCCCTTAAATTCTGTACGAACTTGAATTCTATGTCTTGCAATTTCCTGATTGGCTAAGCAAAAAAAAATCAAGTTGATTTGATATATAGAGGCATAAGTTGATTTGCCTGCTCCATTACATCCAGCAATTATTGTTAAATCAGGCATTTGCCTTTAAGGAACTTTTAAGATCAGGGTTTAGGTTCCCGTTCCTTTTGCGAATCTGAAACAATTTTTCTTGAGGAATAACCTGATTATGTAGAATAACCTTGGCTTTACTCATTTGTTGATTAACACTTACTCCTGTTATAAGTTTTTCCTTACACATTATGCAAAAATACAAATATTCTATTAAAATGTATCACTATATGTCAATTTTCATTTAGCAGTATTGCCAAAGGCCTGGCAATAAAATTAGTAGGCGTTACCTGACGCAGCACCGGGAAGAGTCCCGGTACTTTAGCCAGAATATTGTCACGGCGGGCAAGCCAGCATAGCCTCCCCGATTTATCGGGATAGTGCAACGTGAGACTTCATGCTTGGCCTACGTGCTACATGAAGTCCTCTTTATTATATGTAGGGTTAATTTTAAAACTGTCCAGATGTATGAGAACTTTTCGTCCAGTTCTAAAATCTCGTCGAGTCGTAGGGGAGTGCTGACAGGCTCTTTTGCAGCTTTTGGCAATGGGTAAGATTGTGAGAGCTGCAAATGTGCCTGACAGCCAGAAGGCCGTCTTTCTTTGTTTGCATTTATTTTAATGAAATTGAAGCCGAAAGTTTAAATGCAAAGTTGTCTCTGGTTTTATCAAAACTATAATAACCATAGCGATAAAAAGTCCCTATGCCAAACCCAATGTAAAAAGCATTTATATATTTAAACTTAAGTATGTTATTTATTATTAAGCCCGATTCAAGATAACCTTTGTCTTTTTCTTTAAAGTCAATCCCTTGATATGATGCGTTTTTAATTGTCCCCCAACCTGAGTTTTGTACAATTACAAATTGAGGTTTAAACTTTGGTGTCTCAAATAAAAGTGAACCAAAATTGTGTGAGTAAAAAAGATTTAAATATTTGTCTGAAAGGAATTCATAGGGCCTCATTGTTTGAAAAGTATTATTCATAATCAGAGGAAGATTCCTATTATTGCTGCCTTCACTTGTAAAAAGCAGACTATAAGGGACACTTTTATCAATTATCCCACTTGCAAGTCTGATATTTGATTGTCCAATCCTTCCTTTATATGCAATTACATCTAGTGTGGTCTCAATACGGTTATACGTGTAACTTTGCTTATTAAAAAGATTTAGTCCTTTTTTGAAGGTAATATTGACTATCGGGTTACCCCTTTTATTTATTATTCTCTGGGAACCTATTGTAGCTAATTCTTCACCAAAAGCATATTTGAAGGAAATCTGAATTTCATCGGCATGATAATTAGTCAGCGGTAACCCCTTGTATTGATATTCATAAGTAGGTCTCATTTCTTTAATACTGAGTCCGGTTGATACTTTTGCATAACGAAATAAACGGAAATTTAATTCGGCTTTTTCTTCAATAAAATTGTCCATGCGATACGCAATGTATCTTCTAAAAAATTCGCCAAAAGAAAGTATCGTATAATTATCATTGAAATCTAAGCCAGGCTCTTTTAGGTTATTCTGATAAGAAAACTTTAGCTGTATTTCTTTATACTTATTAATATCAAATACTAATTGACCACCATATTTCAACTTGCTGTCATTAAAACCGTATCCAACAAAACCACCAAGAGAGATAAATTCCGAAAGTTTCTCGTTAGTATACAGCCCAATCCCTAATCTAGTCCCTTCGTATTTATTAAAACTGTATACTTTGGAAATATCTATATCCAAAAAATTCATTGGAATTTTGCCACCCATTAACTTTGGATAGAGTTCAGCCCAATAATCAAACTTGCGTTTTTTGCCAATACTGTCCATGAAAAGATATGTGTTCTTTTCTCTGATATTAAGTGAATCTAAACGGGCAATTTTCAAAATTGGATCGCTATTCTGTATTGAAATCTGATCTAAATACACTTTCTCATAGTTAATTGAATCATAGCTTATTGAGGGGTTGAAGTCCACATTCTCTATTATAGATGTAACCAGATATACCGGATATGCTTTTATATTCCGATTGATCTGCATTGATACAAAACCAATTTCTTCATCTAATTTTGTAGGAAACCATCTCTCATTTATATATTCGTAATCTTGTCTGAATTTAAAATCAATTAGTCCTCTTTCGGATGGTTCGGTTACGATATTCTTAATTGCATAACCATTGGAACTTATGTAAAAGTTCCCTTTGAGGCCGTTAAAGTATGTACCCTTTTTCGGATAATATTTGATTACAAAAATTGTGTCAATTGAACTCACGAAACTTTCTTCAAGACTAAAGTTGTAACTTTTTAGACAATCATCAGAAAGAGGACTCAAATACTCTTCAATTGTTTTATCATTTGAAATTGGAATCTTAAACAAAGAAATATTGTTATTATAAAAAGATATTGAGTTGTGAAAACTTGAGAAAAAACTGAGACCCATCAACGGGTTATCAAATCCTGAGGTTTTTGTCGCAATTATTTTATTATCAGTCCGATTATTAATCCGGGAACATAATGCAACTGATTCTGAAATAAAAAGTGCATGTTTGTTTAGGAGTTTATTTTTTCTAATAGCCATACTATCAAGTGCAGTAGCATTGTTTGATAACTTGAAGTCATAAATAGATTTTATATAGCACTGATACCTATATTTTTTATAGTTTTCAAAATTATTTTTTTCTTTATTCTTGAGAACATTATTAATGATTCTGACAGCTGGATTATTCGATGGAGTAATGATTACTTCGTTGATATTAAGAGTATCAGCCTCCATTTCTACAATGAAATTAGACATATTTAATTCCGGACTAAGCAATATTTTGGTTTGTTTATATCCGACACAGCTAACTGTTATACTTTTTATCTGTGGATCAAATATTTCAAAACTTCCATAAATGTCTGAAATTACCCCTGCTTGAGAAGATTGCTTTTGATATGCCACTGATGCAAAGGCAATAGGTAATTTGGTGTCTTTTTCAATTATGGTACCTTTTATATATGATTGCGAATTTGCAGATAAACTTATTATTAGACAAAGGATAATGGGACATAAATATTTCTTAATTGTCATGGGGCAAATATATAATAAGCTTAATAAGGACAAGGTCGAATAATTATGATTACTGACAAAATAATCTTAGAATAAAAGAAACTACTTTGGGATTTTATACTTCTTTAAAAGTCACGACTAAAGTCTTAAAGTTTAAGATTTGTTGCAACAAAATAGTCCTGAGAAGGCAAAAAAGCATGTGTTTGGCAGCAGCGTAGGGTGTCGTGGTGGCGGCTGCCAAACTCTTGCTTGTGTGTTGGGAGTCCTGGCAGCAGCCCTATTGACATTGTCACGGCAGCAGGAGTAGTCATGGGAGACAAAATTTGATAAGTGAAATTAAATTTAATCGCATAGACCTTTGGGGCTGATTATCAAGTTGTCCGGGCTGCCGAAGCCAATTAATTAAAGCCCTATTGACTTTATAGCGGTAGCAGGAATAGTCACGATGCAGAAAGTATGATAAGTTGAAATAATTTTGATCGCATAGACTTTGGGGTTTATTACGAAGCTGTCCGGGCTGCCGACTGTGTCCCGCGAAGCCTTTGCCCTGATATAACGAATTTGTCTCGTGTAAGGAGGCGAAGCGGGAAGGCCATTAATTAAAGCACCGGCTTGTTAGCGTTTCGTTTGTTTTTATTCTACATACTGTCAGGGAATTAACTGAATACTCAAAATATAAAATCCATAATCGATTGTCGGTATAGAATCAATATAGATAGTTTTAATCTTTGATACAACGAACTGAATTTGCCAGTTCAACTTTACGGTAACCATTTTTCAAGATAAAATCATTGTCATTATTCATGATACGAGCCCAGCCAACTTCCGGATTAAATTCGTCTCCGGTGGAAGTCCACCAGACTGCCTGCAACCCCAATGGCGTAAACTCACCTTTTGTGTTGCGAGTACCCACTGGCAAGGCCGAAAAACCGGATTTATTGCGGTAAGCGGGGTAGTCGGTATTACCTATTGATCCTGCGACGTTGGATTTAATCCATAAAGTTGTATTGGCAAGAGATTTCCCGAGTTTATTATATGTCTCATAATTTGTACTGCCATCGTATTTATACCCGTTATTGAGGAGCCACACTTCGAGAGTACCCCAATCAAAATCAGTTGCTACATGCCATCCAGACGGACACAGTTTACGGTTGTCAGTTACCGTAAACCATGTATACACTCTACCATAAATAGCCACGTTTGCTTCATCCCCGTTACCTGACGCCCATTGATATTCCGGATTGCTTTCTGCTGTTACATCTTTATTTATAGGAATGGTTGTGCCAATAGGATCACCGTTGTTATATTTTGTGGTTTTTAGGTTCTGTGCCATCCATAATTGATTGCCAATTGTCACTGTATAGTATTGATTCCCGTCAATATCTGATATTGTACTGGTGTATGTCTTGAGGATTATTTCATTACCATACCCAATGCCAACACTATTTATTGCATATGCCCGCAAATAATAAGTTGAATTTGGAATCAGATTGGTTATGGTAGTAGTGAAATTTGTACCTTCTAAACTACTGAGAACTTTATTGTCAGATGTAGTTGGATTATTTGAATTACTCCAACACATGCCTCTTTCAGAAACAGGAGATCCAAAATCAGAAAGAATATTTCCTCCACTTAATGCTGAGGTAGTTGTAATTTCGGAAATATCTTTTGTTGTAATTATTGGCTTAGCAAACGTGGTAAATGAAAATCCTAAACTATTTGTAGTCCCCAATTCATTTGTAGCAGTAATCCTGTAATAATATTTTGTGCCTTCTGTTAATCCGGATAAAACAACACTTACGTTTACCGGTGTACTGCCATCTAATGAGTTTTGAGTCGGAGTGAGTCTGTTTCCATAACTATTGTCGATTCCCCATTCAAAGGAAATTGTTGTCGGCAAGTAATTTGGATTAACTGAACCATTCAATGTTGCAGTACTTACGCTGATAGATGTTGCATCAAGTGTGGTAACAGAAGGAACCTGTCCAAGTGTTGTAACTGTCATGTCACTGCTATAAGTTATTCCTAGAGAATTTTCTGCTTTTATTCTGTAATGATATATTTTACCTGGATTCAAACCAGTCAGAGCAGCAGTTACATTCCCATTTGAGTCACCACTCAGGGGACTTTGAGATGCAGGAGAGGTATTCCCATAGGTTGTTGTTAGTCCATATTCAAAAGTAACAGTTGTTGTCAGAGAATTGGGATTAACAGTTCCATTTAAGGTTGCTGAGGTTGTCTGAATTTCAGTTGCATTTGTAGATGTTGATGCAGGTTTGTCACCGATTGTTTTAAATGATACTGAAGAGCCATAACTTATTCCGGCGCTGTTGGTTGCATATGCTCTGACAAAATAGCTTGTATTTGGAGTTAACTGAGTAAGATTACTTGTAAAAGAGCCTGAGCCTTGGCTGTCGGAAGTTTTATTGTTGGTTATTTCGGGATTATCAGAGGTATTCCAGCAAACGCCTCTTGAAATTACAGAAGCACCTCCATCGTCAGTCACATTACCACCTGAAACAGCAGATGTAGTTGAAATTGCAGAGACAGGAACTGTTGATAAAACAGGAGGCACAGGTTTTTCTTTACATGATGAAATAATAAAGATTGTAAGGATAATTCCAAAAATGTTGAATAGGTTTTTCATAAAGTTTAGTTTAGTGTATTAAATATATTTATTATTTTACTAAGGTTGTGATATACTTAGCTTAATAATTCGGAGAATATTTTGGTAATATTTCTCAAGGCCAATAGTTAGCGTTCGTTTAGTCTTGGTAAATATGATGAATTTTGTGTCAAGTTAAATTGTCCAGAATAGATTGAGTCAGAGTGTATGCATCTATCTCGTAATAGCCTGTAAATGAATGATAACGGCTCGGTGGTATAGTTGAGTTGCCGTCCGTGTCGGGGTTGGCATGCGTTTTTGCAAAGTCCTGGTAAGTGGGCAGGATTTCCATGTCACGATAAAGTTGTCCAGATGGCTGAGTCCCGATAAATGGCACGAATTTGTCACGTCAAGATAAAATTGTCAAGATGGCGATGCAAAAACCATGACAACAGCGCGTCGGCCAGCAGCCCTATTGACTTTGTCTCGGTAGCAGGATTTGTCATGGTACACAAAATTTAATAAGTGATTTGAAGTTACTCGCATAGACTTTTTGAGCTGATTGTGAAGTAGTCCGGGCTGCTGAAGGCAATTACCCATAGCACCATCCGTGTTAGGCACTGTGCTTATTTTTTTCTTATATACTTGAATATTTGTATCGGGAAGCTAAAAGTTTATTTAGTGCAAAAATTACAATTCCTAAAACTAAGAGGTAAGTAATAAGAAGCTGTCCAATATTTGAAAACCCATTTTGAGGGCTGAATAATATTCTATGAATTAAAGTGCCTATTTTTAAACTAATACCGGTAATATTAATACTCAAAATCTTTAATAAACTCAATATCAAGGTATCAAATGTGATGAATATTAAAAAGAATAATCCAACATTATGAAATACTGATTTTTTACGATTCTCAAATCTGATTTTATTCATTACCGAATGGTTGAAATCAGGGTTTGCTAATTCAAGCTTACTATCCGCCAGAATTCTTTTTGTCAACTTATCAATATTTGAGTTATCCATTATATGAGGTTGTGAATTTCTGATTTTAATCTTTCTTCCAGTACTATATACATTTTTTTCCTTGCCCTATGAATTTTCATTTTCAGGGTTTTTTGTGAAATATTAGTTATTTCAGCGATCTCATCTATTGAGTTTTCATTTAAATAATACAGTGTTAATAATAATCTATCTTCAATACAAAGTTCACCGAGAGCATAATTAATGAATTTCTGTTGATCAGCCTGTATCAGACCCTTATATACTGATTCGACATTCTCAATTATTGAATCAGATACTTTATCAATATCAATGTTACGTGTATCTTGTTTTTCTCTTTTTAGTTTAGATAAAGAATTGTTCACTACTATTCTGTAAAACCAGGTAGAAAATTTAGAATCGAACCTGAATTTCTTTAATGACTGAAATGCTCTTAAAAAAGAATCCTGAACGATTTCTTCTGCGTCCTCTCTATTGTTTATTATCCGAAAAGCAATTGAGAAAGCCATATCCTTATATTTTTCAATGAAATATGAAAATTTAGATATATCTCCTTCAAGAACTTTTTGAAGGTAAAGGTTTTCCATTCCTTATATCTATTTCTTGTCTCCTCTTCTCTTAATGAGAGAATAGCCAATAAGGCCAATACCTCCAAATAGAATAGCCAGAATTCCCATAATGTCATCTTTTAAAGCAATCGTTTCTACTAATATATAGCCAATTAACAAACCGACACCCGTACATCCTGCCAACATACCCCACAACAAAACATCTTGAAAAGGGCCATCTTTCTTTTCAGTAGTAGTAATGTTAATACCCTTTTCAATTAATGACATTCTTTCCTTATGTTTCGCTTTTTGTATAAAAAACAACACTAAAATAATAGTTATTGGTAATACGCCGAGAATAATTGCCATTGAGATTAAATCATCTACTTTCATATCAGAATTTTTTATTTAGTTTAACAAACTGTTCATTTAACATTTGACTACATAAATTGGTATTTGGTAACCAGTTTAAAATTTTTATAGAAAACCAATTACTTAATAATTCCTTTCCCCCCTCCCTGTTCTTCATCAGTTTCAATCTGTCTATCGAGTTTTTTCCGGATTTCCCAATATTAAATTTATAACTTAAACGAATGAAAAAGAGATGGTTGAGATCAATTGCATCTTTAGTGTCCTGGACGATTTTGTCAGTTGTGATCGTCTTATTGTCATAGACATAATTCTTACTCCACGGATTTATCGAAAAAACACTAATACTGACTTTTTTACTTATTGATTTATTCAAACCTACAACAAAATCGTAATAATTGTGTGTAACGCTCTGATAATTAATTATAGGGGCATTGTAATTATACTCAAATATTACAACCCAATCCTTTGGAAATACGATTTGAGAAGAAACATTAAGTCTCCATGAAGTACGATTCATTGGATCATTGATGCCATATTCGGGTAGTGCTTTGAGCTCTCGTTTATAATAGGTCAAAGATGGGCTTATTGTCCAAATTTTCATCACTGCAAGCGTCCCGGAAATTGTAATACCATATTCAAAATCATTACTTACATTACTATACTTTCGTAACAAAACTGAATCCGATGTTGTGAAGTTTACCTGCCTTATGTCATTTTTGATAAAGCTTAAATACGGCCGGTAACTCAGGTACATTGGTTCAACTAATTGTATGCGATGAGTAAGTTCCAACTTGTCCGAATAACCAGGTTTTAGATCAGGGTTGCCAGTCGACTGCATATATGAATCGTCTTTGTAGTTAGTGGGACTTAATTGATTAACAGTTGGACGTGTTACAGATTTCCTGTAACTTAGTCTGAGTGTATGATTTTTCCCAAGCTTATATTGAGCTGATACCGAAGGAAGCAAACTATTGTACTGATTCGTAGTATCATATCCGTGAACTATATGAACATCTGATATTTCATAACGGACACCTGTTTGGAGGTTTAGTTTACCCACATTCCACGATAAATTCGAATATACTGAATGTCTGTATTCATTGTAATTAATCAGGTCGGAATACTCTGCGATGGCATCATTGTATAAAAAATCTGCTCTAAGTAAATTCCCATTATACCCTGCTGATAACTTTATTTTTTCCGAAAATGGATAAGTATAATCAACCTTTAGGATTAATTGCCTGGTATTGTTTTCTGTAATCTGGTCAAGTTCATTTGATATTTGGTCGGATATAATTCCTTCTGAGATATAGTTCTGTTCGTAATAATCACTGATATTGATAATTCGTTTATTGCTCAAATAGCTTTCAAAGGATATTTCATGAAATTTCTTTGCAAATTTATGTTGATAGTAAAGGGAATAATCATAATAATAATTCTTGCTAATACTTGAATTTCTACTTTTGTTATGAGTACTTATTTGATTTGATGTAAAAATGTTATCAGATATGAATATACTCTTAACAGGTATATTTGGACGGATTGAACTGTAGAAGTTAAACAGATTATTATCATTTGAAAACCAGTCAATCCCATAACTGAACCCAGCTTTATTCCCATAATTCTTTCCATTAATATTTTGGGATAAGACACTTGAATCAGGAGGGAATGTTATGCGTCTGTTTGATGATTCTGAATTGTACTTTTGAAGATTGTAATTGCCAGCAATATAAAAACGCACCTTTTTGTAGAATAAATCAATGCTCCCATTGTTTTTGCCTAGAATAGTTCCTGAAGTTGGTATATCTATTCTCATCCTTGCGCTTAATCCGTATTGGATATCTTTTTTCAGAATAATATTGATTACAGCATCTATATCGCTGTCATATTTTGCACCAGGATTAGTAATAACTTCGATTTTATCTACCAACCCGGGATTAAGTTGCATCAGGTAATTACGATCAACAATTCGTCCATTTATTTGGAAGAGAATATTGTTGCTCCCGGCCAATTTTACGTTGTCTGAAATATAATCTACGGTAACATCAGGTAGTTGTCGTAATAGTTCGAGACCGGATTGGGCAATCTCTGCTGATCTGTTATTAATTGCATAAATGGTTTTGTCGTCTTCTAAAACACCAGTTAATTTATGTCCGGTTACAACTACTTCACCTAACGATTTCGATTCTGTTATTAAATTAGTATTTCCAAACTTAATCGAGGATTTCTGAGCAGTCAATTCAAATTCAGATACAAATTCCTTTCGGTAGCCAAGAAATGAAATTCGCAATAAATATTTTCCGTAAGGGACATTTTCTAGAAGGTATTTTCACTCGTTGTTTGTTAAAGTACCATTGACTAATGTTGAATCACTACTTTTTAGGAGTTCTACAGTTGCAAAAGGAACTATTTTATTTGTCTCTGCATCAGTAACAAATCCTTCAATCTTGCCAGGATCAGACGCGATTAAATTAAAGGAATAGAATACATAGACGAATAGAGTAATTGCGAATCGAATAAATTTACCATTCATAATTTTAAGTTTTCAAGTTTAACATTTTGTTTTCCATGCATAGGACTACACGAAATGTAACCTGGTAACTAAATTATGAAGGTATCTTGATGAAGTATGAGTATATTATATCCAAAGAGCTCGTGGTATGCTCAGTAAACAATGCCGGCGCAAACCGGTAATCACGGGTAGATAATATTACGAATGTTTGTTTTCATGATAAAATTGTCAAGATGGCGATGCAAAAACCATGACAACGGCGCGTCGGCCAACAGCCCTATTGACATTGTCACGGCAGCAGGATGAGTCACGGAATACAAATTTTGATAAGTTGGTTTAATTTTGATCGCATAGACTTAAGGAGCTGATTACGAAGCTATCCGGGCTGCTGAAGGCAATTACCCATAGCACCATCCGTATTATGGTTAGTTAGAATTTTAAATCTTAGGGTTATGCACTTTTTAATATTTTGTCAAAGTAATCAGTCCAGATAGATTGGTAGTGGTTCTATCATCATAAGAAATTTGTCAAAGTAACTAATCTTGGGTGATAAGCAGGGGTGGTATCGATAAAGTAATTCTGCCTTTTTTTATATATGGTTTGTTGATTGTTGTAAAAAAAATTGTCTATTGTGCAAATTTATCCGACTGTTTGTCTCCTGAGTTTTTTTTGAAGCCGATGTGGAATTTAGAAAACCAACCTTGTATCTTTGTAAACCTTCTTCTGATAAATTTACCGCCACTATTTTTTTCTTTATAATTCTGGTTACCAATTAATAGCGCGATTGGCTTAAGTTCTTCATATTCCTCACAAAAAACTTTCAACATTGCAGCAAACGGCAAAAACAATATCATTCCGGCCACGCCCCAGACTAAAGCGCCAATGATCAGACTTAGAATGGCTACTAATGCATTAATATGTAAACTACCTCCCACAATTTTTGGACTGAGAAAATTATCCGAAATCAATTGAACGGCCCAAAATAAAATTGCAACTGCTATTACCGGCCACAGAGAATCATAAGACACAAAAGCATATAGGATAGGAATAATAGCTCCAAAAGCTGTTCCTACGTAAGGAACGATGGACAAAACAGCACCTAAAAAGCCAAAGAGGAAAGGATTGTCAATGCCGATAATCCAAAGCCCAATGCTATTTGCTAATCCTATTATAATGATGAGTAGAATCATTCCGGACAAATATTTTTGTCCAACCTGCTGAATTGATTTAAACATCTTTACAACTCTTTCTCTTTTATCTTCAGGAGAAAACCTGATAAATGCCTGTGTTAATCCATTTCTGTAGATTAAGATTAGAAAAGTAAATATAATTGTTCCAAGCAGTCCGGCGAGAAAAGTTGTCGTAGTGGTGAAGGTTTTGCTTACCAATGAGCCTGTCGATTCGTTAAGCCAATCCTTGATTTTGTCAGATAGCTCATTTTTATCCAAATTTGATATAATGTTCACATTCTTGTTGATATATAAAGTGACGTCAGCAAAAGCACGGATGATTCTATCCTGGAAGTTAGATAACTCTTTTGAGAGTTCGATAATTTGAGTTGAGAAAAGGAAAATGCCTCCTCCAATTATTAAAATCACTGTTAAAATGGAGAGAAAAGCAGCGAGTATTTTATTCATTCCCCATGACTCAAACTTCTTTGTTAACGGAAACAGTATAAAGGACATAAGCAAAGCAAAGCCTAAAGGAATTAGAATAGATTTAGCCAAAATTAAGATTGCAAAAATCGCAAATACGGTGGCCAAGGCATAAAACAGTTTTTGAAAAGATAGATTCATCTTAAATAAGTACAAAAAGCAAATATATAAAATTGATCAACTATAATCAAATTAACCGATCCCTGTTAATAGGTAGAGTTTGTCTTATTATAAGAAATTTGCTTTGGTATCCAATCCCGGTAAGATGTAGAGGTTTTCTCTTCATACAAAATTTGTCAAGGTGAAAATCCAGGTATGCAAGCAGGTATTGTCTCCGTAGAGAAACCATTCTTTTTCTGTTAGGATTAGTTGCCGTCCGTGTCCGGGTTGGCATGTGTTTTTGCACAGTCCCGGTAAGTGGGCAGGATTTCCGTGTCACGATAAAGTTGTCCAGATGGCTGAGTCCCGATAAATGGCACAAAGTTGTCACGTCATGATAAAATTGCCCAGATGGCGCTGCAAAAACCATGACAACAGCGCGTTGGCCGACAGCCCTATTGACTTTGTCTCGGCAGCAGGAATAGTCACGGTACCTAAAGTTTGATAAGCGGAATTAAATTTGATCGCATAGACTTTTGGAGTTGATTACCAAGCTGTCCGGGCTGACGAAGGCAATTAAACCTACCATCCGTGTTAGTGTTATTTCTTTATTAAATCATGATCATCGGCGATAATTTCTGTCCCATCCTATTCCAATAGATGACGAGAAGTTGTCCTTCTATGTGAAATTTGTCAAGGTTAATAATCCAGGTAGATGAGAGGAAGTTGTCTCGGTAAAAGACTTTTGTTTACAACCGATTCTTATTCCTTTTCAAATCTAATTAGCTCTTCTAAAAAAGTGGTTGTGTTTCTTATCCTTTTTTCAAACAAGTTTTTATAAAACCAAATTGCTAAAGGATAATATAATATTAATGATAAAACGATAGCTATAATATATCTGTAAGGATGTGCGAATAAATCAAAGTTACGCATAGCTTTTGCTAAAATTGGTGATACGGAAATTGCAAAAACAGGAAACACATATAACTCATATTTCTTGAATTGCAGATACTTTTGCTTAAAAATATTGACAGATTTTTGAAGTTCAATTATCGGGGAATAATAAAAGTCAATATTTGATAGAAGCCTTATTTTCGTAAATGAGAAATAAAGGTAAATTATGAAAGTAAAACTTGTTATTAATCCTGGTAATAAGAATTTAAGCTCAGTTGAAAATCTTATTGTAGCGGATACAATATAAAGAAGGAAAATAATGCCAGTTGCAAGAGAAATTATCTCGTAGGTTAGTGGAGCGTTCATCTCTTTTTTTGATTTTTCCAAATTCATCTTTCGTAGAAGCTCCTCATTGAATTTAAGGTTTTCAGTGAGTTTCTTGTCGTATTGTGCCCAAGTAGTTTTTAAGTCATCTAATTCCATGATTTCAAGGTTTTAATTGTTACTAAATTGTTCTTTAAGGATTTTCTTAATCCTACTAATTTTTGTAGCCACATTTGTCTCTGAAATTCCAAGAATATCTGCAATGTCCTTATATTTATTGTCATCTAAATAGAGCAATATCAGAGCCTTGTCTATCTCATTTAGATTCTCAATAAATTGATAAAGCATTACAATGTTCTCGTCTTGTTCAGGAACATGCTCGAAATTGGATAAAGATATTACTGATTCATCTATTGTTACTTTATTGCCATTGTGTTTACTATCATTCCGATAAAAGGATATTGCTGTATTCAATGCAATTCTGTAAATCCATGTAGAGATTTTAACGCGTCCGTCAAATTTCAGGAATGAATTCCATAATTGCATCAAAATTTCTTGCTGCAAATCCTTTCTGTTTTCAGGATTCGAACAGTAAGAATAACAAACCTTAAAAATCAGATTTTGATTGTTCTTAATGGCTGAAATGAATTTATCCTTTTCCACTTTGAGTTTTTAGTGTTTTCTATATTATTCGCAGAAAAGTGGAAAAAATCACAGAATTAGCCCAATATTTTTAAAAAACCGCATTCTCAATTGGTCGCTTACAGCCATATGGTATAGTTAAGTTGCTGCAGATCCATGTCTTTGAGAGTTTTTTGCAGGAACTGATAGACGGCACAAAGTTGTCCAGATGGCGTAGTCCAGGTAGATGGTACGGAGTTGTCATGTCACGATAAAATTGTCTTGATGGCAAAGTCCCGGTTGACGGGCAGGAGGTTTCTTATCAAGGTGTACTTTAAAAGTGGCAAAGCAAAAAACGATGACAGCGGCGCGTCGGCCAGCAGCCCTATTGACTTTGTCTCGGTAGCAGGATTGGTCAGGGTACACCAATTTACTAAGTGAAATAAAGCTTGAGGCATAGACTTTAAGGGCTGATTATCAAGTTGTCCGGGTTGCAGAAGGCAATTAACTATAGCACTTATGATAAAAGCATAGTCTTAGGTCAGTTACCAAAAATATCAGTAACTTAAAGTGTCCAAACTAATACCATAAGACTATGCAACCACAAGGTACAAAAAAAATCGATTTTAAAGGCAAA
>Ga0209540_10000709_pt1 | contig 28484 bp, 26 predicted proteins | sample BarGraIncu01121A_FD_184501 | JGI IMG/M metagenome (GOLD analysis project Ga0209540, IMG submission 184501) | Arctic peat soil microbial communities from Barrow, Alaska - Barrow Graham LP Incubations 011-21A (SPAdes) (version 2) | ecosystem: Environmental > Terrestrial > Soil > Wetlands > Peat... | reverse complement strand
TTCGTACAACGAAGAAACGCTTGAAAACGGTGAAACCCGTGTGGTGTTGAACTTACCTCCGGTATTAGCTCCGATAAAAGCTTGTATTATGCCATTGGTAAAAAAAGACGGTTTACCCGAAAAAGCTCGCGAGATAATGAATGATCTGAAGTTTGATTTCAAATGTGGATACGATGAAAAAGATTCTATCGGAAAACGTTATCGTCGGCAGGATGCAATTGGAACACCATTCTGTATCACGGTAGATCATCAAACTCCCGAAGATAATACGGTAACTATTCGTTATCGTGATACGATGTTGCAGGAACGCGTTGCTGTTACCGATTTACACAAAATTATCGGTGATTTGGTGAACATGAAAAACTTGTTTAAGAAAATTGTAGGATAATTTCCGATAATCTTATTAATATGCAGGCGAAGTGACTTGGAGTTGCTTCGCCTGTTTTTTGTTCAATATAACCCTATGTATTAGACTAAACTAAAATCAGGAGCAGCTACTCGTTACCGAATAGCTGCTCCTGATTTTAAATTATAATATAGAGTAGGTTTACTCTTCTTCTTTTTTAGTGGCTTCGTATTCTTTCAGTAATTTATCCTGAATATCCATCGGAACTAATTCGTAACTGGCAAATTTCATGGAAAAAGAAGCGCGCCCACCGGTAAGCGAACTTAGGGTAGTAGAATAACTGCCCAATTCTTTTAATGGAATCTTTGCCGTTAGTTTTTCGTAGCCTTTTTCGCTTTCCATGCCCAAAATAATAGCGCGGTGTCCTTGCAAGTCACTCATCACATCGCCTAACCGATCGGATGGAGCCTGAACAATGACATCATAAATCGGTTCGAGCAATTTAGGACCGGCTTCTTTAAATGCCTGTGCAAATGCATTGCGTCCGGCCAACCGGAACGAAATTTCATTTGAATCAACCGGATGCATCTTTCCGTCGTACACTATTACGCGGACGTCTCGGGCATAGGAGCCGGTAAGCGGACCTTGCTCCATCCGATCCATAATTCCTTTCATAATAGCCGGCAGGAAGCGAAGGTCGATAGCTCCACCCACAATACTGTTGATCAGAACCAACTTACCTCCCCACTCCAAATCAATTGTCTGTGTATCCCGATTACTGATCTTGTATTCTTGCCCATTAAACCGGAACGTATCGGGAGCTGGCATACCTTCGTAGTAAGGTTCAATAATCATGTGTACCTCACCAAACTGTCCGGAACCTCCTGACTGCTTTTTGTGACGGTAATCGGCACGTGCATTTTTAGTGATAGTTTCACGGTAAGGAATACGGGGTTCTTTAAACTCAATGGGTATTTTATCGTTGTTTTCAACACGCCATTTTAAAGTGCGGAGATGAAATTCTCCCTGACCATACAAGATGGTTTGTTTTAATTCTTTTGATTGTTCTATCACCCAGGTCGGATCTTCTTCGTGCATACGCGTCAGAATTTCGTTTAGCTTTTCCTCATCGGCTTCTGATTTTGCTTTGATGGCGCGGCGGTAACGTGGTTCGGGATATTTAATCTCTTTGAAATCATACTCACAACCTTTTGTATTTAGCGTGTTGCCAGTACGTGTGTCTTTTAGTTTTACAGTTGCGCCAATATCACCTGCTACTATCTCGTCTACTTTGGTCCTGATTTGCCCGGCAACTGAGAAAATCTGGCTTATACGTTCTTTTGAACTCCGGTCAATGTTGGTTAAATCAGCGCCTTCTTTTAGTTTTCCACTCATAACTTTGAAATAAGAAACTTCACCGATATGTGGTTCTACGCTGGTTTTGAACACATAAATACTTGTTGGGCCGTTTGCGTCGGGAGCAATTTGGGTTCCATCGGCAGTTTGTGGTTTCTCTGTTTGGCTAACGCTTGGTGATACATTGCTAACAAATTCCATCAAGCGGCGCACGCACATATCCTTTCCTGCACAAACGCAGAATACTGGAAACATATCGCGGTGTATTAATCCTTTGCGAATGCCAACACGCATTTCATCTTCCGAAAGTGAGCCCTGATCGAAGAATTTTTCCATCAATTCTTCATCATGTTCGGCAGCGGCTTCTACTAAGGTGTTATGTAAATCTTGTGCTTTTTCTATTTCTTCAGTTGGAATTTCCAGTACATCGGGAACACCACCTTCGGGCTTCCATTTATACATCTTCATTTTCAATACATCCACTACGGCATTGAATTGCGGACCAACGCTGATTGGATATTGAATTTGCACAACTTTATTTCCGTAATTTTCTTTGAGCTGTTCTAGTGTGCGATCAAAATCAGCTTTTTCCTGATCAAGATGATTGGTTACAAAGATGACTGGTTTATTAAATCGCTCTGTGTAGCGGAAGTGATTGTTTGTTCCTACTTCCACGCCATATTGTGTGTTGAGAAGAATAAGAGCAGTATCGGTCACGTTTAGTGAGGTCACTACACCACCAATAAAGTCGTCGGAACCCGGGCAGTCGATAAAGTTTAGTTTTTTTTCTTGCCACTCTGTCTGGATAATAGTTGAAAAAACGGTATAGCCATACTCTTTTTCAACGGGAAAATAGTCGGAAACAGTGTTCTGGCCATCCACTGTTCCTCTACGTTTTATAACTCCACTCTCGTAAAGCATAGCTTCCACAAGAGTGGTTTTCCCTGAGCCGGAACTTCCCAGCAATGAAATGTTTTTGATTTCATTCGATTGATACACTTTCATATTGTATTAAAATTAAATGGATTAATACTAAAAAATAAGCTGTTTTTTATAATGAAAAATCGTATGGCAATGTATGAAATCTCTATTAAAATTGTATTTGCATTTTGTATGTTTTACAACAGAAATTTTGATAAAAAGAGAGAAAATATACGTAATTATAATCTAAATATCACTGGACTAATTTTTACTTTATCGATAAGCGGCAATGAAATTTAAAATTGAGTTTGTTACCTGTCGTAAGAAAAACTAAATTAAATGGCAATTTAATTGCTTAATTACAGACGATTGTGTCTGTGAATTATAATTAATTAAAATTTGTTTCAACAAAAAAGTAGTATTTGCTGTTGTGTTTTGTGGAATAAAATATTACAAATAATAAATATGAATTTATGAAAAGAAGCTTACTTAGTACATTGCTTGTTCTGTGTGTGTTATCTTCAGGCCTTAAAGCTCAGGACACTTTATCACATTGGTCGTTAGGAGCAAAAGCCGGTTTTGACTATTATCGAGTAACGCCAGTATCATCTAAAAACGGATTTGACGGTTATGTTGATGATATGGGCTGGACTTTCCCCGGAGTGTTTTTGGAGTATACAATTAATCCGTTGGTTGGGTTTGGAGGTGCCATCGATTATCTTACTTTTGATAGAAATACCGCAAAAGGCAATACGCTCGATTTTACAGTATTCGGTTCTGTAAATCTGGCAAATTTATTGACTCCAAAACGAACTGGTTTTTGGAGTAGAGTTAATGTGTATGGTAACTGGGGCGCCGGATTAGGATTTTATTCTAATAAAATTGTGGCCACAGGTGAAAAGAATAAACTAATGTCTCCTTTGGTTACAAGTGCTCTGAATTTGGAATACAAGCTTAGCAATGCATGGGCATTGGGTTTCGAGGGACAATATAGGTATTATTTCAGGGAAGACCTGGGTGGTATAAGTTCATCAGAGGGCTTGGGTGGAGCAAATAGTATGGTGTATGGAAATGACGGATTTGCTGCAACTATAGGCCTGCGTTATAAATTTGGCACGAAGAACAAGAAACATGTTCGTAATATGAGTGTTGCAGAATATTATAATAAGCCTGAGGCAAATGACCTGACGATTCAAAACCGATTAAAAGCTATGGAAGATGAAAATGCAGCCAATAAAGAAAAAATACAAAGATTAGAAACCGATTTGAAAGCGCTGAATGATGAAAAGGCTGCAGATAAAGCCCAATTGAAAAATGATTTGAAAAATATTCCTCAGGCACAGGTTGATGGAAATAACAATCAGGATACGGTGACCGTTCTTTTGGATGTGAATTTTGGATTCGGCTCTTCGAAATTGCAACCCAAAACTTTAGCTATTCTGGATCAGGTGGCATTGGTGTTGAAAGCCAACAAAACGTGGTCGAAGTTGTTGGTGTCGGGTTATACAGACAATGTTGGCAGTGATAAAATAAATAAGAAGCTTTCGTTGAAACGGGCAACCGAGGTGAAAAATTATCTGGTTCTCAAAGGTCTTTCTGCATCAGCTATACATGCATCGGGATTTGGAAAGGAAAATCCTAAAGTGTCGAATGATACTAAAGAAGGACGCAATCAAAATCGTCGTGCTGAATTAGTTATCAGCAAATAATAAATCTACTTTTAAAATAAAAAGCTCTGAGATTATTTTCAGAGCTTTTTATTTTGATGAACGTTTATTTAGATGCAACATAGCTTTTGATTCGTTCCGAAATTCAGGCGATTTCCGCAGAAAATAAGTGCTAACAAGCAAGCAAATGACTAATATTACTCCAAATACGGCAAAGCTATTTTCGGAAGTAAAATAAGTGGTGAGAAAGAAAAATAAGGTGCCGAGCAAAACGAAAATAAAAGTTACCAGATTAAGATATCCGATCATGTCGCCGAGTTTACGATCTAAATTTGAATTTTGAAGCATCGATAAACATGGAATTTGAAATATACCGCCCATAAATGCCACACTGAATACACAAAAGATAAATAATGGTAGGCTTATGTGGAAAAGACAAAGTACAAAGAATAATACACTCATACTAAGTATCCCGATAAGAATAAGACCTTTTTTTACCTGAGTGCCGGATATTTTACCTGCAGCCCAGCACCCCAAGGCTATGCCAATGGCAGCACAAGCCATAATTAAACCAGTGTTGGTGTTGGATGTGTGATAAACATGTTTGCAATGAATCACCAGATTCATTTGTAACATACCGCCAATAAGCCAGAGTGCTGATGCTCCGAGTACGGCACTGTTCACATTTTTATGTTGGCGTGCAAACCGGAATGAATTCAACAAAAAGCGAATTGGATTTAATGTTCCGATTTCGTCCTTATTCTCGGGTAATTCATTTGCTCTGATTAATCTTGTAACAATATAACCTAATACGGCTAATCCTACAAAGAGTCCGAAAACAATCCACTGGTTATATCTGTCGGACACTACGGAAGCACTGATTGTTCCTATCAAAATGCCCAGAAAAGCCATCATTTCGAATACACCACTCCCGTACGAAACGCCGTGCTCTCCGCCAATATCGCGAATAAGGCTATATTTGGATGGAGAATACAGGCAACTTAGTATTCCCATGAATAATACAGCCAGTACGGCGAGTATGACCCAATGATAGTAGAATGATACGCAAGCGGCTATCAATACTGGTATTTCAAGTAATTTACCAATTCTGAAAATAGTTTTTTTTGAATAAATAACGGCAAATCGACCGGCAAGAGGAGACAGAAACAGGTATGGAATGACTAATGATGCCGATACAATGGAAATTAGTTGAGACTGAGTCATCCACCCGGGTAACGCCCATCCAACCGAGATAAAGATGATGCAATGTTTCAGAAAATTGTCGTTATATACACCTAAGAAATTGCTAAGAAATAAAGGTGTCCATTTGCTTCGGAGTACTTGCATCGGTTTGGCTGTCGTTTAATTAGTGTTTTCTCAATGAAAAAATAAAACTGAGTCCACCCGTGGGGACGCTTTTGGCTGAGATGTTTCCGCGATGGTGCAGCACTGCATTTTTTACAATAGCCAATCCGAGTCCGGTACCACCCATTTTCCGACTGCGCCCTTTATCTACGCGGTAGAACCGTTCAAACAGGCGACTTAAATGCTCTTCGGGTACACCGATTCCATTGTCGCTGAATGAAAAATAGAAGAACAGATCATCTTCCCGGTAGCAATTGATGTCGATGGTTAGTTTTTCGCCCCCGTAGGCTAATGCGTTATCCATTAAATTTCGAAAGATAGAATAGATGAGCGAACGATTGCCCATGATGGGTAAATCGGGTTTGAAATTGCTCTGTACGGTACATTTTTTTTGTTCTATTTGCAAATGAACATCATTCAGTACATCCGAAATGATTTCGGAGATGTTGCAGGACTCTTTCTCAAACAATCGCTTGCCTTCATCAATTTTATTGAGTGTGGAAATGTCCTGAAGTAAGTCGCGTAACCGTTGCGCTTGTTGAAACGAGCGTTCAATAAAAAAGCGTTGCCGTTGCTGATCCAAATCAGGATTTTCAAGAATACTTTCCATATATCCCAAAATACTGCTTACGGGCGTTTTCAACTCGTGCGATATGTTTTGGGTGAGGTGGCGTTTCAACTCATTTTCATGTTCCTGAGTGGAAATATCATTCATTGAAATTTCGAATGTACTATCTTGAAAAACAATACATTGAACTGCAAAAACGTGACCTCCTTTTTCTACGGTGAGTCGTTTCCGTTTAAGTTCGTTGTTTTTGAGACTTTGGTCGATAAATTCGTTTATTTCACTAAATTCAGGCAGGCTGAATATTTCGTCCGAACTTTTGCACTGGCTGTCGGACAGAATATTGGTATATTGAATGAAATGCGTGTTAGCCAGAATTTCTTTTTTTTCTGACGAAAAAATACCAAGTCCTTCCTGCGAAATCTGTAGATGTTTTATCAGTTTCTCGCGCTCTTTGTATACGTCGTCTTTTGTAAGGAAGAGTAGTCTGTACAGTTCAACTATATTTTTACTAATCTCACCCAGTTCGTCATTTGGAAATTCTATTTCGTAATCGGGCGTCTCTCCCTTTTCTGCCCGTTGGGTAAAAATGCGCAAGCGATCGATAGATTTTGTGAAGTTTCGGGATATGAAATAGAGTACTACACCGGCTATGATTAGTACAAACAGCATGAAATACATAAAGAATGTATTGGCCTTGAGTGTACTGATAAGACTTACGTTGTAAGGTAACGCACTACGAACATAATTATTGGGGAAGTGATGTGCCAGGTAATAGTAATCTTTTCCTGTAGAGGCAGAATGCCTGATGGCTTGTCCGTTACTGTTTAAGTGAGCCGTTACAATTTCCGGACGATTCAGATGATTGCTTAGCGTTGTTCCTTTTTTGACCGATGAATCGAAAGTTACAACTCCCAACGTATCTACAACTGTTACACGCAATGTACTGTCAGGGAATAAATGCACGTATTCCTCCAGCATATCCCAGCTTGGTTTACGCTCCTGAATAAACCGGTGGATTGTAAAATTATAGGTGGTGAGTTGCTGATCGAGCTGCTCGGTGCGAAATTCTTTTTCGCGTTGATACTGAAAGAAGCAGATAATGACCAGCATCAACAGAAAGGTACTGAAAAAATAAAAGAAAAGCCGGCGGTTAAGAGTCATAATGTATAATAAGCCCTGGTCATTAAAGGGGAATTAAAGAACCCCCAACCCTATAGGGGGAGTTCAGATTGGATTTATATTGAATAGTTACAAGTAAATAGTTACGAGTTACTAGGTTGTTAATAATTAAAAGAAAAAACAAATGCAGTTCCCCTTTCGGGATTAGGGCTTATCTGTGTTCTATTCTTCGAAGCAATAACCGTATCCAAGCCGGGTAACGATGTTTTTTCCGTACGGACCAATTTTCTTTCGAAGTCGGGTGATGTTTACATCAATAGTCCGGTCGAGAACAATTACCTCGTCGCTCCACACGCGGTTAAGCATTTCGTCGCGCGAGAATACACGATTTTTGTTTTCTAAAAAAAGTTTCAGTATTTCAAATTCTTTTTTTGTGAAGGCTAATTCGACACCTCCAAGAGATACTTTTTTGTTTTCCAACGACATTTCGAGTGTTTCGTAACTCAATTGGCGGGCAGGGGCAGCCTCTTGCTTGCTGGGGTCAACGCGACGGATGACTGCTTTGACGCGGGCCAATACTTCGCGAATGGAAAATGGCTTGGAAATATAATCGTCGGCACCAATATTAAAACCCGTGAGCCGATCGGTTTCCGAGTCTTTAGCTGTCAGAAAGATGATCGGAATAGCTACATTTTTTGGATTTTCGCGTAGTATCCGGGCCATTTTAAATCCCGATACTTCACCCATCATCACATCGAGCAATAACAGGTTATAAACACTGATGTCTTTTTTTAAAGCTTCTTCGGCTGAGTAAGCCACGTCTACCAGATAACCCTCGGTTTCAAGATTAAATTGAAGAATTTCGCATAAGTCTTCTTCGTCGTCAACTACCAAAATACGATATGGATTCATACTTTTATTTGATTAAAATTATGTTACAAAGAAACTATTTTGTTATTTCGTTATCGTGAAATATGTATTACAAAGATATGACAAAATTTTATTTTTGTTCCGATTCAACAAAAATTGTTTATTTCATTCGATTTGACAATGAAGGAGCCGTTTTGAAAAGTGTTGTTTTGTTATTTTTGAACTAAGATGGAATATTAATTGTCTTTTCTGACACAGTTTATTGGACAATCTCAATAGATCCAGATGGAAAGCCATATCATTATGAGGAAAAGGTATATTGATATGAGAAAAAGTCATATCATTATGAGAAAAAGACATATCATTATGAGGAAAAGGTATATTGATATGAGAAAAAGTCATATCATTATGAGAAAAAGCCATATTGATATGAGAAAAAGACATATCATTATGAGAAAAAGACATATCATTATGAGGAAAAGGCATATTGATATGAGAAAAAGACATATCATTATGGGAAAAAGACATATCACTATGAGAAAAAGTCATATCCATGTTGACATCATACATAATCTTTTTTCGGTTTTTTAGTCGGGTGCGCTGTAATTATTTTGCATCAGTGGCCGAGCTTGATATAATACTAAATGCACAAAAAAGAGGAATAAGTGCTGTCTTATTCCTCTTTTTTTAGTTTGGAGTGCTGTTTATTTTTTTGACGCGTGTTTCAGTACTTTAGCATCAATATAGAAAAATATTTCTTCGGCAATATTGCTGCAATGGTCGCCAATACGTTCGAGTTTGCGTATGGCTGCTATTAGTTGCAGGCATTCAAAAGCACGATCGGGATTTTTTTGAATATAATCGGCTACGATGCGTGCTGCATTGTTGTTTATTTCGTCTACCTGATAGTCTTCGCTGAAAATGGCTGCTGCAAAGTTCGATTTTTCATTTTCAAAAGCATCGAGCCCCTGAGTTAGCATTTTGTTTACTTCGCTGATCATCACCCGCACGTTTGTGTTTGTAATAAGTTCGGCATCTAAAATGACAGATGGATTAGCAATCAACATGCGCGAAATGCCATACGCAAAATCGGCAATACGTTCCAGGTTGGAATTGATTTTAAATACGGCTAACACAAAACGCAAGTCGATAGCTACCGGCTGATGCAGCGCAATGATGTTTTCGCACTCACTGTCAATTTTCAACTCATAAGCATCAACCTTTCTTTCTCGCATCGAAACTTTTTGGGCCAATTCTTTATCAAAAGATAAAATGGCTTCACCAGAATTTGAAACCTGGGAAATAACCAGTTTCCACATGTCAATAAGATCATGACGGAGCGATGTTAGTTCTTGTTCTAATTGTCTCATATTTTAATGTCTAATGTTGTAGGTCTAAAGTCACATGCCTTTAGATTTCCGTTGTTTTATATTTGTATAACTAATAACTATTAATATCGCCGGAGGCAAATAACAATTAATATCACGGAGTGTATATCATCCAAATCTTCCGGTTATGTAATTCTGAGTAGAAGTATGTTTTGGATTGGTAAATATCTGAGTTGTTTCGTCGTACTCAATCAATTCACCCAAATACATATACATGGAATTGTCCGAAATTCTGGCTGCCTGTGTCATGTTGTGTGTCACTAAAACAATGGTATAGTTTTGTTTTAAATCAACCAGTAAGTCTTCAATTTTAGCTGTAGCAATGGGGTCGAGTGCCGAAGTAGGTTCGTCAAGCAAAATTACATCGGGTTTAAATGCCAGCGTGCGGGCTATACAAAGTCGTTGTTGCTGACCACCGGACAGAAAGTTTCCTTTTTTGTGCAATGAATTTTTTACTTCTTCCCATAGGGCCACATTTTTCAATGAAGTCTCTACAATTTCATCGCGTTCATCGCGTTTCAGCTTAATACCGTTCAGTTTATATCCGGCAACCACATTTTCGTAAATGCTCAGGGTTGGAAACGGATTGGGACGCTGGAAAACCATTCCCACCTTCCGGCGTAACTTAATGGTTGACATGTCGTAGATGTTTTCATCATACAGCTTGATTTTTCCTTCAGTCGAAATGTTCGGATAGAGTTCGTGCATTCTGTTTATAGCTCTCAGCAGAGTTGTTTTTCCACAACCTGAGGGCCCCATGATGGCTGTGATAGCATTTTTCTTTATCGTAGCGCTCACATTTTTCACAGCAAGTTTATCCTTGTCGTAGGCTATTGATAGGTTTTCGATAGATAATATAGAGGGATCAGTATTCATATTCGTTTCGTATATTTTCTTTTGATACTATTTTTATTTTATAATTGTGCAGTGTGGCACAACAATTAGATTTTTCGTCTTGCACCAATCCATTTGGACAGCAAATTTAATATAAGAACAAATCCCATAAGAAACAGACTGGAGCTCCAGATCAGATCCACCATATTAGGATCATTATAAAATTGCCATATCAATAACGGGACAGCACCTACCGGTTTGGTTATATTCCAGTTGATGGCAGGGTTGCCAAGCGTTGTAAGCATCAGAGGAGCTGTTTCTCCTAAAATTCTGGAGATGGCAAGTAAAATACCCGTCATCAGTCCCGTAAAACTGGTGGGGATAAGTACTCTCAAAATTACCTTATAATAAGGTGTGCCCAGAGCAATAGCTGCTTCTTTGAGTGAGTCGGGAATCATTTTCAACGATTCTTCCGTAGAGCGGATAATGAGTGGTAGCATCATTAATGCCAATGCTACGCTACCTGCTAACACTGAATACCCTTTGGTGATATTCACAACAACCCACAGATAAACAATCAGCCCGATAACAATTGAAGGTACTCCCTGTAAAATGTCAGTGATGTCGCGTATCAGGCCAGCATACTTTTTACTGCTGTTTTCGTAAAGGTAAATTCCTATTAAAACTCCAAGTGGAATGGCAATTAACGATGCAATGGCAACAAGGTAAAGAGAACCCAATATACCGTTGACAATTCCTCCGGGGATTATGTTTCCACCCGATTTAGCCATCATGGCTTCGAACGTGTTGGGAGGTGTTTGGGTGAAAAATGCCCAGTTGATCTGATGATATCCTTTAAATAACATCGTTCCAATGATTAAAAAAACCATGGAAATGGTGAGAATGGAAAAAAATATGACTACTCCCAGAAATACCCGGTTTCTGCCATTTCGTCCAATAAAAGAGTCAGGAATAGCCTCTGTTCTTTTTTTATCCAGCAGGATGTTCGTTTTATCCATTAAGCAAATCTTTTAATAATAAATTTTCCAACTGCATTGATGATGGTTGTAATTACAAACAAAAGCAATCCTATTTCAATCAATGCGCTCAATTGTAATCCGCTTGCTTCACCAAATTGATTGGCAATCACACTCGCCATTGTATTTCCGGTGCTAAAGAGACCTGTCGGTATTATATTGGCATTTCCTATCAGCATGGTTACCGCTAATGTTTCTCCCAGAGCCCTGCCAAATGCCAATATATAGCTGGCGGTTATACCCGAACGGGCATTGGGCAGAATAACATTCCAGATTACTTCCAGACGGGTGGCACCCAGTGAGTACGCTGCTTCTTTCAGTTCATTGGATACCATCATAATTGTAGTGTTACTCAATGATGTGGCATAAGGAACAATCATGATAGCGAGAATAAGACCTGAAGTGAAAATACCATAACCCTGAGGAGTTAGTCCAATGGATACAATGAATGGTCGTAAAATATAGAAACCCCATAGACCGTAGATGATAGAAGGAATACCTGCCAATAAATCGACCAGGGTGCTTACTATGGAAGCCATACGGGTATCCCGAAAATACTCGGCAACAAACAAAGATGTTGAAAATGCCAATGGCAAAGCAATTATTAAAGCGAGTATTGAAGTGAACAATGTTCCGACAATAAACAACAAAGCACCATAGTTCTCTTCTCCTTTAGTCGGATTCCAGTCAGAAGAAATTAAAAACTTCCACCCAAATTCATGGATAGAAGTCATAGATCCCCGAACCAATGAGAGTACCATCGCCCCTGAAATCAGCAATATCAGTAATGATGCTATGAATAAAATATTTTTTAGAATTTTATCGCTATTCACTTGAATGTTTTTTTGTGAAAATCAATTTAGTCTTTCATTCAGCACCTGAAAGCTGAACGAAAGACTATAGAGAGTTTGAGTTAACAACAACTACTTATTTTATTACCGGTTTGCCTTTGTAAGTTACAGAACGTAATATAGCTTTTGCTTGTTTTACGACTGAGGCTGGCAGTGGAGCATAATTAACCGCTGATGCAACTTTTTGTGCATTTGGTCCCAGCATATATTCCATTAATTTAAGTGTAGCTTGTGCTTGAGCCAAAGAACGATTAGCATAATCTTGTTCTTTGTATAAAAGAATCCATGTAAATCCTGAAATAGGATAAGCAAGGGCTGCATCAGAGTTAGTCAACATAATACGAGTATCGGCAGGAATAGTACTTTTACCGGCTGCGCTCACAGATGCTATACTTGGTCTGATAAATTTACCAGCTTTGTTTAGCAAATAAGCTGTTGGAATTTTCTGAGCAAATGAATATTCGGAACCTACGTAACCGATTGCACCTTTTGTTTCTTTAATAGTACCTGCAACTCCTGGGTTACCTTTAGCACCAATACCAGTTAACCATTTTACGGTTTTTCCTGAACCTAATTTAGTAGCCCATTCTTTGCTTACTTTAGTCAGATAGTCAGTAAACATATTGGTTGTACCACTACCATCCGAACGGTAAACTACGGTGATTGCTAAGTTTGGAAACTTAACCGAAGGGTTAAGTTTTTTCAACGAAGCATCGTCCCAGTTTTTGATTTTACCCATAAAGATGTCAACCAATACTGCAGGTGTCAATTTAATGGCTTCTACTCCCGGTATGTTGAAAGCTACCACAACAGCACCACTACAAGTTGGTATGTGAACAACAGGTGCTGGCATTTCACGTAATTCTTTGTCGCTTAAGAAAGCATCAGAAGCACCAAAGTCTACCACTTTATCAGAAAGACTGCGGATACCACCACCGGAACCAATACCTCCGTAAGTTACTTTTTCACCTGTGGCTTTAGTGTACTGTTCGAAAGCCATGTTGTAAAACGGAAGTGGAAATGTTGCACCTGCACCTGATAATGATGTTTGGCAAAATGCTGCAGTGCTTATAAGAGCAAGAGCTAGAAATAATCCAATTTTTTTCATAACGAATTAATTATTGTTGTTTAATTGTATTGTTTTTTTGATTAGAAATTCATTCCCACATTCAGGTTGAATGATGTTGTAGAGTTTCCTGTTTTTAAATCTGAGTAGCGGAAGTTTGGTGTTATTTGAATTCCTTTAACGGGAGCGAATTCAATACCTGCAATGTAAACTTGTCCGTCAGTGGAAGTATTCCAGTTATTCTTAGATGTTAAGTTGTCGAAGCGTGCAATAGCACTAAACTGTTTAGCAACCGGAAGGGTTCCATAAACTGATATACCTGACAAGTTGTGATCTTTTGTATTTTTATTTCCGTTTTGAGTGTCGAATTCTGCACCAATGCTACCTTTATCACTTTTATACCCTACAAAAAGGTTGAATGAATTTTGTGCAGTTTTTGTTGCTGAAGGTAAATAGGATTGTTTATCCTTATAATCATAATAGGCACGTACGAATAAATTCTTAATTGGTTGTACCGTCAAACCTGCTGCAAATTGGAATGTACTGTCAACCTGAGTTTGTTTATAACCTTCGCCGTTGAAAACAGCCAAGTCCAAACTTAATTCAGGTATGAACTGAAGTTTTACGCTTGCTCCAAGGTCGGCACTGCTTCCAAAACTGTATTGATCTTGAAATGATTTGTACAGGTAGCGTTTTCCCCAAACTGATTCTTGCAAGCCAAACATTGTTGTACCTACTAAACCTAAATTGGCTTTTACGATGCCATGTGAATATTCAGCATAAGCATTTTTCAAGAAAACAGTGAAAGCAGATGGACTTCCGCTTGGTGTGTTTGCAACATCAAATACTACTTTGCCGGAAAAATCGGGACTGAAATTGTATCCGTATCCGAAATAAGCACGTGAAAGTTCAAATGCATTATTGGTATTGCCATTAGTGCTTGTATGACTGAAATCACTAAATACTGTCACAATAGGTTTACCGCTTGGTTTAAAACTGTCTTGTGCATTACCAGAATCCTGAGCAGAGATTGTCAAGCTGACAAACATAATCGATAAAGCGCTGATTAAAATTTTCTTCATTTCTTTTTGTGTATAAATTTAAAAATTATTTTTACTTGATTTCGATGGCAAAATTAGACTTGTATCGTTACAGCGAAATTAAGATGGTAATACAATCCTGTTACAGTTTGAGTTTTGTTTACAATTTAATGTCTATTTATTTGCGTTTGTCTTTTTTTGTTGGTGTAAAAGTAGAGCGTGTTTGTTACGTAAAGATTAAGCAGGTGTTACAATTATGTTACAACCTGCATTTTGCTCAGATCTTTCTGTATATTATGAATATATTCGGGAAGTCTTGTCTTTTAATGGATAAAAGCTGTTGACATTAATCATTGCCGGTAGATAGATTCAACATCTTAATGCTTTCTTCATATGTCTGTACTTCTGTTGTAATAAGTTGGCAGTTATTTTGTAAATAAAAAAAGCATATGTATAATCAACGGTTTTATCCAACTATTGTCATTTCCGATGTTCATCTCGGAACTGAACACTCGAAAACACGTGAACTCGCAGAATTCCTGCGAAAGGTAAATTGTAATACATTGATTCTAAATGGAGATATAATTGACGGCTGGAATCTTCAAAAAGGAGGTAAAGGAAAATGGAAAAAAGAACATACTGATTTCTTTAAGATCATCATGAAAATGATGGAGAATCATAATACCAAAGTCATTTATGTTCGGGGTAATCATGATGATTTTATCGACTATATTGCTCCGCTTTCATTTGCCAATATTGATATTGTAAAAGATTATATCCATGAAAAAAACGGGAAACGATATTATGTGGTTCATGGGGATATCTTTGATAATGTAACATCCAATATGGTGTGGTTAGCTAAACTAGGTGATATAGGGTATACATTCTTATTGTGGCTAAATCGTATTTATAACATCCAGCGTAAAAAGAAAGGTCTGCCCTATTTTTCCCTTTCGCAAAGTATTAAGCAGAAAGTTAAGTCGGCTGTGTCATATATTTCCAATTATGAAAATGAACTGGTTTCACTGGCGCGCACCCGTCATGCCGATGGCATTATTTGCGGACACATTCACCAACCTGCCAATAGGATGATAGATGGTATTCATTATTTGAATTCGGGCGATTGGGTGGAAAGCATGTCGGCTTTACTGGAACATGAAGATGGTACCTGGGAGGTTTATATGTACAGTGAGGTAGAAAAACCAAACGCAATTGAGGTTGTTGAATTTCCTCGGTCATCCAAAACTCCGGTGAGAGTAGCTTTCTCTAATAATTTTTTCAATCCGTTTTTCTAAATAAAAATAACCATGAGATACTTATTTGTGGTGCAGGGTGAAGGTCGAGGACATTTTACTCAGGCTTTGAGTCTGAAATCTATGCTTGAACGAAACGGACACGAAGTGGTGTCGGTTATGGTGGGCTGTAGTGCTAAACGTGTGCTACCCGATTTTTTTACTAAGAAAATGAATACTGAGCTCATCCAGTTTCAGAGTCCTAACTTTCTGCCAACAGCTAAGGGCAAACATTCGCCTTTACTTATTAGTATTCTCTACAATATCCTCTTGTTGCCTGTTTATATTCGTAGTTTACTAACCATTCGCAAGACTATAAAAGATAAGCAGCCGGATGTGGTGATAAACTTTTACGAACTGATGTGTGGCTTTACTTATGGACTCTTTAATCCGGAACCACCTATGGTTAGTATTGCACATCAGTATTATTTTATGACACCAGAGTTTGAATATACAGGAAGTAATAGGTGGCAATTTAGGCTGCTGAGCTTTTACTCTGGACTGACCTCTATGAATGCCTTGAAAATGTTGGCTCTTTCGTTTAGAAAAGAAGATCAACGTTTCGGGAAGATTGTGGTAGTACCACCCTTGTTGCGGAATGAAGTGCTGAATCAGCCTGTTTCGGATGGTGATTATATTCACGGTTATATGCTAAACAGCGGTTATGCAGCAGAGTTGACAGCGTGGAGTCTGAAGCACCCAGATCAACCGGTTCACTTTTTCTGGGATAAAAAGAATGTGGATAAAGTGGTGATGCCAACCGCTGATCTGACATTACATCAGCTAAGTGATACACTTTTTCTTCGTTATATGGCAGGGGCAAAAGCTTATGCCACTACGGGTGGGTTTGAGTCGGTCTGCGAAGCTATGTATATGCAAAAACCGGTGCTGATGGTGCCTACTCATATAGAACAGGAATGTAATGTAATGGATGCAATGCGTTCGGGGGCAGGCATTACATCAGCAGAGTTTCATCTCGATAAATTGTTGGAATTTATGCCTGAATATACTAAGACTACGGAATTTAATTACTGGACACGAACGGCTGAAATGCTGCTTGTTTCGGAGTTGACACGTTTAGAAACTGAAAGTTCAACCATCTTTGCAACCATGTAAACACACACTTCTTTAATTTGCACTTTCTTTCACTGAAGAGGCCACCTTCTAACGAGGAGTGGTCTTTTTTGTAGGATATAATCAGTAAACTTTTTAGTCCCGGTTTAATAACTTGAGATGATGTTGTGTGAAAAAATCATAGAAGATACACCTGCATATTATTGATATTGTGCAAATGGAAATTTATAAGAGTGTGGTTAATTTAACTAAAACAAACTTTTTAGATCTAGCTAATAATTAAATTAACTCTGGCGGCTGAAGTATATATCTTTTCTGTTTGGTCTTTATTACAAAACGTTGCATAGACATTGCTTTAAAAATATATAATTAAAAGTCATTGATTACTAAAGAATTTTATATTTATAATCAAATTCAATTAACTGAATGTTTTTTTTTCTACTTTTGTAATCCTGAAATTATTTTATATTTTTTACAAAGTGTGTCACTTTTAAGCCGATGTTTTGGTTTTTATTCTTCTGAACTATAATTGTATTTATTTTATAAAGTATAGAAAACTGTTTTTAGTTATTTTTGATGGAACAAAAACTGAGGGAAAGGATTTTTGAATTAGTTAGGTTTGGAATAGTGGGGTCGGTAGCGATGGCTATTCATTATGGAATTTATTGGTCGTTGATAAAAATAACCAGTCCAACTTTGGCTTATACTGCAGGATATGGAATAAGTTTGATATTCAACTTTCTGTTTTCAACTTTTTTTACGTTCAAAACTAAACCAGATTATAAAAAAGGCATACGCTTTATTTTTAGTCATGGGATTAATTATTTGCTGCATATAGTTTTGCTACAAATATTTCTCCACTTGGGAGTGCCAAAAGAATATGCTCCATTTCCGGTATTATTCATCGCTGTTCCTGTGAATTTTATTTTGGTTCGGTCTGCTTTGAGTTCAAAACAGAGGTCTTAAACTTTACCTATAAACTATTGTTGAATGAAAAAAATCTCTATTCTTGTACCAGCGTATAATGAAGAAAGTACATTGGTGTTGCTTTTTGATAGATTAGTTACTTTAATGAATGGTACAAAAGACTATGACTGGGAAGTATTGCTGGTGAATGATGGAAGTAGTGATAACAGTCTACTCATAATGAGTCAAATGCATGCAAAAGACAATCGGTTTAATTATCTGGATTTATCTCGGAATTACGGGAAAGAAACTGCTATGCTCGCTGGTTTCGATTATATTACCGGTGATTGTCTAGTGATAATGGATGCGGATTTGCAACATCCGCCTGAAATAATACCAGAGATGCTAAGGTTTTGGGAAGAGGGATACGATGACGTTTATGCAAAAAGGAGACAACGTGAAGGAGAATCCTTTTTCAAAAAGAAAACGGCCCGTCTGTTTTATAAATTATTGCAGAAACTGACTTCCATACCTATTCAACAGGATACTGGAGATTTCAGATTACTTGATAAAGTATGTGTTAATGCTTTACGAACAATGCGTGAAAGTCAGCGATATACGAAAGGAATGTACAGCTGGATCGGATTTAACAAAAAAGAAATTATATTTGATCAGCAGGAAAGAGTTTCGGGTGAGTCCAAGTGGAACTATTTCAAGCTACTTAATTTGGCTATCGAAGGTATCACTTCATTTACGACTTCGCCATTGCGATTATCTTCTTTTGTTGGTTTGTTTGTTTCTTTGGGAGCATTTATATATATGATTTATGTGTTTGTAAGTGCCCTGATATATGGCAATAAAGTACAAGGTTATCCTACCTTAATGGTGGTTATATTGTTTTTAGGTGGAGTGCAGTTACTCTCTTTAGGAATTATTGGAGAATATTTAGGGCGTATTTTTCATGAAACAAAAAACCGTCCGCCTTATTTTGCCCGTTTGTATAATGGAAAAAAAATAGGATAATTCGAAAAAATGATTTTATATCTGAATTAATATTATTTTATAATGCATATTTCTACAAAACTAAATCAAATTATTGTTCATCCTTTCTTTAAAAACCCCAAAACATTGATTTGTTTATGGTTACTGATTCTTCCTGTGGCTGCGATGACTAAGTGGCCCAATAATTTTATGATTTTCCGTCAGGTGTTTTGGCATACTATTCATCAACTACCTCTTTATGTACCATATCCTGCAGAATATTATGATGTTAATCTTTATGGTGTATTCTTTAGTACTATCATTACTCCCTTTGCTTTGCCTCCTGTCTGGCTTGGAATGCTGATTTGGCTAATCTCGTTGAGTGCATTTCTTTATCTGGCTATCAAGAATCTTCCTAAAGCTAATACTCTTTTTATTTATTGGTTTTGTGCTAATGAGTTACTTACGGCTTTGTATCTTCAGCAATTTAATATTGCTATTGCTGCATGCATACTGTTTTCATTTCTTTTTATAGAAAAAGAAAAAGATAGTTGGGCCGCTTTTTTTATAATGTTTGGTGCATTTGTAAAGTTATATAGCATTGTAGGCATAGCATTTTTCTTTTTTTCCAGACACAAATTTAAATTTGTAATGAGTCTGGTTGGCTGGTCCGTCGTATTTTTTGTTCTACCGATGTTGATTTCGTCACCGGGTTATGTATTGGAGCAGTATGGAGCCTGGGTGACCAGTTTGTCGATCAAAAATGATCTAAATCTGTTTTCTCCTCTCCAAAATATTTCATTATTGGGAATGGTACGGAAGATATCCGGCATCGCAACTTATTCGGATATGTGGCTTGTTGTTGGTGGTCTTTTGGTTTTTGTTCTTCCCTATTTTCGGATTAAACAATATGCACATCTTTCATTCCGGTATTTTATTTTGGCATCAACCCTGTTGTTCGTAGTTCTATTCAGTACCAGTAGTGAATCCAGTAGCTACATTACCGCACTGATTGGTGTTGCTATCTGGTATACAACAGCACCATGGAAACGCAATAAATGGGATTTGGCTCTTTTAATTTTTGTATTTGTGATTACGAGTTTATCACCTACAGATATTTTTCCGCATATCATTCGAAAATTACTAATCAAACCGTATGCGCTAAAGGCTTTGCCATGTGCGCTGGTTTGGTTCAAATTGTGTTACGAATTGTGCATTCGTGATTTTTCCGATTTAAAATTAGATTCAGATCATGAGAACGCAAGAAAAATCGCCTAAAATACTTCTTGGCTTCGATATTGAAGAGTTTGATTTACCTGTAGAGTATGGCTGTCAGATTCCATTCGATCAGCAGATTAAATTTTCGAAAGAAGGTACAATCAGATTGCTCTTGGTGTTAAAGAAACATGGAATTCATGCAACCTTTTTTTGTACAGCAAATTTTGTTGAGTATGCACCTGAAATTTTACATCAGATAGTAGCAGATGGGCATGAAGTTGCATCGCATGGCTATTATCATTCGAAATTTGAAGATGCTGATTATGCTGATTCAAAACGTAAAATAGAAGAGATCGGGGGGGTAAAAGTATCCGGTTTCAGAATGCCCCGTATGCAAAAGGTCAATTTTGATTTGTTGAAAGATGCCGGCTACGTTTATGATAGTTCTTTGAATCCTACTTTTATTCCGGGGCGGTATAATCATTTCCGTAGATCAAGACTTATTTTTGAAAAAGCGAACGGAATAATTGAATGCCCGTCGGTGGTAACGCCGTTCTTTCGTATTCCCTTGTTTTGGTTGTGTTTTCATAACTTCTGTCTGTGGTTTTATCTTTGGTTATTCGGTATAACTTTACAGCATGATGGGTATGCTGTTTTATACTTTCATCCATGGGAGTTTATTGATTTAAAACAGAGTAAACAATGGAATATTCCTTTCTATATTAAAAAGCATTCAGGAGAAAAAATGGAGGGACGATTGGATAAGTTTATCAGTCATTATATATCAAAAGGAGTGCTTTTTGAAAGGCTTGATGAGTTTCTGGCTAAACGCCATTAAAGATTTAGGTGCTTTGTTTGGTATGCGCACTACTAGACAGTCAGCTGAAGAAAAAGCATAGAATAATACAAACCATAACTCAACAGTGAAATTTAATATATAGTTTTGTTTTGTCAGAATATTATCCTGATCAATTAAAATTAAATTTCTATGACTCCAGCAGAACAATTAAAACTCTCAATACAGAAATATGTTTCACTCTCTGAACAGGACTGGGAACTGTTTTTGCCTTACATCAGGTTTAAAAGTTTTTCTAAGGGTGAGGTTTTACTCCGGCAAGATGAGGTTTGTCGTTTTATTAGTTTTGTGATCTCCGGTACGGTCATCTACTATCAGCTGACCGATAAGGGCGAAGAGCTTACTACCGACTTTGCTTTCGAGGGTGATTGGGTAACCGATAACCGAAGCCGGGTAAGTGAAACCCCGGCACACCTGAATATTAAAGCATGGGAAGATACAGAAGTGGCATTTATTCAGCAAAAGGATTTGGAACTGTTGTTTGAAAAAGTACCACGGATGGAACGTTTGGGGCGTTTACTGGTTGAAGAGGCTTATGCGAAACTGGTACAACGTAGTGTTGATCTACAAACTTTATCGGCCGAAGAGCGGTATCAAAAACTGGCGATAGAATATCCTCAGGCATTTCTACGTTTACCGCTCTACCATATTGCCAACTATCTGGGTATTGCTCCCAAGTCGCTTAGCCGCATCCGCAATAAAAAATAGTTTCCCGATTCATTTGGTAACAAATGCGGAGTAAACTTCTCTTTTCAATCCCGAACTTTGCAGAATTAAAATTCAAAGTTTATTGGTATGAAAAAGAAAATTCTCTTTATTATGTGTGTGTTTGCCTCGTTAGGATGTGTATTTGCACAAAATGATTCGTTACGGGTAAAGGAACCGGCAAAGACACATGCTAAAAGTTACGAAGTAAAGTCAGCTGTGGAAGTGGAAAGTCTGGTGCCTATGTTTCTCACGGGTGGTTATCATATTGGGGTAGGGTATCGGTATGAACGGTTTCGCGTAAGGCTGAGTGTTATTAATGGTGGAAGCTATGATGCGGAGACTGCTGGTGTGAATAACTCGTCGGCCGACTTTAAGCGGTTTTATAAAACTTCACCGGGATTGTTCTTGGGTTATAACCTGTGGCGTAATCTGGAACTTTATAGCTATCTGGAGGCTCATACCTTTGAGATAGAACAAAAGAGTACCGGTATTCGTAAAGATATGCATAGCCTTGATACAGGGCTGGGGCTAAGTTATCAGTTTTTTATTGGCCGTTACTTTTATATTCAACCCGGCATGCATGTTTACCTGAGGGGTGACAAAACCGTCAACTTCGAAACTGCCAACTATTCTGTTCCAAACGTTGACCTTTCGCCGGTTCTCCGGTTGGGAGTGCGACTGTGGAGCAAAGATAAATAACTATACGTAAATGAAAGCACCTAAACTTGTCTTTATAATGATGTTGTCGATGTGGGGTATCTTCTGCTCCTGTTCTGTAGGATCTCATGGCCAAAGGTCTTTGGAGCCTATTGGGAAAAGTGATATTTATCAAATGCTCTATTTAGCATCGCTAGCAGGCAGTTCGCACAATTCGCAACCCTGGCGGGTAGAGGTTTATGGTAATCGTATTATCCGGTTGTATGCCGACAGTACGCGGGCTTTGGCCGTGGTTGATCCCGACCGCAGAGAGCTTTTTATTTCGTTGGGTGCTTTTATCGAAAATCTGACTTTATCCGCCGGAAGTTTAGGGTATGAGTGCAAGCTTGCTCTTGAGGATAATTATTCCAACGCTAAGCCGGTGGCTGAAATAGTATTGGATAAAGCTTCAGCAACTGCCTACAACCTGAAGCTAATAGAAACTCGTATGACTCTGCGCACTCCATTCGATACGAATGCTATTAAAGAAAACGATGTAAGACGAATTACTAAACCTGATGCCGAACGGATTCATTTCTTCGAAGCCTCCGGTGCCGAAGGAAGATTTATTGCTCAACAAACAATTGAGGCTTACACGCAGCAAGCTTATAATAAAGCTGCTCAGGATGAGCTGGCCAACTGGTTGCGGTTTTCGGACAAAGATGTAGAAGCGAAGAGAGACGGGCTTACTACTGTCGGCATGCAGATAACGGGGATAAGCGGCTTTTTTGTTCGTCATTTTATGAAGCCGGAAGATTCTAAAAAGGAATCGTTTATTAAAGCAGGGATAGATAAAACTAAAAAGCAAGCTTTGGGTTGCGGCGGTTGGATAGTGATTACCAATAGCGGAAATTCGGTTGCCGACTGGATTAATACAGGCCGGTTATACCAACAAATTCATCTGATCTGTACAGAACTGGGACTGGGATTTCAACCTATGAATCAGGCTGTAGAAGAAAGTAATTATAAAACTCAGGTTGTAAAACGTCTTGGAATAAAAACAAAATTGGTGTTTGTTGCGCGTGTTGGATACGTATCTACTATTCCGGCTCCTGTCAGTCCGCGCAGATCGGTAGACGAATTTACCCACTTTAATAACTAAAACAATCGGCTGTTTCGGGTGTGTCAAATCTGACTTCAACTGGCTGATCTTGCTCCCAATATTTGCTCCGGCTTGTAACCAAATCAACATACATGTTATGATAAGGTTACAAATCGGAGCTCTTTTTTACTATAAATGCAGAAAAAAGGTCGATAAACTTAAGTCTCTGCCTGATATTCCACAACATAAAAATTATTCTTCTTATATTTGTTTCACTCGTTTCGTTAGAACGATGACTAAATAGGCGGGAGCGCACTGTCGGATGTATTCGTTGCGATTTTTCAAATCTTATTTTAAAAAGAAATCTAAAATCGGTACGTGTAATAAAAACCGTTGTGTCATTCGGTCGTATAAGTGTTTAAGAAAAGTAATACCCCAAAATAAAATCGTATGAATGCAATTGTCAGGGACTATGATCAGCTAGTGAAACAATATTATGGAATAGAACCGACTTTGGCCCAAAAAGAAGTTGATGAGAGACTGGATATTTTTAAAAAAGTTTTTCCGATACTGGCTGTTTGCAGGTTGAAATCCTCTAAAATAAAAAACGGAGAGTCGGCATTTAAAATCTTGGATAAACTGCACGATATTCAGGTTCAGATTTCAAAACTGGAAGCCGTTGAACAGACCCCGGAGATATCTGAATATCTCTTATTTCTGAAAGAGAAGGAATTTAAGTTTGAAGAAAAGGCTTATGACTTTTGTTATAAGAAAAAGCCTGTTTTCCCGCTCTTAAAAAAGGGAAAGGTGGAAAAGTCTGTTTTTTATAAGAAATTTGACAAGCGTTTTAATAAACTGGTTGCAAAAGTACGTTCGGAAGATATTTATGATGCAGAAGATATTCATCAGATAAGAGTTGATTTTGAGAAATTTATTTACATCGTTGAAATCCTCTTCTCTATTGAAAAGATTGACGAGTCGAAGCTTCAAAAGTTGAAAACGTATCAGAACAAGCTTAATGAGATTTTCTATTATGAACTTTTGATCCGTGGCATTAATAAGTTTTACAAAAAAAGAAAGCCAAACGAAGTGCCGGACACCGAAGCCTGGGAATTGGAACAAGATGCTTTAATTGTGGATTTTGATAATGAGTCAAATAATTTTATAACTGCTTGTCAGGATGTGATCAGGATAAATGAGTCCGGTGACACTGTAAGCAATGAGACTCAATCGACAGGAATATTTGTAGCAACTAACGATATGACCGGAGCTATTTCTATATAACCCGGGAATAACTGATTGTATCCTTTGCCGATGAACAGCTGCGTTGAGAAGTACAAAACAAAACAGGATATTACATATTTACAATGCAATACCCTGTTTTATTATCTGTGGATGTTTATTCCAAAATATCTATTTCGGGGATCCCGTTTTTCTCTTTCCATTTAATGTAGAGCATGTGTATGATACCGTCGATAAGTCCTATTTGAGGAACGATAAAATTTTTGGCTCCAATACACTGCGCCACATCTATGTAGATGTCTCCTGCCAATGTGATGATGTCTGCACGATCGGGTTTGAGCTTATATTTCTTGATCAGATCATCTACGCTGTATTGTTTTAGTTCTTCATTGAGTATTTCCAGTGTAGCCAGCGACAGTTTCCGGTCTTTCCGCACTTTAGCCAGTGTGTTTAGTTTGATGATATTTCCACCGGAAGCAATAATGTCGTGAATAACGTATTGTTCTTTCAGTTCGGCCAGATCTTGATGCAGATTATCATAATCTTCACTCTTCACTTTATTGTTGAGCAATCGTACACTCCCGATGTTGTAGGATCTAGATTGAACTAATTCTCCATTGACCAACAAGCTAACCTCGGTACTACCACCCCCTACATCTACAAAGATATAATTCTGATGTTCGTTCAGATTATAATAAAAATGACTTTCGTAGATAATCATGGCTTCTTCTTGCCCATCAATAACCTCCACTTTCAGGTCGGTTTCTTTTCTAATTTCTTTCACCAGTTCTTTGGCGTTGGTGGCTTCGCGCATGGCTGCGGTGGCACAAACCCGGTACTCGGTAACGTCGTACACTTTCAGCAAGTGTTTAAATGCTTTCATAAGCCGGACAAGTTTCTTTGCCTTTTTGTCGCTGATCTTTCCATCTACAAATGATTCTTGTCCCAGGCGTAAGGGCACGCGGATCATCAGTGTTTTGTTGAAGGGAGTTTCGATGTTGTCGGGCGAAATACCCATAATTAATAGCCTCACGGCATTGGAGCCGATGTCTATTGCTGCAAATTGAAGACTGTTCATAGTGATGTTTGTTTTTAAATGTAAATATTATAGCGCAGCCTGATCGTCGTCAAGCAAACTGCATTCGTAATTATTTTTATAAAACCTATATAGTTCTTCTTGCGACCGGAAGGGCTCTTCGCTCGTGCCGGGGTTCAGTTTGTTTTCACCCGATCCATCTACAATCCGGGCTTTTACATTATCTTTCAATCCGAATTCAAGAACTGTTTTCAGCTGCTTTCTGAACTCTTTGTCGTAGATGGGCACATACACTTCTACCCGGTTGTCCAGATTTCGTTGCATCCAGTCGGCCGATCCGATAAAATAACGCTCGTCGCCTCCATTGGCAAAGATAAGCACGCGTGAATGTTCCAGATAACGATCAATGATGCCTACTGCCTGTATGTTGCGGCTAAGTTTAGAGATACCTGTGATAAGAGAACAGTTACCACGAACCAATAGTTTAATTATTACACCTGCATTGGAAGCTTCGTAGAGTTTCTCTACTATTTTTTCATCAACAATATGGTTTATCTTACAATAAATATAAGCCGGCAGGCCTTTCCGGGCATTGTCTATCTCTGTTTTGATAAGACTTAAAATCTTTTTCCTCATATATTGTGGTGCAACAATCAGTTGTCTGAAAACCGGATTGAGATACGGTTGTTCCAGAAACTCAAATACACTGGCTACTTCGTCCACAATATTTTTATGCGCCGTCATCAGGGTAAAGTCGGTATAAACCGATGCGGTGCCCTCATGAAAGTTACCTGTACCAATGCAGGCAATGTTTCCTTTGCGTGCGGTGATGTGTGCCAGCTTGGAATGTACTTTGAGTCCTTCCACGCCCAAAATGACTTTGATGCCTGCATCCTGCATTTTCTTTGCCCAGTTGATGTTGGACGATTCGTCAAACCGTGCCAGTAATTCTACCATGGCTGTTACCTTTTTCCCATTCATGGCGGCGCACATAAGTGCTTTGATAACTTTGGAATTTTTGGCCAGACGGTAAATACTTATTTTTATTTCTTTTACTTCGGGGTTAATGGCCGATTCGCGCAGCAGGCGAATAAAATTATCGAAGCTGTGATAGGGAAAATGCAGATACTGATCTTTTTTACGAATAAGTTCAATAAGACTAATCGATTCTTCGAAAGCCAGAATTGGTATGGGGGGCTGACTAACAAACTTAAGTTCTTTTCTTTTGAGGGCAGGGAAGGAAATTAAATCCTTCAGATTATGATAGCGTCCGCCACATACATGCACATCGTTTTTGTCTATTTTCAGAATTTTCTGTGTGAAACGCAGTAAATCGGAAGGAATGTTCCTGTCGTAAACAAATCGTACCGGATCGCCTTTTTTTCGACTTTTAACGCCTTTCGATACTTTATCCAACATGCTCTGATAGGCTGTGTTGTCAAACTCCATTTCGGCATCGCGGGTGAACTTAATGGTATATGCCTCGTATTTATCATGATTAAACTGAGCAAAAATGCGGGGCAGGCAAAATCGGATCACATCGTCGAGAAACATGATGCAGTTTTTGTCGCCATCGTTAGGCAATACAATGAAACGGGTAAACTCGCCGGTAGGAATCTCCATCAGGGCATATTCCTTTTTCGGAGCTTTTTCTTTCTTGTCTGAACTCGAAATCTTTACAGCCAGGTAAATGCTTTTGTCATTCAGTTCTGGTTCCACCGACATGCGCGACACCAGAATGGGAAACAGCGAGTTCATCAGTTCTTCGCTGTAAAAGGTATTTATAAATTCCTCCTGCTGGGTGGTTAGTTGCGATTCGTCAATCAGATAGATATTCTCATTCTGCAGTTCAGTGTGTAGTCCCAGAAAAATTGATTCGAAATCATGAGTATACTCTTCATTTAGTTTCAACACTTTTTTCAGAATCTTTCTGGTGTCCTGATTTGTATGGTGTATATTTTCTTCTATTTCCACCATGCGTTGTAGCGTTGCCACACGCACTCTGAAAAATTCATCCAGATTGTTGGAGTAAATGCCCAAAAAACTGAGTCGCTCCAGCAGAGGATTGGCTGTGTTCGAAGCTTCATCAAGTATGCGTCTGTTGAAGTACATCCAGCTAACATCGCGGTTTATGGTATAATTCTTCTTTATCTTCTTAATCATATAAAATGCCGGTTTGTGTATATCTGAATCGTTAGAGTTTAAAAGATATTTATCTCGTCTAATATTTCAATCAATCAGAGGAACTGTTATTATGCACCATGCTGAATAATAGAGTGTCCAAAATCCAATTTGTTGAATAAACCAATAGTTTTCGACAAATATAGTGTATAAAACCGGGTAATAATGATAAATAGTGGAATATATTCATTTTTTAGTCTAATAAACCACTTTGTATTAAATCTTTGTGACATTTTTGGATTAGTGATATTTAGCATGTTTGTTTATTATTCTGAAATAATTGAAATTGAATTGGAGAAGTATTGGGATGCTTGAATAGAAATGATGCCCCCGTAGCATTTCAAATTGCCTCCTTAGCAAAAAGAAAAGGGCAATTAGGAATTGAATTTGCCTCCGCATTTTCAGGAATTGCCTCCATAGTAAAGAGAAAAGGGCAATTTGAAATTGAATTTGCCTCCGAATTTTGAAGAATTGCCGTCGCAGTAAAAAGAAAAAGGCAATTTGAAATTGAATTTGCCTCCGTATTTTCAGAAATGCCTCCGTAGTAAAAAGAAGAAGACAATTTGGAATTGAAATTGCCTCCGAATTTCAAGAATTGCCCTCGGAGTAAAAAGAAAAAGGCAATTAGGATTTGAATTTGCCTCCGTATTTTCAGGAATGCCTACGTATTAAAAAGAAAAGGGCAATTTGAAATTGAATTTGCCTCCGTCTTTTCAGAAATGCCTCCGTAGTAAAAAGAAGAAGACAATTTGGAATTGAAATTGCCTCCGAATTTCAAGAATTGCCCTCGGAGTAAAAAGAAAAAGGCAATTAGGATTTGAATT
>Ga0209540_10000708_pt1 | contig 28525 bp, 26 predicted proteins | sample BarGraIncu01121A_FD_184501 | JGI IMG/M metagenome (GOLD analysis project Ga0209540, IMG submission 184501) | Arctic peat soil microbial communities from Barrow, Alaska - Barrow Graham LP Incubations 011-21A (SPAdes) (version 2) | ecosystem: Environmental > Terrestrial > Soil > Wetlands > Peat... | reverse complement strand
CATCCGCAAGGATTTTTGTATCAACATTATCTGTTACATATTTTAGGCCATCTATATCCCAAGAATTAACTGGTTGCTCAACAAACTCAATATCCAGGCCCAAATCTTCAAATTTTCTAATGATGTGTACAGCTTCCTTTGGTCTCCAACCTTGGTTAGCATCCACCCTTATGTTTATTCCGCGCCTTACCGCTTTTCTTACTGCTTTTACTCTCTCAATATCAAGATTTACATTATTTCCAACTTTAACCTTTAAACAAGTATACCCATCCATTATAGCTTCTAAAGATTTCCCTACCATTTTCTCTACTGTATCAGTAGATATTGTAATGTCTGTTGTTAATGAATTTCGATATCCACCCAAAAATTTATAAAGTGGAACTTTATATTTTTTACAAAGCAAATCATAAATAGCAATATCAATAGCAGCTTTCGCACTATTATTCCCGTGAATAGAATCATGAATCATTTTCATAATTTCTTCAAGATTATCAATGTCTAAACCTATAATTTCAGGTTTAATATAATTTATTGCTCCAATAATTGAATTCTCCGTTTCACCAGTTATAAAAGGCGTTGGAGCTGCACTACCATATCCTATTTCGCCTGTATCCGTAACCATTTTTATAACTATTTCATCGGAGTATGTAAGGACCCTTTTACCTACTTTATATTCATGCTTCAAAGGTGTATTAATTTTTCCCATTTTAATATCTTGTATTTTCATAATTATCCCCCACTAAAAAGTATATTTTATAGTATTTATAGTATTCAACCTATTTATGCAATATTATGTACAATATTGATAGTATAAAATTTCATTATACCTCTATATCCAGTTTAATTCTACAGTTTTTATATAACTCTATAACAAATTAACTCCTTTAAATACTAATGCCTATATCTTGTTTTATAAGATATAGGCATTAGGCGTCAATTACTTTTTATTTTGCGAGTTCATATAATGCGTGAGCATATATCTTAGCATTCTTAATTAAATTATCTATTGTAATATATTCATTTTGTTTATGAATAGTATCTGGTTCTCCTGGAAACATTGGTCCAAAAGCTACAATGTTTGGCATTTCCTTAGCATAAGTACCTCCACCTATGGATACCAGTTTAGCTTCTTCTCCCGTTTGCTCAGTATAAACCTTTTGAAGCGCTTTAATAATAGGACTATCTGGTGAGAAGTATAATGGCTCTTGGTGTACAAATTTTTCTACTCTTATTCCAGTTCCATCTACTTTTTTATTAAAAGGACCCATCATATCGGAAAGTTTACAAGTTACAGGATATCTTAAATTCAAAGTTATTGTAGCTTGGTCTTTATTCATGTTTATAATTCCCACAAGCAAAGACAATTTACCCGATATTTCGTCTTCAAGACAAACTCCAAAAGATTCTCCATGTATTTCCAAACCTATGTTTTTATTTATAAACGCTACAAATTCTGCTACATCCGTCTTTCCGAAGTCTATAGTTGCAATAAACTCAAACAATTGCATTATAGCATTTTTCCCAAGATGTGGTAAACTTCCATGAGCTGATTCACCTATAGATTTAATTATTATCAGATTTGTATTTAATACTGCAGAAAGTTTGTAGCCAGTTTTTTTTATAAAAACACCTAATGATTTAATAATAGTTTGTGCATTTTTAGATATAATTCCAGCTTCGCAATAATCAGGTACCATATTCGCTGCCTGACCACCTTTTATATATTTTATGTAATTTTCAAAACGATTTTCTTTATTAAAGTCTTTTACGATATTAAAAATAGTTATACCTTTTTCTCCATTAATTATTGGATATTCGGCATCTGGTGTAAATCCAGCAACTGGTGCTTTTTCTTTTTCTAAGTAATGTCCCAGTTCCTTGCTTCCTGTTTCTTCATTAGTTCCAAATAAAACTCTGATTCGTCTGCTAAGAGGCAGTTTTGCATCTTTAATTGCTTTTAGGCCGTAAAGTGTTGCCATTATTGGTCCTTTATCATCTGTAGTACCACGTCCGTACATTTTTCCATCATGAATTTCTGCGCCAAATGGTGGATAAGTCCATCCATCGCCTTCCGGAACCACATCTAAGTGACCTAATGCTAAAACATAATCTTCACCTTGTCCATACTCTGCATACCCCACATAACCATCTAAATTAACTGTATCAAAACCTAATTTCTTTGCAGTGTTTAAAGCACATTCTAGTGATTCAGATACGCCTATACCAAAAGGCATGCCCGGTTTTGGCTCACTCTCTACGCTCTTAATTCTTATAATTTCTTGCGTTGATTTAATAATATCTTCTTTCATAACATCAATTAATTTATTTAATTCCATATTCTTTTCCCTCCAATAATAAGTTAGTTAGGGTCATGAAAATTACTTGTTATTTACTTTAATATCGCTTATATATGTTATATTATTATTTTTCAAAAGTTATCCATCCTTTTCGTGATAAATATCTCAAAAACATGATTAATCTATCAATAGAATTCTGCTCAGTATCGTTAAATCTTTCAACCATAGCTAAAGCTATCTCATAAACAGTTTTAGTTCCATCACAAAGTTGCCAAACCATTGAACCCCTATCATCAAGCTTTAGGTCACTAACTTTTGGTTTTTTTATGAGCCATCTCATGAATTTTTCTACTGGCTTGTTATGGTGAAAAAATAATTTTACCACATTGTCATTTACTTCCCATTCTTCAATCTTTCTTAATGGTTTATATAGCAAAAAATTTTCTTGTGATTTATCTTTGTTTTTTTTATTAAACATATATTTCACCTACAAAATAGTTAAGAGCCACAATGGCTCTTAACTTATATTTTTTAAATTATTTTTTTGAAAAATAACATATACCATACTTAATTATAGCATTAAACTTCTGTTTTATCTACTTTTGTAGCAAACTTGTAGATCCATAACCCTAATGCAAAGAACATTAATGTAGAAAATGCTGGGCTTGTGGCCAAAGCTGGAAGTACCTTAGCTCCAAATCCTATGTCTAACCAAGTAAATTTTGGATAAAGATTATAAAGTGTAGCAACTCCTGCAACTGCAATACCCATCAGAGCATCTCCTGCAACAAGTCCCGATGCAAGTAGTATACCTTTTTCCACTTGCGTTTTTTGCCGTTCTTCATTCTTTTTAAATTTCTTTTCAACTAATACTCTAACAATACCACCACAAAGAATAGCTGCGTTTAAGTGTATTGGTAAATATATTCCAAGTGCAACTGGAAGTATTGGAATTCCTGCAAGCTCACAAAATATTGCTATTGTAACTCCAACAAATACTAATGCCCATGGAAGTTGACCTGTCATTACACCTTTAATAACCATCGACATTAATGTTGCCTGAGGCGCTGCAATGTCTTTACTACCTATACCATATGTGTTATCAAGCATTAATAATACTGCTCCAGCAACTGCTGCAGCTGCAATTATTCCTAGATACATACCAATTTGAACGTTTTTTGGTGTTCCGCCGATAATATAAGTTGTCTTTAAACTTTGGGCCGTACCACCAGCAACAGCGATAGCAACACAAACAATTCCACCTATAATAACCGCTGTAATCATTCCTTTATTGCCTACATTACCTGTGAGTTTTAAAACCGATGTCACAAACAATAATGTAGCTATCGTCATGCCCGAAACTGGATTATTAGATGCTCCAATTAAACCAACCATTCTAGCTGATACAACTGAGAAAAAGAATGAGAATACAACTGCAAGTATTGCACCAATTATACCAACATTAATTATTGGTAATAACCATGAAAGTAAAAATACTAATACTGCTGCGCCTATAACCCAACTTATCGGTGCATCTATATCTGATCGTTTTTGCCCTCCAACACCACCTGCTCCAATACCAGATATAGCTGATTTAAAAGATTTAATAATTGTTGGAGTTGATTTTGCAAGACTTATAAATCCACCTGCCGCAACTGCACCAGCACCTATATATCTTATGTATTTACTCCAAATATCCCATGCTCCCATTTTACTAATAACTACTATTGATGGAAATAATGGTGCTTGTAGTCCCTGTCCAACATACATTATTAAAGGAATAAGTCCAAACCATGCTATTAAAGAACCTCCAAACATATAAAGTGAAGTTCTAACTCCAACTATATAACCAACACCCATAAGAGATGCTAATGTATCAAAACCAAACATTGTTCCTTGCATTGGCTTGATGCTCCATTCAGCTTCTTCAAGCCAGAATTTTAATCCGCCAGCAAATAACTTGTAAACTGCTCCTACGCAAACACCTAATACTACTGTCTTAAATCCTGGTCCGCCTTCACTACCAGTTACAAGAACTTCAGCAGCTGCCATACTTTCTGGATATACAAGATTACCATGCTCTTCAACTATTAAGAATCTTCGAAGAGGTGAAACAAAAAATACTCCTAAAAGTCCTCCAAGTAATGTTACAACAACAATAGTTGAAAGTTTTAACTCCATACCCCAAAGAATAATTGCTGGAAGTATAAATATAATTCCGCCTGCTAATGATTCTCCCATAGCAGCAATTGAAGATATCATATTAGCCTCTAAAATGTTATTTCTTCTAAATAGACCTTTTAATAAACCAGTAGCCAAAATTGCTCCTGGAATACCTGCTGAAATAGTCAACCCTACTTTAAGTCCTAAGTAAGTGTTTGCTGCTGCAAAAATCATTGCAAATGCCATGCCTATTATTATAGATATTACCGTTATTTCTGGCATCGCTTGACTAGCGGATATAAATGGTAAATAATCTCCACCTTTTATGCCACCGTAAGCTGTATGAGAAAGTTTTTTAGATTTCTCCATGATATGACCTCCTTATAATTATAATATTAATTATTTATTAATTAGTTATTAATTAATATTATAATACCATATGTTTTTAAAATAATTAAACATGGTATTTCCTTGTTTTTACGGAATTTTCATATTAAATTTATTTTTCACTGAAATACCTACAAGATACTCTATTTTTCATAAGAAAGGACTGTGATTATTGAATATTTTGACACTTTACTGCGTATTTTGAACGTATTCTAGTTTTCTTATTCTTTTTTATCTTACGTCAATATAGTTATATATTGTTTCATAATGCCCTAAAAAATACTGGTAATTTTTTTTCCAAATATGTAACTAGGAGTATAAAGGTTTACATCAACTTTCCTTACATGAAATTGATTTGTTAAAGATCTACTAATATAATTAATAAACTCTATACTAAAAATGAATTGTACTGAATTTTCAAAAAATAAAAATAACAGATGTATAAACTTGCATTTATACTCTGCCATTTTTTTATTTTAATTTTCCAAAACTGCTAAAAGGACTAATTCTAATTCTTGCTTTGCCCATTATATCTTTCGCAGGTATAAAAGGTTTTTGCCAATATCTTGCGTCTAGTGAATTTACTCTATTATCTCCCATAAAAAAATAACTACCTTCCGGCACTTTAAATTTCCCTGTCTTACCACCTGGATATACAACATAACTCTCTTTTATTTTCCTTTTGTTTATATATACAGATCCATCCTCTTTAATTTCTACCTCATCATTAGGTAGCCCAATAAGCCTCTTTATCAAATCTTCACCCAATTCATCTGAATGAAACACTATTATATCTCCATGTTTAAGATTATTTTTATCATGAATTCTTGTTACTAATATTTTATCGTTAAGGTTTATGGTTGGTAACATAGACCCAGTCGGGACAGTAACATTAAAGAAAATGACCTTATTTATAATAACCGCTATTATAATGGCTGCAATTATAGGTAATATCCAATCTTGAAATATTTTTTTCGTTAAATTCATGATTATCTCCTCTCAAATCAAACACATTAGTATTTTATCACAATATTTATAATATATCAGTATAAAAGGTTAATATATGTTAACAATTAATAAACTTGAACTAGATGATGAAAAATACTTATAAAGCCCCATAACATATTTTAACATGTTAGGGGGTTTTATACAAATACATATTTAAGTATTTTTTTCTTGTTTATCAATAACTTTTCCATTTTCATTAATTATCTTAATTAAATCAGTATCTATTGCCTCTAGATTATCATCCCATAAATACTTCTTAGTTTCACGAACAATAACAGGACTAAGTAATATTAATGCAATTAGATTTGGAAGCGCCATTAATCCATTAAATATATCTGCTAAATTCCAAACTAAATCAAGTGAGAACACTGAGCCAACATAAACAAATATAACCCAGAATATTTTATATGGAAAAATTGCTTTTTTACCAAGCAAGTATTCTATAGCCTTTTCTCCATAGTATGACCAACCAAGTATAGTTGAAAATACAAATGTTAGAAGTCCTATTGTTAAAATTATAGGCCCTACAACAGGTATTGCAGAAAACGCTGCTTTAGTAAGTGCGGCTCCCTGAATACCCTGCTGCCAATATCCTGAATTTACAACAACTATTCCTGTCATAGCACACACAACTACTGTATCCCAAAAAGTCGCTGTTGAAGAAACCAATGCCTGTTTAACTGGGTTCCTAGTTTGTGCCGCAGCTGCAACTATTGGTGCACTACCAAGACCTGATTCATTTGAGAAAAGACCCCTTGAAACACCATATCTCATAGCCATCATAACTCCTGCTCCTGCAAATCCACCAGCTGCAGCCTGAGGTGAGAATGCATCCTTAAATATTAAAACCATTGTACTCCCAATGGTTTTATATCCTATTATCATAAGTATTATTAATCCAATAACATAGAATAAAGCCATAAATGGAACTAGGATATTACAAACCTTCGCTATCTTCTGTATTCCACCCAATATTACAACTGCTACAAGAATAGCTATTACAATTCCTGTAAGCCAAGTTGGTATTTTAAACGTCTCATATACCAATGATGATACTGAATTAGCTTGTACCATGCATCCAGTACCAAAAGCTGCAATACTTGTAAATAAAGCAAATAGCATTCCACCCCATTTTGACTTAAGCCCATGTTCTAAAACATACATAGGTCCACCCGCCATTTCACCATCTTTAGTTAGTACACGATATTTAACAGACAGTAATGCTTCAGAATACTTTGTAGCTATTCCAAAAAGACCTGTTAGCCAAACCCAAAAAACTGCTCCTGGTCCACCAAGCCCAATTGCTGTTGCAACACCAACTATGTTACCAGTTCCGATGGTTGCTGCAAGTGCAGTTGTTAAAGCACTAAATTGACTTACATCCCCATCACCATAATCATCCTTTGTTAATGACACTTTTATAGCCTTAAATATGTATCGTTGAATAAATTTCAACCTAAATGTTAGAAATAGATGAGTACCAAATAATAAAGCAATAAGCGGTATGCCCCATATCCATCCATCAATCTGGGCGACTGTTTTACCAAATTCTTCCATGTTCTCCCCCTTGTATTGTTTTACAAACTCTATTATATATCATTCAGAACATTTTGTCAAACATTTTTTTACAAAATATCCGTTTTCTTTATTATAAATCCCTTATTTCCGCATGAATTTGCTTTTAATAATCTGTTTTATCCTGCGTTTCGACACTCAATATAAAATCCCCTAACATATTTATCATGTCAGGGGATTTTGTACAATTATAAATTTTAATTACATCTTAGTGTTTTTTACGTGTTCATCAATAACTTTTCCATTTTCATCAATTACCTTTATTAGATCACTATCTATTTCTTCAAGATTATCATTCCATAAATACTTCTTAGTTTCACTAACAATTACAGGACTAAGTAGTATTAAGGCAATTAGATTTGGAAGTGCCATTAATCCATTAAATATATCTGCTAAATTCCAAACCAGATTAAGTGAGAACACCGAGCCAACATAAACAAATATAACCCAAAGTATTCTATATGGAACAATTGCTTTTTTCCCAAGCAAATATTCGATTGCTTTTTCTCCATAGTATGACCAACCAAGTATAGTTGAAAATACAAATGTCAGAAGTCCTACTGTTAAAATTATAGGTCCTATAACTGGTATTGCAGAAAACGCTGCTTTAGTAAGTGCGGCGCCCTGTATACCCTGCTGCCAATAACCTGAATTTACAATAACTATACCTGTCATTGCGCACACAACAACCGTATCCCAAAAGGTACCCGTTGCAGAAACTAGAGCTTGCTTAACAGGATTTCTTGTTTGTGCTGCAGCTGCAACTATGGGTGCACTACCAAGACCTGATTCATTTGAGAAAAGTCCTCTTGAAACACCATATCTCATCGCCATCATAACTCCTGCTCCGGCAAATCCGCCAGTTGCCGCCTGAGGTGAAAATGCATCCTTAAATATGTAAACTATTGTACTTCCAATAGTTTTATACCCCATTATAAGTAGTGTAACACAACCAAGAACGTAGAATATTGCCATGAACGGAACTAAAATATCACAGACCTTAGCTATTTTCTTTATTCCACCTAATATAACAATAGCTACCATTACAGCTATCACAATTCCTGTAATCCAAGTTGGAATTTTAAATGTTTCAAATACCATTGATGATACAGAGTTAGCTTGTACCATACATCCGATACCAAAAGCCGCAATGCTTGTAAATAATGCAAACAGTACTCCAGCCCATTTTGACTTAAGTCCATGTTCTAAAACGTACATAGGCCCACCTGCCATTGTGCCATCCTTAGTTTTAACACGATATTTAACAGATAACAAAGCCTCAGAATATTTTGTGGCTATTCCGAAAATGCCTGTTAACCAAACCCAAAGAACTGCTCCTGGTCCACCAAGACCAATCGCTGTTGCAACGCCAACTATGTTTCCAGTTCCAATTGTCGCCGCAAGTGCTGTTGTTAAAGCACTAAATTGGCTTACATCGCCCTCACCATAATCATCTTTTGTTACTGAAATCTTTATAGCTTTAAATATGTATCGTTGAATAAATTTTAACCTAAATGTTAAAAATAGATGAGTACCAAATAATAAAGCAATAAGTGGAATACCCCATATCCATCCATCAATTTGGGCAACCATCTTACCAAATGCCTCCATAATTTCTCCCCCTTTTATTGTCCCATAAACTCTATTATATATTATTTAGAAAATTTTATCAATTCCTAATTTTTCAAAAAGTCTGTTAATAGTGGTGTTAGCCCTTTATTTTTCACTTAATCAGTCTCTAAAAAATCTATTTAATCCTTTATTTCGACTTCCAATAAAAGACTCCTAAGCTTGTAAAAATTTAGCTTAGGAGTCTTTATAATTTTAATTTTTTACATTTTGAGTTACTAATTATAATTTATTCACGCATGGCAAAGTGTTGCATTATTTTTGCCCAAATACGTTGTGTTTCAAGGAATTCAGCATAATGTTTTTTCACGTTTCTATTGTATTTCTCAAGCTCACCCAAAACATTCATAAATTCAGGTTTTCCAAAATACTCGCTTATTTTAGGCAAAGTAACGCTGAGTTGCTGCCTCATCTCTTTAATTTTTTCCTCATAACGATCCGGATGTGTTATATAGAGCAGTAATGGCTTGTACCTAATCCAACCTATACATGCATTATAAAATCGTATGGTAACTTTTTCCGTATCAGCTTTAATGAACTTAAGCCTTATTGGTAGAACACCTTCTAAAAGGTGATTATACGTAGAAAATCCGTCATGAAAAGTATAGCATGGCACACGCAAAACTTTTCGCTGGCGAAGACAAGTACTTAAAAAGGTATCCTCTCCTCTAGCTCCTGGTGGATTGTAAAACGGAAAAATGCGTTCAGGTTTGGTAAGGTTAATACACAGATTAGCTCCTGATATGAATTTTGAATGGTTTACTTCCTCAACCTCTATAGCATCATGGCTAGTTAATATTTTTGTATCTGCATATGTAATTCCGCCATTTTTCATAACGGATTTTAATGTATCCCACGTTATAATATCATTGCTTATAGCCTCAATAAAAGAACGGAAATCCCCTTCAGTCATAGTGTCATTAAATTCCATATATGGAATAGGTGATATATATCCACAGTGATGTCCGTGGGTGATGTCCACGTCAGTTATATTTTTAAGATGTTCGGCTAAAACAAACTGACCTCCCCAAATTGCAGTATCAAGCGTATTGGTCACCGCCATCGGGTATTCGTCATCGTCCAAAAAAACCAGGTAATCCATATGCTTTTTTATTGCATTATATAGCACAGCATTACGCTTGGCTGCATAACCCTTGCCAAAAATCTTTTGAGTTTCCTCAAAACTAATAACGTTTTCTCGAGTTAAATATTCTATTTCTTCTTTTATAGAAACGCTTCCAATAAAATTACTACTATCAATTTGCTTGACTAAATCTGGATGTACATTAGTGTAATCTGTTATTTGTGTTTTATTATAATGAAGATCATATGCGACAAAAAGATTTAAACTTATCCTCTTATTTGCTACTAAACCAGATTCCTTCCAGTTACTTATGTTAGTTCTCAGCACCTTTTGAAAGCTCTTTCTCCCAGTGGCAAAACCTATTCCAACTTTAATTTCTTTGACCTTCTGCATTTAACCACTCCCTTTTCACGCAAAACAATCTAATAATATAATTACATTATAGCAAACTAATCCACAAATTACCAATCGTCCTTCACTACAGCACTTCTTAATTAAATCACCATACAAATTACAGAATAAACACCTATCCGTATCCATGCAGTTTTAACCATCAATGTTGCATATCAGTGTTGAAAGCTATATCATCAGATATTGTAGCATCAAAGCCTATTTATGAATTATCGCTTGAGAAATTCCTACATAATCAAGGAGGCAAAACATCCATTGGCAACAAGCGAAATAAGTCTATATTAGAGTTCGTAGTTTGTATGGGCTCCGATTTAGATGGTAAGCAAATTAAAGAAGTCAAATGGCCATCCCATTGTTTATTTTTAGGCAAGAAAAAAGCAGAGCTTTAAACTTCCCTGTTTTTTATGTAATTTTGATATTAAGTCTTTAAATTCTAAAATATTTTTTCTCACTCTATGTAATTGGTTCCCCATAAATTGGGACTATTCTTGTCCATCCCTTCATTTTTCCATACTTAAGATATTTATCGTAATACTCGAGCTCTGAATTAAGGAGCCCGCTCCATAACTTCCGTAATGGCTCATTCCTAATCGTCTCAATAGTTGCTCTGACATGAGCATCCAAGGAAGCTAATTCCCAGCTTAAAATAATTCGGTACATAAACTTATCCGTGATCATTTCAGGATCGATGGGCGTTGTTACTGGTAGTGCCGATCTGTTAGGCAGCGGTATATTAAGCTTTAGTGCTATATTTTCAAGCTTTTTAACCTGCTTGTTATAAATATATGACCCATGTTGAAGTATTACTTTAAACTCAGTATCATGAGCAAAACTTGCGAATATACCTATGAGTTCAATTTGTTCATATCTCATAACAATATGATCCCAAATATGAAACGCTTCTGAGGTTGAAAGCTGTTCTTTTTCCTGAGTAATAGCAGTCTTGTAAGTAGGATACGTCTCTTCCCAGCCTTTTAATTTACCAAACTTATAAAGGGTATCAAAATCCTCAAAATGACCTATTAAATCTTGTATGATAATATTTCTTAAATTATCATTAGTACTGGTTGAACGAACTGCATGTGTAAGAGACATCAGCTGCGCTACAAGATCATGGTATATCTTTTTGTAGATGTAATCATCTGTTATATCATTAAGACGAGTTGCAAACTTGACGTCAACAGGAGGTCTGTTTGGCATTATGATACGAAATTTTTCACCTAATTTTTCTAAATTATCTATTTGAGTTTCAAAATTTTTTTGAAACTTATCTAAGATTACCTCCCAACCTACGTCATGAACAAAATTCTTAAATAATTGAACTGTTTGAGTACTAACATATCTTGCTCTTAGAAGACTATATATATTAAATGCCTCCTGAATATCTATAACGTCATCTCTCTTCTTAACTTTTTTTATTAATGAACCTATACCCAATATTTTCACCCCTCAATTGTAAATATTTCTAATAGTATATGTAGAATATCTTTTACATATACTTTGAGAGATGAAAATTTATAACTTACTTGTCCTGATCTATGGTCGCAGCGACTTCCCTATAACCTCGCTCTAGTTCATCCACCAGCCTATTATTTGCCAGTAATAGCTCAGCCTCTAGGTCTTTGAATTTAGTGATATTTACAAAAGTGATGACCACACCATCGATTTTGCCCTCTAACGTGTGGCAAGGCAGAATGCGCGCGTTAAACCAACTCCCATCTCGAGACATGACCTGTTTTTCAACATTAATTAGCGTACGTTGTACCTCCATAGCATCCTCTTCTAGCTCAGTATAAATAAGATCTGACGCGATATCAGTGATGGGCCTGCCCACGTCACTGGAAATCAACCTAGAGACTACAGTCATTTGGCTTGTAAAGTGCTTAACGAGTAGCGTCTTATCTAAAAATAAGGTGGCAACCTTCATGCTGTTCATTAGATTGTTCATATCGCTTGTGACTAGTGACATGTCATCTAACTTGACCTGTAGTTCGAAATTCATAGTCTTTAGCTCTTCATTTGAGGACTGTACTTCTTCCTTGGTTGTTGTTAGTTCCTCATTTGTCGACTGGAGTTCTTCGTTGCATGACTGCAATTCCTCATTGCTGGATTTGAATTCTTCTTGGGATACCTGCATATCTGCACTGGCAACTTGCCACATTTGGCGAGTTTGTAGTAGTTCCCTCTCTAGTTCCTCCTCCCGCTTATTACTGGTAGGGATTTGCATTGTTGTGTTTATTGCGTGGCATTCATTAGGTATGATTACGTCGGTGAAAATAATCATTACCATCCCTCTCAGCGCCTCTGGCTCTTTGAGCGGATTAACTATGATATCAACCATCAGCAATCCACCTTCGTTTAGCACAACAGCATTTTTGGAAGTAATTTCTTTTTTTTGCCGAATAGCCTTGTAGAAGGCATCACTCAGTTTATAATTTAGCCCTTCACGGGCCATGGCAAAAATATTCCAATTAACCTTACCCGCAGCAGGTTCAAGGTACTTGCCCGTTCGCCCAGTAATGTAAATGATATCACCTTTACCATTGACGAGCACGGCAGCCGGTGAATAATATTGCAAAATCAGTTTATCTGCCATAGACTGTATGTTATGAACCTCATCCGACGGCTGGTTTACTTCTGGCTGATATGGTGCAAAGGAATTGGGGAATTCTATAAGCGGCCTCTGAATTAGCGGCCTAAGCCTCTGATAGATTCGCGATTTGAGATCAAGTGGTTTAAAAAGTTCAGTAAAGTTTCCTACAGACTCCGCACTTCCTAAAAACAAAAATCCACCACTATTAAGACTGTAGTGAAAAAGAGGTATTAGCTTTTTCTGGATTTCTGGTGTCAGGTATATAAGTAAATTCCTGCAGATCATTATATCGATTTTTGTAAATGGTGGATCCTTAATCATGTTTTGCTGAGCAAAGATGACCATATCACGAATGTCTCTAGCAATCTGATAGCCCCCATCCACATTGACGAAATACTTATTGAGACGCTGGGCGGACATATCTTTTGCTATATTAACAGGGAATACCCCCTCCCTAGCTTTATCAATAGCTTCACTGTCAAGATCAGTAGCAAAAATCTGAATAGAAAAGTCTTTGAAAGGCTTTAACTTATTCATCACGTCTTTAAAGACAATCGCTAAGGAGTATGCCTCCTCACCAGTGGAACAGCCAGATATCCAAACCCTAACCGTATCAGTGGACGACCGCTCCGCTAATAGTGCCGGTATAACATTGTCCTCTATCAATTCCCACTCCGCGGGTTCGCGAAAGAAACTTGTAACCCCAATTAAAAACTCCTTAAATAACAAATTCAGTTCTTGAGGATTCTCCTTCAAAAAACGGACGTAGGTGGTTATATCGTCAATTTTATGAATACCCATACACCGCTCAATCCTACGTTGTATAGTGTTTTTTTTATATGAAGAAAAATCATGCCCTGTATGTGATCGTAACATAGCAATAATATTGTCAAAGTAACCCATGAGTTTAACTGCACTGTACTTGTCAGTCATAACCATATTGGGCTTGTGCTCAAGATAGGAAATAATCTTTGAAGGCATTGTCTCGACAGTGGTTATAACATCTGCGAGTCCTGCCTCAATGGCACTACGAGGCATGTCATCAAATTTAGCAGAGGACGGTTTCTGGATAAAAACATATCCTCCTTTTTCCTTAATTTCTCTGAGTCCTGCTGTACCGTCACTGCCCATACCTGAGAGTATAACGCCAATACTCCTCTCCTTCTTATCGTTAGCCAGGGAACGAAGAAAGAAATCTATGGGCAACCACCGATTGTGGGGTTCAATATAATCAAATAGGTGTAGCACATTATTCTTAATAGACATATTCTTATTTGGCGGAATTACATAGACAAAGCCCGACTCAACAGATATGTTCTCATAGGCCTGTACAACTTCCATGCTAGTATCTCTCTGAAGTAAGTCCACCAAAATACGCTTATTATTATTCTCCATGTGCTGAACTATAACAAAAGCCAAACCGCTATTTTCAGGCACATTACCGAGAAAAGCTGACAGAGCATCCGACCCTCCTGCAGAAGCGCCTATGCCAACGACTGGAAAGTCTGTTTTTGTAGTATCCGTTTTAGGAGCATTTTCCCCAGAATTTTTAGTCCGTATGTTTATGTCAAGGTTCTTATTCCCCTTCATTCTATTCCTCCATTCACAAATTGAATCACATATCCTTTTATGCTCTCATTATAACAAATTATTTGTAAACGAAGTATAATAGTTTTAAATTTCTTTAAGCAATCTAATTTAAAGAATAGATATCCGAAAACTCAATATGTATTCTCTCAATTCTTTCTTGTGATTCAGCTTCAAATACTCCACATATGTCGTTCTCTTTAGGCTGTACTATTACTGGAAATACAATTATAAATTCTGAACCTTTGCCGTATTCACTGGTTACAGAAACTGTGCCTTTATGTAGCTCCACAAGGGATTTTACTATGGATAATCCAATACCGCTACCCTCCTGTTTACGAGTTAGTGACCTATCTACCTGTCTAAATCGATCAAATATAATATCTAACTTATCATTTGGAATGCCTATGCCTGTATCTTTTATTGATATTATAATATTTTCTCCTTTATCATACATGTTTACTGTTATATTTCCCCCTGGTTTTGTGAACTTTATTGAATTAGCAAGTAGATTTAGTATCACTCTTTCAATCTTTTCTGGATCGCAGGATATGGTGCAGTCCTCTATATCAGTATCAAAAATCAATTCAATGGATTTAGATTTGATATATTCGGCTACTGACAGAGTAACACTCTCAACAATATTGACGATATTACAATTCTTCACCGTTAACTCAAAAAAGCCTGCATCAAGTTTTGTAATATCAATCATATTATTAACAAGTCTTAATTGTCTGTAACAATTTTGTTTCATTATGTTACTATATTTTTTAAATTTCATCTCTTTTTCCCAAACATCACTGTCACTTCCACAGGTATCCAAAAGCTGTAAGGCAGACAAAATTACATTTAAGGGCGTTCTAAGTTCATGAGAAAGATTACTGAAAAACTCCGTCTTTAAAGTTTCTGATAAAATTTTTTCATCTAATAATTTTTTATTTGTTATATCCACAAGAGATAAGACTACTCCCTTAATTAAATTTTCAGAGGTACAGTATGGCGCGCATTTCAATAAATACCAGCTTCCATTTTTACTTTGAATTTCCTTCTCAAACGAAATATGACTGCTTAATACTTCGCTTGCACCCACATTTAAGTCATCATTAATCAGATTACTTACTATGTGATTCATCGGACGCCCAATATCCTGTGCCTTAAGGTTTATCTCTTTCGTAATGGTAGGTGTAAACTTTCTTATACAAAGATTTTCATCAAGAAAAATAGTTCCAATATCTGAACTGTTTAAATAGTTTGTCATATCATTATATAGATTATCTAATTGTTGATTCTTATATTTATACTTTATGTTGATTTTTAGTAATTCATCATTTACTGCTTTAAATTCTTCGTTTATACTCAGTAGTTCTTCATTGTAAACAAGATGTTCCTCATTTGATATTTGGAGGCATTCCTTTGTATACTGTAGCTCCTTTTCAAGTTGTATAATTCTTTCATTCAAGTTTTTTTCTAAATCATTTTCCTCTATATATTCATTTTTATCTGCATTATCATTCTTATAATGTAAACCTATACTTGGCATTATATTTTTCATAATGCATATCCCCTTTATATTTAATTATTTAAATAATGACTTTGTCATATTATTAATCATTGCATCACTCTAGCTAAATCTTTAATACATATATACTTCTACTAATATCCATAATTCCCTTTAATTATAGTGTTTTTAGGACTATAAATCATTCGCAACTTTCGTCAAACTCCGCGTATAAAAAACCAGGAAGTTAATATCCACAAATAACTCTTCCTGCAAAAGGAGTATATACTGCTTCATAATTTACTAAAGCATTATAATTATTCCTCTTATAAATTAAAAAATCCCCCAAACTCTCGTCTGAGGGAACATAAAACACACTACAATAATTATTAGCACAATATTAGGGTATATTTGAGTTAAATTACTTATCTCACTATTTTAGTTTTTTTGCTAAAGTTGATAACGAATCTGTTGAATTTACAAATTTTCTATGAATTTTATACAAATTGTCTTTTCTTGAAGTAACTCCGTTATCTGTAGTTAATCCCATTTTACATCCCGCTGCTTTGGCTGCTTTTAATGTATTAGCATTGTATGAACCAAATGGGTATGCTATATACACCTCTTTCCTGCCTAATATTTTTTCTAGGATTTGCTTTGATTTAGTTATTGAAGCTAACTGTTTTGCATAACTTAAAGATGCTAAATTATCATGATTATAAGTATGATTTTCTACTCTAAAGTTGTTAGCATCCATCTCTTTTAACTGTTTAGAAGTCAAAAAAGATGTATATTTATCTGTATTATTTGCTATAGCAAATACCGTAGCTTTTTGTTTATTTGCTTTCAGTATTGGGTATGCTATTGTATAATTAGATACATAACCATCGTCAAATGTTAGTACTACTGGATTTTTAGGTAATGGAGAATTCTTTGATATATAATTTAATAACTGATCCAATGAGATTGTATTATATCCGTGTGTTTTTAGATAGTTCATATGCGAACTAAATGTACTTTTAAGTATTGTTAAGGAATTTGTTTTTTTAGGGTCCGTAGTTAATTTATGATACATTAATACTGGAATGTTTAGGTTTACTACGGTTGGTTTAGCATTAGTATTTCCGAGTTTTATGAATGAACTATATACATATCCGATTTTGCCCTTATAACTTATCTTGTAAAAACCACTTGATTTTCCCAATGTATTTATTTTTGTATTCTTGGGAAGTGAGCCTATACTTGGAGATGACGTCGATGGACTCTTTCTAACACTTAATGAAGCTGAAGCTGTGTTTACTATTCCACTATCAGCATGTACTATTTGTGAACTTCCTATGGTTAATAATATTACTATAAAAGCTATTATTTTTTTCATGATTTGCCCCCCCAATGTTTATTAAAAACATATATTTACTTTTCTTATAGACCTCCTCCCTAATCTAATTAATATAATATGATATAAACATTCATATTTACCTATGAAACAATTTTTCGTTTAATAATAATTTAGTATAACATTATGCACGTGAAAATTTTGTATTATTTTAGCATATTAATTATAAATATAGTTATAATTTCTAATGTATCTGACTCCTCCCCCTAAAACTACCTTAAAAGGCATAAAAATAGCACTAAGGAAACCCAATCCTTAGTGCTATTTTTATCTTATGCTTGTTATCTTGTATGACTTCAACACTCACACGCCCATTTTTTGCATTGTTGTATTCTCTTTCCATCATCACCTTGTTCTTTATCATATGCAAATTGATTAAGTAAATCACAAGGAAAATCATCACATTTTCCACAATGTGAAAGTTCTTTACCCTCACAACAGGATTTTAGTGGACAACTCTCGCCCCAAAACGGTTTATCAATATGTACACAACCTTTGCAGTTAACTTGTTCTTTGTATTTACATTCTGAGCATACAATACCACATCTTGATTCTATCACCATTTATTCCTCCAATTTAATTTTAAAATTACTATTATTAGCCTAATAGATACTATATAATTTCAATTTCTCCCCTTCACATATATAATAATATCTTTTATTATATATTAATATTTAAAGGGTTCATTGTAAAAATCGGACATGTTTTTTAAAAATGTATTAGGAGAAACACCACATATCTGCTTAAAATCATGAATAAAATGTGATTGGTCAAAATACTCTAAGGTTTGAGCTATATTTAAGAAATTTTTATAATCATCTCTTTTTAATATGTTAATTGAATGATTTACCCTTACAAGTCTTGAAAACATTTTAGCATTTATTCCAATATACTCATTAAATAGCCTATTCAAATGACGTTCACTAATATATTCATTTGATGACAATTCTTTTATTGTAATTCTACCATTTGTAGCTTTAATTCTATCTAAAATAGAATCTATAACTGTATGTTGTTTGTTATTTGTCTCTATTGCTTTCAGAAAAATCATGTTAACCATTGAAATCATATCGTCTATATTATTTGAAACTTCCACAGCATTAATTAATGAAAATGACAAATACTTATCAACTTCACCTACTTGTGCTTGAATATCACATAGTTCTAATTGATTTATACCAGTAATAGCATGTAACCCACCAGGCATAAACTCAATAAAAAACCTTATTTTTTTTAAATTAATATCATTCTTTACTGTAACTGTTTTTGTTGTTGCACCCCACAGCCTTGATGAAAAATCATTATTTTCATAAGTATATATAATACACCCACTTGAATCAGGTATTAGAGTTATATCACTAATATTCTCATTACACGCTCTCATTTCATTTGTATTTGGAAACGCTAAAGTGTAGTGTGCAATATATTTGCTAAGTAGTGGATGAGGTACTATGTAGATGTTATTTGGGTTTTCTTTTATTTTCAAATGCCTATTTACCGAAATGTCATAAAAAAACAACACTATCCCCCCTCCTTATACATATATATCCATTATTATACTATATTTGTTTATAATATTCTTTAAATCTTTCCAATTAATAATTAAATATTATTTTTTATTTTAAAAGATAAAAGGTAGCGACCGCCACCTTTTAATTTTCACCTTAATCTCTAACCTCAACAATACTTATATCTTATACTTAGCTATATCGTTTTGAAGATCTATAACTATTTCTGTAAGTGCTTGTGCTGCTTGTGAAACCTGTTGCATCTGACTTATCTGCTCCTCTGAAGTAGCTGCGATTTCTTTAATACTGTTAGAATTTTCTTTAGAGACATTTGAAACATCTTGTACATCTTGAATCATTGTTTCTGAATTATTATAAAGCCCTTTAATTACTTCAACTATTGAAACCATTTGCTCTGATACATTTTGCACAGAAGCCACAATATTATTGAAGGATTCTCCAGCCTCATTAATCATTACTTGTCCTGTATCCACCGCTGTATTTCCTTTATTCATTGCAACAATTGCAGCCGACATATCCGTTTGAATTTCTATAATCAATTTGCTTATTTCACTTGAAGCATCTCCAGACTCTACTGCAAGTTTTCTAACTTCATCTGCTACCACTGCAAAGCCTTTTCCATGTTCACCGGCTCTAGCCGCTTCAATAGCTGCATTCAAAGCCAAAAGATTGGTCTGATCAGAAATTTCATTAATCAGTGAAACAATATTGTCAATTTTTTTAGATTTTTCTCCTAAAGCACTTACTATTTGTGATGATTCTGATACCTGCCTACTTATATCACTAATTTGCTCAACAGCCCTTTTAATTACCAATTTACCATTTTCAGCTATTCCAGTAGCTTCCATAGATGATTTTGAAACCAAGCTTACATTATCTGATATATTTTTAATACCATCATAAATATAAGTTGCTATGCTAGATATTTCCTCTGTACCCTTTGCTAGAGTCGAGGCGCCATTATACATACCGTTCATGATATTTGACACATGTTCAGCAGAAGAATGATTTTGTTCTGCGCTAGCTGTTAATTCTTCCGAGGTTCCTACAATATTGTCTAAACTAGCTACAATATTATTAAAAACAGTCTTCAAATTTTTAGCCATCTTATTTAAATTTGCGCCCATGACCCCTAACTCATCTTCAGATTTAATCTCTATTACATTTGTTAGATCTCCACTGGCAATAATAGAGGCCAACTTATTTACCTTTCCAATATTATTTGTAATATAGTTACTATACAAAATAATGCTCAATATAATGAAAATTATTATTATTATTACACTAAGACTACTCAAAACGAATAATAAGGATTGTAATGATTTATATAATTCAGAGTTCGAAGCAGTGACACCAATCATCCACTTTGTATCACCCACAGGAGCATAGTACACCACTCTACTATCTCCCGCATTATTATAAATTTTTTTTCCACTTTTCCCACTTAATATATCTTTGCTTACTGAAGCAAATTGTTTATCATCGGTTAGCTTGGTTTTCATAACCTTACTAGCATCCACCCCAGCAATGTATGTCCCGTCTGCTGTCAGTAGAAATGCTTTTCCAGTATCTCCAAATTTTAAATCATTAATGATTTTCTGAAGATTTGTTAAATCTATGTCTGCAGTAGTTGTCCCCTAGAAATTCCCGATCTTATCATAAAAAGGAGCGGCTGCAGTAAGCATTGTCAATTTTGTTGTATCGTCATAATATGGTGCAGTCCATGCAACCTTATTTTTAATACCCTTTGCTGCCGTGTACCAATCTTGTGATGGGTAGTTGTAGTCATCCTTCATATAATCTTTAGTATAAACAACCTTACCACTATCCTTATATGCATAAGGTCCATAAAATTTAATATCACTTTTATATTTATTAGTCTCAAACCAAATTCCAGCTCCAAGGGTATCATTGTTTATTGCCGCATATTTTTCTACTAAATTTTCATATTGGCTACTTGTAAATGAAGTACCCGATACTTCAACAGTTCTTGCCAAGGTTTCAGCAATTCTTCCATGAGAATCAATTCTATTATTAATAGATAGATTTAATTCATTCATTTTATAGTTTATTTTTGTATCGATTTCTTTACTTATGATACTTTTACCAACAAAATAACTGGATATTGATAAAATAAGTAAAAGGATAATGGTAATTGGAAGTATAGATATAATAGTTCTCATTCTGACACTTCTTATTTTCAGCATACTAACACCACCTTTTTTTATATTAATTTATTTTATCACAAATATCGACTTTTATTTCATTGTTAATTTAAATTAACATAATATGTATAGATCATTTTATCATTTCTGTTGTTTTATCAGATTTAGTATACTTAAATAGACCTATTTTTTTACTTTCATTAGGTTCGTCATCTAAATTAAAAAATCTCCCAAACTCTCGTCTGAGGGAACATAAAACACATTTCAATTTTTACCTAAAATCGCAAACATGCCACTTGCCACGTGGGTGGCACCAATCTCCTATTCCTGCCAACCAACGCACATTTTCTAAGCATATATCATATGATAATTTTATAATACTATGAAAGGAATAACAATATGTATACCTACACTCATGAAATTGAGTATGATTCAAGATTTGATTCTTTGCAATCTGCAAATGATGATGGTTTAATTCAGTTAAAGGACTATGGGCCAGAACCCTTTGTAGTTAATATTGAGGAAGCTACTAAGCAAAACCATACTTATCGTACCGCTTTATGGACAGGAAGTCATTTACAACTTACCTTGATGAGCATCAATGTTGGTGAAGACATAGGTTTAGAGGTTCATCCTACTCTTGATCAATTCATTCGTATTGAACAAGGTCAAGGAATTGTTAAAATGGGTGACAGAAAAGATAGGTTGAATTTTCAAGAAAGAGTATATGATGATTTTGCCTTCATTATACCTGCTGGTAAATGGCATAATCTAATCAATACAGGTAATACACAACTTAAACTGTACTCTATTTATGCACCACCTCAGCATCCACATGGTACAGTTCATGAAACTAAAGCAGATGCACAAACTGATGAGGAGAACCACGACCACTACTATCAAAAATGGCAAAGAGCTCATAGACAAACCAAGGAATTTACCTTAACTGAGCTTGCTCAGTATGATGGTACTATGGGGAAACCTGCTTACGTAGCAGTTAGCGGTATTGTATATGATTTAAGCGCTAATTCAAAATGGAGCGGAGGTATACACTATGGCTTAACTGCTGGTAAAGATTTAAGCTCACAGTTTGAAAACTGCCATGGAGTACCAAGTAAACTAGCTAAGCTTCCTAAGGTTGGTGTGCTTAAAGGGTAAGCAAAAAAAATTCTATAAAATAAAATGAGATAACTTAAATACTAAGCTATCTCATTTTATTTTTATACTCTAGTAATAGTAACCTCTTGCCATTTTACTCTTTGCAAGCAGCTGTGATGTACCATCCCTTTCCCACTGTTCAACTTGTTCTATAGCATCCTGAGGGGTCTTTCCTAGTCCAACAAGCACTCCTGATAGTATAAATTCCTGATATAAATGTTCTGGATTAATTCCTTCTTTAGCTTCTGCTAAAGCACGAGTTACTAATGGAGTTATATATCTTACCCAGTCGTCTGGTGTAAATTTAGAAGTATCTTGTACCAATCCTCTATTCGTAGATGAAATATTTAAACCGCTATTTAAGGTAAATAAATAATTGTATTTTGATGAGTGTTTTATCTCGTCTGTAATTATATCAAATAATACATCTCTATATGGCCCCATAGGCAAAGCTCTTCTAATTGCTCTGTATTTTTCTACTGCTCTTAACTCTCCAAATAAAGCTTTCTTAATACCATCAATATAAGATCTTGGTTTTTCAAAGGTTTCTTCACCACCAGGTGCTACTTCCATACCTGTAAAGTCTTTATAAATTTTTCTAAATAATCTATTATGTTTACGTTCATCATCCCTTATAGAAACTATAATATCTTTTTCTTCTCTAGTAGGCGCTAAACTTATAAGGTAATCATAAAAAAGTTCATCTTCTCTTTCACCTTGAACCGCTTCTTTTACCCCCACAAGTGCCTCCTGTAATTGCGGATTATACATCATTGGGTTCTCTACTCTTGGCATAATATACACTAAAAATTCCTCCTGAAATAATAATTCAATAATATATTATGTTAATTTTATATAAATGTGATTTTTTGCATTCGCTGTCGCTATTCTTCTAATGGTAATTATCTCAGGACAAATATTTACCTGCTTGTCTTAATTTTTTACGTTATCATACTCCATGCACATTCTATAAGAATGAGTGCTAGGAATATGTTAATGGCACGAAAATATTTTTGATATGCCTGCTCAAACAGACTTCCGCAGAAAATCCACGTTAAAGTTGCTATTGAGCCAATTGTAGCAATTACCAGTTCAGCAAGCATCAATATGGCAAAGGAAGAATTATATGGAACAACATATCCTGTTAATGCCGTTATTCCAAACATATAAATCTTCACGTTTACAAACTGTAGCATAAATCCTTTCAGAAAAGAGGCTGACTTCTGATTATCCGCTCCCAATGGTTTACTGAGTGCTATGTGTATGGAAAGATATAGGATATAAACCACACCGATATATTTCATGACAGACATAACTGGACTCAGTAATAGATTCAATCCAAATACAAATAATGCACATAATATCTGTACCACATAGTATCCGGCAAAAATTCCAAGAAATAATTTTTTTCCTTTTTCCCAGCCGTAATTTGTCACCGTATTTAGGGCAAGAATATTACCCGGTCCCGGTGTAAAAGCATTTACAACTGCGTATAAAAGAAATGCAATAATCGCCTGCATTCCCATCTCAATCACTCCATTCTATTTTTATATCAAGACAAAATGCTACCACCATTCATCTTTAATTATTTTATCACTCTTTATCGTCATAAAAAACTTCCAATAAAATATGCCAAGTCATAGGTTTAAACTATGGCTTGGCAATTATCTTTTTGCACTTATTTAATTTAGTCAGAGACTTTCAGCAACCTTCTTTAATGCATCGATATACTTTTCTCCTAAAGCAGAAATCATTCTATCCTGATTCAAAATGTAACCGACCTGTATTTTCTCATCTTCATCTAACGGAATAGAAATGATGGCTTCTCCATGTAAGTATTTTGGAAATACTCCGCTAGAAATGGTATATCCGTTTAATCCAATCATAAAATTCACAATAGCTGCTCTGTCACTTACTTTAATACTCTTTTTCACCCTTCTTGTACTTAAAATCTCTTCTGAAAAGTAAAAAGAATTATTCTGCCCCTGACAAAAAGAAAGACACGGATATTCATCCAAATCTTCTAACTTTAACTTTTTCTTCTTAGCCAAGGGATGTTCCCTACTTAAGAATACATGTGGCTTTGCCGTAAACAATTCTGTAAAGCTTAAATTGTTTTCCTCTAACATCTTACGAATCACAATTTCATTATAATTGCTGAGATAAATGATACCAATCTCGCTAAACATATTTTTCACTTCTTCAATAATGTCATAAGTTTTGGTTTCATTTAGTGCAAACTCATACTCCTCTAAACCAAACTCTTTTACTAACTCTACAAATGCATTGGAAGCAAAGGTGTAATGCTGTGTGGAAACACAAAAATGCTGTTTAGCATTGGTCTCTGTTATATACTTTGACTCCAACAAATCTGCCTGCTGTATAACCTGTCTTGCGTATCCCAAGAATTTGGTACCTTCATTTGTCAAAGCAATTCCCTTACTGTTCCTTACAAATATAATAGTTTTGATTTCCTTTTCCAAATCACGTATAGAATTGGATAAACTTGGTTGAGAAATCAAAATTGATTTTGCAGCTTCAGTAATGGAACCTTTTTCTGCAACCTCAATTACATATTTTAACTGTTGTAATGTCAAATGTTTCACCACCTTTTTTCTATCATACTTCCTTTGCATTAAAAAATCTATAAAATTTCTCTTCCCTTTTATTTGTATAATTTTTATAAGCTCCATGCATTATTACTTAATGTAAGCATCTGGCCTACCTCTTTTAAAGTTACATTTCCATTCTCAACCTTTATATCGTCTTTATTCACTACATTTTTTTGTTTTAAGGTATGATATTGTGTCATATGGTTATTTCCATCATCATATGGTCCAAGAATAGCCGAGGGATGAACAATTATTGCATTTAGACCCCTTTTTAAATATTTAATAATTGTACTTGCCAGGTGACCACCAGCTCCTGTAATTATATATAACCTCTTCACAATATTCACATTCCTTTCGTTATACTCAAGTAAAAATCATAAATTATGTCCTTAAGCTTTATTTACATTATACAAAAAAATAAAATGAGTTTTATAATTTTAACAATTGTTCACTATTATCTACAATATTAAGCTATTATACAAGTGTGAACAAATGTGAACAATTGTTAAGTTTGTAGAATTCACTTTATATATTCAATATAATTAAGCTAAATAATGACAGTACAGTGTTACTATAAATCGTTGAGAGGATGTTAGAGTTATGAGTAGTATAGTGGAATGTAGTAATTTAGAAAGTAAACATTATGAGTTTGCAGTTTTAGTTGATTCTGGCTGTGATGTACCAGAAGAATATCTAGAAAAGTATCCGATTTATGTAATACCTCTTAGAATAAATTATAAGGAGGTATCCTACAGAGATAGAATTGATATTTCACCTGAAGAAATATATAAAAAGTTGAAGTTGGAAATTCCAACAACATCATTACCGGAATATGGTGATGCGCAAGAGGTATTTGAAAATATAATTAAAGACGGTTACAATAAAATTATAGCAATAAATATTTCAAGTAATTTAAGCGGGACTTTCAATCTTATTAGGTTAGTTAGTGAAGAATTTAAACGTAAAGGTATACAAATATATCAATTTGATACAAAAAATATAGCTATCGGAAGTGGAATGTATGCAATATCAGTAGCTAATCACTTAGAAGAAGGAAAAAGCTATGAGGAAACTATAAGCTTATTAGAGTCTGAGTATGGTAATTCAAAAATTTTTTTCTGCGTTGAAACCTTAGAATACTTAAGGAAAGGCGGTAGAATTGGACGTGTAGCTTCTTTGATAGGGGCGGCACTGGGTATAAAACCAATTATCACCTGTGGTGAAGATGGTACATATTGCATTGCAGGAAAAGAGCGTGGTTCAATGAGGTGTATTAGGAAAGCACTTATGTTGGCAAAGGAATTTGCAAGTAGAGGAAAAAAAGCGGAGATTATGATTATGTATAGCGGGAATGTACTAGAATTAGAAAAGATCAAAGATGAATTGGAACAGTTAATTCCTAATTGCAGAGTGAAAATTGGAGGACAAATAAGTCCAGTATTAGGTGTACACGTAGGTCCGGGATTAATAGGAATTGCAGTGTATTTGGTTGCATGATTTGAAAATTTTAGCATTTAAAGAAAATAAATATTCGAAATGGGTGGGGTATCTTAAATGCAAACGCTAAAACAATTATTTCAGAAAGAATCGGTAATAAAAATATTATTACTAGCAGCTTTAGTGTTATTCGCTTATTTAATAAGCTCTATTCTAAATTTGATTTTATTAACTTTTATGCTTGCTTATTTGATAAATAGTCTACAAAAGTTATTAACTGAGCAAATTAACAAAGTTATAAAGGTGAACCCAAATATTGTTACTATAATTATATATATGTTTATGACAATAACTATAGTTCTACTAGCAGTGAAATACATACCACTTGCAATTTCTCAAAGTCTACTTATTTTGGATAAAATCGAATATATTAATTTTTCGAAAAATACAAAAGGAGTTATGCAGTATTTGACACCAATATTTGATCAAATTAACATAGCAAGTTATACTAAAGCAGGGATTCAAAGCATTATGATTTTTATAACTGATTTTGGTAAATTGAGTTTGAACTTTTTTATGGCAATTCTATTAAGTCTGGTATTTATATTGGAGAAGGAGAATATATTATGTTTTATGTATAAGTTTAAACATAGTAAGGTATCTGTAGCATATAACTATTTAAGCTATTTTGGTAATAACTTTTTAAATTCTTTTGGCAAAGTAATACAGGCCCAAATAATGATAGCCATTTCAAATACAATTTTATCAGTTATAGGACTTACTATACTGGGGTTTCCAGGATTATTCGCCCTTGCATTTATGATATTTATTCTAAGTCTTGTACCTGTGGCAGGTGTGTTTATTTCGTTAATTCCCTTATGCTTAATTGCTTTTAAAATAGGCGGATTAATTAAAGTTATTTTTGTAATTAGTATGATTTTTATAATTCATGCTATTGAGAGCTACCTTTTAAATCCGAAATTTATGTCTGATACGACTAATCTACCAATATTTTTTACTTTTGTTACATTATTAGTGTCAGAGCATTTTATGGGAATTTGGGGTCTCCTCCTTGGAATACCGCTATTTATGTTTCTATTAGATTTAAGTGGAGTAGATTTAAGTAAAAAAGAATTAAAAATCAAATAGATACCTGATGGAATTACTAATAGTAAAGTTGATGGAATTGGTTTACAAAGTAAACTTTATAAGGATGGGAGCGTATAAATGACACATATTCTGATTTGTGATGATGATCATGCAGTTCATAGTTCCCTCGGTATATATTTGGAGGACAATAAATTTTCATATATAAGCGTATACAACGGTAAAGAAGCATTGCAAAAGGCATTAGAGGATAATTTTGATCTTATTATCTTGGATATAATGATGCCTTATATATCGGGAATTGAAGTATGCAAAGGAATACGCAAGGTATCTAAAGTTCCGATTATAATGCTGACTGCAAGAGGAGAAGAGATTGATGTTCTTCTTGGACTTGAATTAGGAGCTGATGATTATATTGTAAAACCTTTTAATCCAAGGGAAGTAGTTGCCAGAGTAAAAACCGTGCTTAGAAGAATAGAAGATATAAATATAAGAAAGGTAGCATCCACTATTAAATTCGGTGCTCTGGAAGTCAATTCATCTACTTATAAAGTTTCTTTAAATGATATTTTAGTAAATGCAACACCCAAGGAAACTGAGATATTATTTATGCTCTTGTCAAATCAAGGGGTGACACTATCAAGAGATGAATTTCTGGATAAGATATGGGGGGCAGATTATACTTATGTAGATAGGAGAACTATTGATACCCACATAAATAGAATTCGATCACATCTTCCAAGAGAGTATGCAGAGCGAATTCAATCTGTTTATGGATTAGGATATAAGTTTGAGGCAGGAATATGAAAAAAAGAGAACAGTATTTAAATATAAAAAGCTCATATGTTAAGATTATTTTTAGTGTAATGTTAATCTTTATACTAATTTC
>Ga0209540_10000705_pt1 | contig 28640 bp, 25 predicted proteins | sample BarGraIncu01121A_FD_184501 | JGI IMG/M metagenome (GOLD analysis project Ga0209540, IMG submission 184501) | Arctic peat soil microbial communities from Barrow, Alaska - Barrow Graham LP Incubations 011-21A (SPAdes) (version 2) | ecosystem: Environmental > Terrestrial > Soil > Wetlands > Peat... | reverse complement strand
CTTTACCACTAAAAGAGTGGGTTATTATTTTTGTACTTAAGATGTATTTTTCAAAGTCTAAGCTTGTGTATTGAGTGCCTAGGTCACTATGTAGTATAAGGTTACTAGTTGGCCTTTGTAGCTCTAATGCGTTCTTAACTGCCTGTAAGGCCAATGTTGTATCCATATATTTTGACATAGAATATCCTATTATTTTTCTAGTGTGTAGGTCCATTACTGAGGCTAGGTAACACCAACCGTCTTTAATTGTATATATGTAAGTTATATCAGTCACCCATTTTTCATTTATTGTATTTGTAGAAAAATCTCTTTTTATAACATTTACTTTTTCTAGAACTTTGTCTTTTGATGAAGTTGGTCTATATTTTTTTACAATTATAGATCTTATCCCAAGCTTTCTCATAATACGCTGCGTTCTTTTTAAACTAATATTCGTTCCATATTCTTTTAGAGCCATATTAATTTTAGGAGATCCATAGCACTTTTTACTTGCAGTATATATTTCTAAGATTTGATGTTCAATAATGTTATTTTCTATTTCACGCTTACTTTTATTCTTACTTAAAAACTTGTAGTAGGAGCTTCTGGCGACATCTAGAACTTTGCACATAATTTTAATATGGTACTGTTTTTTATTATTACTGATGAAATTAAATATGCTAGTTATTTCCTTGCGAATATAGCAGTGGCTTTTTTTAATATTTCATTTTCCTCTTCAAGTCTTGCCATTTTTTTCAACATATACTGGTTTTCGGCCGTGCTTATGGTTTCATCTTTACCCACAACTATTGGTTTTGATTTGTTTATCCATACTGTTATTGTTGATTTTGCTATGCCATATTCGCGACTTAAATCTGCAAGGGATTTTCCAGAATTATATAGTTCTACTAAAGTATTTCTAAATTCATCAGTATAGTGTTTTTTAATTCTTGTCATTGTAGACACTTCCTTCAACTCTTATTTTATATCGTTCGAGTTATTGTGTCTACAATACTATACTAGCACCATTCTTAAATATTCGAGAAACAGGATTTGGATTTACAGGCATCACAAATAGTTTATCTCAAGTTCAAAAAAGCATGAAAGACATATATAGTGGTTACAATTCAACGTTACAATCTAATTTGTAACATTGAATTGTAACATTGATTGTTTGATTGAATGATTTTAATAATAAAAATATTTGTGACATTATGCTATCCATTCCTGTCATCTGACGCATCTCTGAATTTGTTGAAAATTAGAAAGACAGCTTATGCTCCATTTACACTCCGTCAATAACCATTTTATCCACAATATTATGATAAAAAAATTACTTGTCCACAATTAATTAAACTTACCCCTCATTTTATGCTAACCAGCACTTGATTTTATACCAATTACATTAGTAGAAGAAACCCACTTCTTTACCGATAAATAATAACTACTTGTTCCGATGAAAGATTAGAATCCATTTTCCACGAGCCACTTCATAATGCTCTCTTCTCTTTCCTTAATATCATCATGCTGCGCATCGTATTTACACATTTTATTCTGTGCAACAATATTTCCATCTACCATATACAATATTCTTTCGGTTTTTGCTGCCACCTTTACATCATGTGTAACGATCATTACGGTTGTCCCTTTTTTATTTATCTCTGCAAGAATTGACATAATCTCTGTTGCCGATTTAGAATCTAATGCTCCGGTGGGTTCGTCTCCAAATATTATATCCGGATCATTTATAAGTGCTCTGCAGATACCGGCTCTCTGAAGCTGTCCACCAGATGCCTGGGTGATATTATTATCTGCAAGCTTTTCAATACCTGTCATTTCTAATAGTTTTTTTGCTTTTTTATTTACAGCATTTTTATCCGAATCTTTAGATACAAGAGCAGGAAACATAACATTGTCAATCACTGACAGATTCTTTAAAAGATTAATATCCTGAAAGATAAATCCCATGTTATCAATCCTAATCTTCGCCAGTTCTTCTTCTTTTAGTAAAGCCAGTTCGCGGCCTTTAAATTTCACACTACCAGAAGTAAGTCTATCCATACTGCTTACATTATATAGCAGTGTTGATTTCCCGCTTCCGGATGGTCCCATGACCGATACGAATTCACCTTTTTCTATCGTAAGGTTTACATCCTTTAAGATATGTAGCTCATTATTTTTCCCTAATTCTACTTTTTTGTTCACACTTCTTGCTTCTAAAATATTGCTCATATATATTCCTCCAATATCAAATATTTAAATCAAGGTCTATATCATACCTTTTTCAGCAGTTCTAACTTCTTAAAACTACAGATAAATCGTCTTTTACTGTTAGCGTGCAACATACGGATATAGTAACTCCAACTACTACAATCATCGCTAAAGGGCATAGCAGAAAGTTCTGCCATGCAACAACAACAAATTGCATTCTTGCAGCTCCCATCTTGGCCATTCCCATACTTACAAGAAACTCTCCTAAATACTCAGAAGCCAGCACTCCAAGTATGATTCCCAATACCAGCACCATCAAAGTTCCTGCCATATATTGATGTTTAATATTTTTAGAAGTTAATCCCACACTTCGCATGATTGCAATCTGGGACATATCCTTTGACAATAACATCTTAATGAATAATGTTGTTATAAGTATAACAATTATTACTGCAATTGCAATTCCTACTATAACAATTGTGCTCATCTGATCAATGATATTTCCAAGAGTCTGCCTTGTATATTCATTGATATCATTTACCTGCGCAGAATCATATTTTTTCTGATAATAGTCCATTTTCTGTCTAACATCAACGCCCTTCGCTACATCCATGTTCACAATATACCAAAGAACAGCATCTTTATTTAAACCAAGACTGGTATCCGCCTTTGCTGTTTTTCCACCATTTGTAATATCTTGATAAATACCACATACTTTCATAGTCTTTTCTGCCCCTGCAGCCTTTACTACTACTTTATCTCCCACTTTCTTGTTTAATCCGTCTAGTGACGCATTTGCATAGGAAATTGAGATTTCCCCTTCACCCGCAGGTGCTCTACCTTTTAGATAATTTAATGGAAATAGGTTAAAATCTCCGGTTTCAATATTAATATAGTCCCATGTGCCTTTATCATTTTTGACCTGGTAGGAACATGTGATGTAGCCTGCATGCTTTTCAATATCCGAATCACTCTTAAGCCCTTCCTGCAGCTTTTTAAAATCCTGTGATATCGTATCTGTCTTTCGAAAATCAATTCTCATATCGCATTTTCCTATTCCCATGTATGTGGAAAAATCTGGTGAATTCATGGTGTTATACATATTTAACGGAACAATTACAATAACCGTACTTACGACAAAAATAATAATTAGTAACCTGTATAATTTGAAACGCTTCCATACATCCCTAAGTCCCATGTAAATATTGGTGCTGAAAAATTTGTTATTAAGCAGTGGAAAACTGTATTTTCGGTTCTTTCCACACTCCATGATATCTGCTTTCAATGCCTCCACCGCAGAAATCTTATCAATTCTTTTTAGAACTTTTTTGCAGTAGATAACAATCATGAAATATACTAATAATGGAGCTATAAGAGATAGTACATATTTTAAGTTTCCTGATAAATCCGAAGATATATAAAGTCTCATATTACCATTAAACAGATTTACAACTACAAAAGAAAGCAAATAGCCTATTATACCGGCTACCACTGCCATGACTCTGTATTTGATAAGATATACCTTCTTTATGTCATTTTTGGATATCCCCATTGCTTTCATAACGCCGATTTCTCTTAAATCTTCATCAATCGTTGCTATAAACGTAAGTCTAATGCAGAAGCTAGCTATAATAATCAGCAGAATACTGATAAATATAATTACCATCGCAACTGCCGCATCTGACATAGCATTAAAGATAAGAAATATCTTTCCTCCAATTGTAGGACCGTTTGTTGGAAGACCTGCTTCCATATATGCAGTCAAAACAGCTTGAGAATCGCCGTTTTCACTTAGTTTAAATTCTATAAGATATTCCAGCTCTCCTACCTGATTTTTAAGCATTTCATCATAGCTGGCCTGATTAATAACAAACCGTTTCGAAGAAGTAAGGGAAGAGTTCATCTCATAATCTCTTGCATAATCTGAAATGACAAACTCTTTCAGGTATCCTTTACTTTTAAGCGATATAGTATCACCTATTTTTAAGTCATATTCCTGCATGAAATATATGGGGACCGCCACTTCACCTTCCTTCATATCCAGTTTTTCATTATTCAGATCTAATATAAAATCAAATTTTTTATTTTGTGTTACAAATGAAATATCCTGTACCGTTCCAGCCATCGTTTTATTTTTGCCAAAATGGATATTTCCTCCATCAAAATCCTGAAGCACCATCGTCTCCTGCATCGCTATATTCCCACGCTCATGCTGCGTAAATTTATCAATTTCTGTCTGGGCAAATTTTCCTGAATGCATCTGCGTAATGTCAGCTGGGACTGCACGCTTTTGTAGCTCCGACATGGACTGAACAAGATTTGCAATAATATTTGTTGCACTAGCTCCCAAAATAACTGCCATGGTTATAAATACACACACTGCCCCAGTTATGATTTTCTTCCTGATGAAATCATTCTTTACAATTTTAAAAAACATTATTTTTTCTCCCTCCTACTATATGTCTTTGCTTCGAAAGTTCTCATCATCGAAATAATTGTTCTGCCTCAATTTTCGCTGCCAAACATCTGCATAACGCACATAAGACTTCCGCTTTCGGCACCAAGCAGCCTTTCTACATTAAAAACAAACGCCTTTATGCGTGAACCACGCTCCTCATTCGTCAGTTTAACCATATCATCATCAAAAACAGTATTAGTATATGCCACAACCATTTCCATACATTCATAGGGGAAAGGAGTGCTGAACATTCCCTTCTCAATGCCCTCGCGAATTATTCCCGTCAGTATCGGCGTAACACCGCTTAATATGACCTTTTGTATTTTCTGATGCATAAGCGCGTTCTGCGGATTGTGAATGTGCTCCATAATTTCCTTGCTGCTTCCGCCACTTATGTTCAGTGCCATTACAACACCGATAATGCGCTTGTTTACGGGTATACTCTTGTCTGTGGCAATTTCCTGCGCCTCGCCTAAAATACGGAGGTTATAGCGTTCTATCAGCGCGTCCATGATGCCCTCCTTCGACTTGAAGTGATAATATAACGTTCCCCGCGCAATTCCGACTTTTTCAATAATATCGTTTGTGCTTGTGCCGTCATAGCCCTTCTGAAAGAAAAGCTCATCCGCTGCGTCAAGTATTTCTTTCCTGCGTTCTTCAACTTCTTTTACTATCCTCATTTGTACATCTCCTTACAATAGACTGACTGACTGTCAGTCTATTGATAATATAATGCCATATTTATTTTGATTTGTCAATATGTTGGAATTTATATATATCTTATACTTTTAGACCTGTCCGCTGTATTCTATTTCGTAAAAGCATATCCACAAAAACTGAAAATTTATTTCCAAATTTTGAAAGGTAACAGGCACTTTTCAGATACATTTTTGGTTATTTATTATTGAACAGTTGATAATGATATAGAATAGAATATATTAATAAATAATTATTCTAGGGTTAAACTAATAGTAAGTACATATAATAATTAAATATATAAAGGAGAAATTATATGCCAATATGTGTTAATTGCGGTAAAAATTATTTGAGAGGTGCAAAGCACTGTGCACAGTGTGTAATTAAAAGATTTAGCCAAGGTAGTTCAAAAAAAATAGCAAAAGGAAAAGAGATAATCCCTGAATTTTCGGAAGCTATACGTTTTAAAGAAAAGATTCTTAAAATAAAAGCCAAAGTAGATATTATAAATAATGAAAATTTCAAAATGCTGGAAAACATAGATCAAAAGAATCTAATGAAATTTTGTAATGTGATTAAAACAAAATTAGGTAAGAATATAGAAGTTAGTAAAGTTATTGCTCATAATTAAGGTGGGACCTTATTAAAAGGAAGGACAGGAATTCTTTATAATAGGGCAAATGGCTTATAGAAAATGATATAGAAACTGCTATTTGGACAAAATATATATTGAATTGTTCTTATAATGTAATAACAACTTATTATAAAGCCACAACTGGAGATATTAGAAAAACTAAAATTGCCATGATACAGCTGAAAACACTATTAAAGGAAGCCTTCAGCGTGTACATTATTTTATTGCTTTTAAATGTGCAACGACCTCTATGGATGCGCAACGAATCGTTGCCGTACACCTATTTCAAATCAACATCTACTTGTTCACTACTAGCTATACCCATAACACAAAGTTCTTTTAGTACTTCTGCAAATAGCTCATAAAGGTCTTTAAGTCGCTTTATATCCCTAATTACCCCATTTACTACAAAATACAATTCATCTACATTGCTTGGAAAGTGACTTTTTAAAAAACCATCATCATCTTTAACTTCTAAATATATTGATTTCTGTAGTTCTAATAATTCTCTTATTTTTTCATTTGAAAATAATTTAGTTAACAATTCTTCGTTATTACCTTTTATTATAAATTCCTCATCAAATTAACCATACCCCACACTAATATCCTGCATACCTAAAAGTTTGCCTAAATCACTAAAAAGCCCTTTCCTATAAATTTTAAAATAAAAACTGTCAATATTTTCAAAAGGTGCTCTTATCCGTGTATATGTTCTAACATTGTTTGAACTACCAACAGAATACGTATCGAACAAAACAACCCAATTATCTACATGTGCTTCTACCATGCCACCTTTAAAAAAACCTCCCTCTATATAATCTGCATTTACCTCCTTAGACAGTTGTTCCCAAACTTCTTTTTTACTTGGTCCAAATAACCCCATTTTATTCCTCCTATAATTTTTATTCCTATAAAAATGTCATGTTTAAATTATATAATATGTCAATGTTATTATTCAAGTATTTTAATTCCTTATACTTGGTATTTATGCTATTATCATATAAATAGCTATAGTTTTTTTGCACTTGTATAACATAACCTAATATAAATTATAATGATATGCGCAAAACACCTAAAATAAAAGGAGAGTTACTTATGGATTATATGCCCATATATATAATACTGATTGTATTTATAGTTTCAAGTCTTGCAAGTAGGATTCGTACTTTAGAAAAAAAAATGTCTCTTATGAATTTAACTTTAGATAAAATTGCAAAGCAAGTTGGGGTACCCGAACCTTCTTTTGATGACGAATTAAGAACTCTCATTTCACAAGGCAAAAAAATTCTGGCAATTAAGAAATTGAGAATAGCTAAGGGTCTTGGATTAAAAGAGGCTAAGGAATATGTAGATTCATTTAATGTATAATTGCTAAGTAGATAATGTTTTTAGGCCACATTCCTATATTTAATAGGAATGTGGCCTTATTTAAAGATATAGCTATTTAATATTTATTTAATATAAATGACATGTTGACAAAAGCAACGCCCTAAGTGTATAGTGTGTATCAAGGAGATACACACTGATTCAAGAAAGGTGATAAACTGATATGAAAATTTTAATTTCAAATATATCTAATATACCCCTATACCAACAAATAAAAGATCAACTAAAAGACATTATTTTTAAGGGTGAGATGTCTGATGGTGATCCACTCCCATCTATAAGAAATTTTGCAAATGATTTGAAAGTAAGCGTTCTTACTATTCGTCGCGTTTACAATGAATTAGAGCAAGAGGGCTTTATTACAAGTCAGGTGGGCATTGGCACTTTTATTTCTGCCGCTAATTTAGAACTACTTCGTGATTCTAAACGGCGTATTGTTGAACAAAAAATGCAGGACTTAATTCTAGCAGCAAAGACATTAAAAATTTCTAAAGAGGACTTGAATGAAATGATGAATATTTTATATGAGGAGAATGAATAATGAACAATGTATTAGAAGTATCAGGATTAAATAAATCTTATGATGAATTTGCCCTTTCTGATGTTAGTTTTTCTTTACAGGAAGAATGCATTACAGGTTTTATAGGTATCAACGGTGCCGGTAAAACAACCACTATAAGGGCTATTCTTGGTCTTGTAATGAGAAATAGCGGGACTATCAAATTATTTGGAAAGGATATGGATAAGCACGGACCTGAGTTAAAAAACCGTATTGGCTTTGTGCTGGATGATGGCTGCTTTTATGATGATTTAACAATGAAAGAAATGAAAAGCATTATTGCGCCTGCATATTCCAGTTGGAATGAACGCGATTACAAAACCTATATGGAACGTTTTACGCTTTGTCCACGCCAGAAGATTTCAACACTTTCAAAAGGTATGCGTATGAAGTTCGCTTTGACTTTAGCACTTTCCCATCAGGCAGACTTACTTATTATGGACGAACCTACAAGTGGACTTGATCCCTTAATGCGAAGCCAATTCATTAATATTTTGACAGATTATATGAAACAAGGTGGCAAAAGTGTTTTCTTTTCAACGCACATCACTTCCGATCTTGATAAAATTGCAGATATGATAATTCTTATAAACAATGGTAAGATTTTATTCGACGAAGAAAAGGATACATTGATTGATACCCATCGATTAGTAAAAGGTGATAACAAAGACTTGACTGCCCAAACCAGAAAACTATTCTTAAATATTCGAGAAACAGGATTTGGATTTACGGGTATCACCAATAAATTATTTCAAGTTCAAAAAAGCATAAAAGACATTTTGGTCGAAAGACCTACCATAGAAGATATTATGCTGGGATATGTCGAAGGAGGTAGAAAATAATGCTTTTACATCTTGTTAAAAAAGACTTCTTACTTATAAAAAAATATTTGCCACTTTTCATTGTTTTACCATTTGTTATACCCATTTTTGTAATGATACAAGCATCCCAACTTTTGGGACTTGGCGCTTTTGTGCTATCTGTAATTTATGCGGTGTTTATGTTGTACCAATATGTTTTAGTGGCAGAAATGAAATACCCTAAAGCAGAAGCTCTGCTATGTTCTACGCCATACTCTCGCAGTACTATTGTAAAAGCAAGATATGCTTTTCTCCTATTGATGTTTGCTTATAGCTGCTTGGCATACTACGTGTTAGCACTACTATTTACTAAAATTGAATTTCTTACTCCATCTAGTTACCTTATTACTATGCTTATTTTAGTAATCCTATTTGGCGTATATACACCGATTCAATATAAGTTGGGCTTTGAAAAAACAAAGTATTTCTTCATGATAATAATCATGGTATCGCCATTTTTAATAGCTATATTAGCAAAATCCAATATCAAATTCGATTTTACGGCGTTGTCTGCAATACCTATGAATGCCCAGTACCTAATACTGATTGTGGCTATAATTGCTATTCTCTTTATTTCTATAAATGTATCTATAAAAATTTACTCAAAGAAAGAATTGCTATAACTGCTGTATAACTTATTGATTTTGAGAAAGGAGCTGATAACTATGAAAGCTTTACCAATTCCAGTAACAGTCTTCTTTGTGCTGTTACCCGTTATTTATTTGGCTTATAAGAACTTTAAAGAAAATCAAAAAAAATAGAACATCATTTGAATATATTATTAAATTGATAATTCCTCAATGTTTGGTAATTTAGCTTTCCAATGTATGGTCTTTAATTACAAAATACCGTAGAAATTAATCTACAGTATTTTATATTGTTTTATTGAATTATATTATTTTTTATTTTTGCTATTTCTTCCTCACTTAACTTAGAGTACTTCTTAATTTTCACAATGCTTTCACCATCTAGCAACATTTCTTTAACCATTTCTTCTCTAGCCTTAATATTTCCTTTTTGTATCCCTTGTTCTATCCCTTTCTCTATGCCTCTTTGTTCTACAGCCGGATCATACAGAGTCTTAGTCATATTACGCACCTCCTCATTTAATTTTTCATCCTCACCATATTTTGTATTAAGATACTCAAATAAATTTGCTACTGCTAGCAATATTCTGTGTAAATCATCCCCATCTATTTCTGCATTATTAAATAATTGACTTCCTTCTTTAGATATTGTTTCTGATATCTTTTTTGCTTCCATAATAGTTTCTTTTATTTCAGAACTACCTTCGCCATATTTCTTTATTATTTGTTCCATTTTGTACCTAAGTTTGAATACTTGTAATGGAAGCAGTGGATACATTTTATCTTGCATAATGTCTATATCACTGTATTCCCAATATTTCATTGTTGGCACAGCATATTTTATTTCCTGTCCACTCGGAAAAACTAATTTCATTTTTAATTCATCTTTAATATTTCTATTCTGCTCAACAAATATCACCAATTACTTTGGAATGAATATAACTATTTCTTCTGTATCATCTACCTTATATTTTGCTAGTTCCTTTGCTTTTTTTAATCCATATTCAAACATTCTTATTACCATCGTTGCATCATTTTTAGTTTGAAGTTCTATATGATAATGATATGGTTTATTTCCCTTTGAAATCTTTAAAAATAAATCACCCCGTATTATATCGTAATCATCTGAAACAAATTCATTATTTTCGAATGTTATTTCTGTCATTTCAACATCAAAATCTTCTTTGAATAAGCTATTCATCATTGTAATTAGTACTTTCTTTGATACTGCAAATAGCGACTTTAATATCTCATCTAACTTTACCCGTTGTTCATTTTCAGTGTTTATCAACCGTTACACCTACTTTCTATCTTTGTTTTATTTTATCATTTTTATGTGTGTTTTACAATTCCATTACACATATTTCTTATATAATATTGCATTCACAAGGTGATACTTTAATCCATTTCGCCTTCTTCTCTACCTTCTTCCTTATAGTGCAATTTTCTAATCTCATCTATTGTCATTTTAAATGCACCCCCTCTTTCTTTTTTGTATTCTTAATATTTCTTTTCCAATGCATGATCTTTAATTAAAAATAAGTATTGTAAAAAATCTACCAATGCTTTTATTTGATCATTATTTTTAACTTTATCATAAGTTGATAATTCATCTAATAATTTAATTTTTGCATCATATATATATCTTCGTCTCTTGCACCTGTTTCTAATAAACTTTTTGCCATTTTAAAAACTAACTTCAATGGGTTATCATCCCATATTCCTCAACCTGATAACCTAAATCACTGAGAATATGATGTATCTTCATATAACGCCACATCTCGTATAATAAATATAGTTTTTTAGGCGTCATTTGATAAAGCCCATCTCCTAAAGCTAGCCCCTTACTTAGCATAATATACTTTTTATAAACTTCTCTGTAGCTTGGTACCATTTGAAAATAAAAAAGAACCTGCAATGAGTTCTTTTAAAGGTTCTATTCGTAACTGAACTTAGTATTTATAAATGATATTACGGAATACATTTTATATTCTTCTAAAATTTAATTTTCATTTCTACACGCTTTTGCAGTAATAACAGATTCTCACTATTCATCTATCCCGTCACTTAACTGCTGGATTTCTGCTATCTCAGTAAATTCATGTAACTTTTGTTTCAATAATTTCTTATCAATTAAATTTAACGTGTAATCAGAAATCAAAGTCGGCGACAAGCTTCTTGATAAAGCAAACTCAACCACCTCATCATCTTTGTTAGCACAAAGAATAACACCTACACTTGGGTTTTCATTTGGCTTCTTATGCTCTCGATCTAACGCCTCCAAATAAAAATTCATTTTGCCTAAATACTCTGGTTTAAAAGTCCCTATCTTGAGTTCGAATGCTACTAAACACGCAAGCCCTCTGTGGTAGAACAATAGGTCAATATAATAATCACTGTTTCCAACGGAAACTCTATATTCTTCACCGATATAGGTAAAATCTTTACCTATTTCTAAAATAAAGTTTTTCAAATTTCCTATTATCGCTTTTTTAAAATCATGCTCCGAAAACCGTTCCGGCAAATTTAAAAACTCCAAAACATATGTATCTAAGAAATTCGCCTTAATTTCTTTTCCTACAGGCACTGGCTCCAGTTTTTTAATTGACAGCATATATCTTTCATAATAACCACTATCTAATTGTCTTTGAATTTCTCTTGCTGTATAACTTTCCTTAATACAAAGCTTTATATAGAATTCACTTTCTTCGAGTGACTTAGCAGCTGATAAAATGGCAAGATGATTCGACCAACTTATTTGTGTCAACAGTGTTGACACAAATTCACTATCTTTATATGTTTCGTAAAATTGCTTCATTCTATAAAGACCACGTCGATTAAATCCTTTGATTTCAGGACAGTTTTCTGATATGAATTTTGCCATCTCATTAATATATGAGCTTCCCCATTTTTGCATTTGCATTTGTTCCGAAATATACTTACCGACATTCCAATAAAGCAAAATGAGTTCTTCGTTGACTTTACGAAGTGCATTCTCTCTCGATTTTTGTATTAAATTTATTACGCTGCTAAAATCATTACTTATATCATACATTTATAAATTTCTCCTAACATAATTTTTATCCTAATTAAGTTTTTTCAAATGCTGTTCATCCTGAGCCTGCTATTAAATTTACTTCTTATTTTATTATACCCTATTTTTTCACCATATGTACTATTGCCTAGATGCTATAGTTAACATCAAGTTAAAAATAAGATAATATTTTTAAAGAATTTTCAGTTACAAATTTACCATGACCTTTAAAATATCCCTTTCTAATTTTCTTAAATCAGTCTCCACACCATTCACTTTTATCATATTCCCATCTACTACTTCCACAGCAACCTCCCCTATAATATACTCCTTCACTTTATCTTTCCTATTAGTTTCAGCATCCTTGTCTTTATCTATTTTCTTGATTTTAACCACTTTCTCTTTTGCTACCTTCTTTAATATCTTATATACCTGAAGTTCTAAGCTGCTTCCTACCTTTAGCTCCTGGGTACTTTCTGCACTTTTTAGTAGATATAAAGTTGTATAGTTTATAAGCCAAGGTCCAGTTTGAATTGGGATTATGTTTTCTATTTCTTCTATAGATTCTAAGTTAATTCTTAAGTACATATCATCCTCTGTTCCAACGCTCGATTTAATTTCAGTACATTCTTTTCTCCTATATTCTTTCCACTCTTTTATCTTTCCGTAATACCTTATCCCAGCCTCTTGTTTGAATTTTGTCATAGGTTGATAAAATGCTATATACTCAACTGACTCTCTAACCTCTTTTAACCTTGCTACTGGAATATGATAGAAAAGATTTTCTTTATAAACTCTAAAATGCTGTTCATCCTTCACATTAGCAATCATTACGTTAAGATGCTTAAATTTACCATAATCATCATACTCATCTATAACCACCCTATCATTTCTTGCATCGAGTGGGGATTGTTCTATTATTTTCTTTAGCTGCTTAGTAATTAATTTTGTACTACCTGGTAGCATAGGGAAAGCTCCTATATTAACGTCTTCTATACTCTTATAAAAGTCATGTTCTTTAAACTTCTCTTCATCTCCATAAGGAAACATAACATAAGCTCCAAAGGTGTCATACTTAAATTGAACCTCATTACTAAGCTTTGACACTATTGCATCCCTATATCTGTGCATTACGTTTATATCATCCTCAACCGGACCTATTTTCCCTTTATCATCTACATATATTCTATACTTGGCATCAAATATGTAAACTCTATTGTCATCTTCGTTATTTAAATTTCGAATATTAAGCACAGTATCTGGTCTTTGATTAGTTGTTGGAGATGAATATGCTTTGTTATACCATAACTCTAACCTATTCTTTTTATTAGAATATATCATCTTAGCCTGGGAATCCTGAGATAATGTTAAATAGAACCCATTGTCCTTATACTTTAATATCCCATATTCCTCAACCTGATAACCTAAATCACTGAGAATATGATGTATTTTCATATAACACCACATCTCGTATAATAAATATAGTTTTTTAGGAGTCATTTGATAAAGTCCATCACCTAAAGCTAGACCCTTACTTAGCATAATATACTTTTTATAGACTTCTCTGTATCCTGGAGCCATTTGAAAAACTAAACTCATAGTCTTTTTACCTGTAAGATTACTAACATTCCTAAATCCATTTTTCAAGTGTTTTTCTAATATAGATATCTTATTCTTTAAAAACTTATGTAGATCCACTTTATCATCAGTATTATTAGCATTATTTTTCGCTTTATTATTAAGCATATTTATAACTATATTTTTCACAACAACATTTAGTCTTTTTATAATATTCGTTATCATATACTTAACAAACCTATTTTCATATATATCTATAGTTGTTATCTTTCTTTTATCTACCACCATTGTTGCAATATAATTTTTATCCTTACCTTTTATAAATCCATTTTTATTTTCCGAAAGGCAGCTTGAATGCTTCCTAAGATAAGCAATTGTATTACGTGAAGATACTCTCGATTTCTCTACCCTTCTTATAGACTCTATAGTTACTACATTATGCTTAGGATTTGCTATAATCCTTTTTATAGCTTTTTCTAAATCATCAAATATACATCTCAAAATGCTTATAAATTCTGCGTTGGTTTGATGTTTAGTATCCACCAGCCTAGTTTCTAAATAAGTTTTACCCATAAGGGCAAATGCTAAAGAATATATCTCATCATTTACTTCATTCATTATGTCTTTATAATCCTTTTGATAATCGATTTTAGACGGAAAAACTTCTATATCTATAGATAATATATCCTTTCCATCTTTAGTAATTATAAAATTAGACAAACCAATATCTGACGAAAAATCAACCATTCCAATATAACAATTACTTATTTTCTGAAACCCAGTATTTAAGCTACTTCCCATGTGAATTACTTCATAATGACTGTCATCTTTAACTTCTAATATTAACTGATATTTCCCATTTTCATAAAAGCAGGGTTTAACAGTAGGTCCCCTAACTTCTGCTAACTCACCATTATCAGAAATTACTTTCACTATAACTTTATTCTTATCTTTATATTCCAATGCTATAGTAAGCGTTGCTGTAGTATTTATATTAATACTTAAATCTCTTGCTTTCTTGTTTATACACTCGCCACTAAATGTTAATGAGAATTCATCACTGCAATCTATTTCTAAAAGCTTATCATTACGCCCAGAATGAAGTAAATCCATCTTCATAACCTCTTAACATCATAAGTATTTTTTTAGCACTCTTTTTGTACTTAATTTTGCCTGATTTTAGCTCTACTTCACACTCTTTAATATACTCAACTGTATCAGTGACTTCTTTACCACTCGTATTACAGTAATTAAATAATTTAATTAGAATATCTTTAATTAGAAGCTCACTTCCAGTTATAATTGGCAATATCTTTTGCATTATTTGAAAATCAAAAGCATCATCTTCGCTTAATAAATCATTAATCTTGTTTTCTAACATGTAAAATACAATCTCATCTCTAACTCTGTACCCAAAATTCTTATTACCTTGCTCTAGTATCTCATTTATATCTTTAACCTTACTATTAGTTTGCCTAACAAATTCATCATCACTATTTAAAGCATCCTTAATAGTTAAGAAGCTTGTCTTAAAAAAATCGTTCTCCACATTAATGCTTTCACATTCTTCATAACCGAAATCTAAAGCATCTAAATCTACATCCGAAAACTCAATAGTATTCGCTCTATCTAACACCTTTCTACTAAAAGCAAAAGTCGTATCATCCATATTAACAGTACCTACAATATAAATATTTTCCGGTATTCTTAAATTTGCATACTTATTTCCTTCAGCCAGATATCCCTCAGAAAATAATCTATCTGTTTTAATATTATTATTCTCATCCAATTCTCTAGATTCTATAATGCTTAAATACTCACTTAAGTAATACTCCACCCTAGCTAAATTCATTTCATCTAAACATATAAAATATGGTTTATTAATATTCTCCTCTTTAGAAGCTCTAAAAATAATCTCAGTTAATTTACCAGGAACAAATTCATCATTTATGTTTTTATAACCAAACAATTCAGTACTATCATTCCAATCAGGCTTTACACAGATAATATTATATTGACCATTGTCTGATGTAGCACCAATAGCAGCCGCAAATAATTTAACTAACTTAGATTTACCTGTCCCACTTATCCCTGCAAGAATGACAAAGGGTTTTGTTTTAAGTGAGAGATAGAAGTTAGCTAGGTCGTTATAGTGGTATATAAAGCTTTTTGATACAATATATTTTTTTATTTCTTCTATCATATCTTTTGTTTCATGAACTATACTACTCTCCATATCTTCACTTCCCTCTTTTGGATTTCCTAAATAAATATTATTATAATATTCAGCATAAATGGTTATCATGTTATTTAAATCAGTTATCAGCTGCTGCTCCTGTGCCATATTATCTTTGTTATATAATTTATAAAATATTGAACCTACCTCATAGTCTTTATTTCCCACTGATAAATTATTATCTGCAATAAACCCTTTAGAATCTATACCGATCCTAATTTTTGCCCTGGTATTCACCATTTGTTCTGTGGCCTTTCGCTTACCGAGTTTCTTTTTAAGATTAGTACATCCTTGATTTAATGTAATATAAACTCTTTCCATGTCTTCTGAAAATAAATATACTATATAAATACCTTCCTGGATGGTAGTTGTTATTTCTTTGTTATAGGCAGCAATCCAAGGACAACTTGTCCACCCACCCTGACCAGCAGAACCTTTTATGATTAAATTTTCATCATTAATATTATTTTTAATCTCATCTTTAACATCGTAATTAAGAAGCTTGAACATCCTATGCTCCCGTCCAAACTTACCTTTCATTATTTCAGTTTTATAGTTTTGCATTATATCTAATAAATTTTCTCTTAAAGACATCTTATCCCCCGCTCTTCTTTTCTATAATAATATGATTCTACAAAATATTTCAAAATCCTGCTAATGTCTTATTACCTGTATGTATTCTTTAACTGTAAGACAGATTGTATCCGAGAAGGTATAGCAAAATTTAATTTCACTATACCTTTTTCAACTATCTTTATTTACTACTTTTAGCAATTAAAAAATTAAACAGGTGTCCATAAAAATTAATTATAAATCTTATAATCTCGGTTGCCAATCTATACATTGTTTCATGTAACATTTTTCTATTTAATCAATTAGTATAATTAACTCAAAAGTATACTTATATTTATTAGTATTATATTAACGTATACTAAATGGCAAACTGCAAATACTAACCTTAAAGTATTAACAAAAAGGACTGAGGTTACTATGGATTATAAACAATGTAGACACTGCAAAGAAACCAAGGAACTACCACAGTTTAGTTCAGATAAATCTTCGAAAGATGGGCATCAAAAATACTGCAAAGAATGTAATAAACATTTTAATAGGGACTATAAAGAGAGAAAGGCATCTAAAGAAGGCAGAGTGATGCTCCCTTATAAATCCAAGCAATATTCAACTATAAGTGATGAAGAATTACTACAAGTTATAAAGGATTTCTTTAATGAATTTAAGCGTGCACCAACAACCTGTGATTTTGAAAACAATGATAAATATCCCCATTTCAAAACATATTATAGGCACTTTATTTATTATAAATCTGATACTAAGGTATCTAGTTGGAACGACATTTTAAAACTCGCCGGTGTATCTCCTCTAGATTATAGAGACTTCTGGTCTGCATGGCAGTATCTTGTTGAAATATCAGCCTCAATTTTAGAAGGAGATTGTTTATTTCAATATTGTGGATTCGGTTTAGATTTTAAACCGGATATCTATATTCCTCTTAAGCATAAAGTAATTGATGCAGCTACCTCTAATTACGCGTGCAAACACAAGGAGAAGCAGTATAAAAAAGCCACCGATAAAGGTGCCTGCGTAGAATATTGGTGCTTAAACAAAAATAACAAGCCAGGGTTAAACTTGCCAAATCTGAAGTATATTTTTGCTGATGAAATAATTTTGAAATTATCAGCCTTAGGTCATCATAAATTATGTCATGATATCAAGAACCTACATCTAGTATATAAAGATTTTAAGGACGTATATATAAATCATAAGAAAGACTATATAATTAAAAAATTAAAAGAATTTCACGCTAAAAATGATAGAACTCCTTATGTGAGAGATTTCATAGGAAACCCAGACTATCCCTCCTCATCAACTATAACAAATTTGTTTGGAACCTTTAATAATGCATTAATTGCATCTGAATTAAATATAAATACTTTTGCTAATTTACCTTTTAATGAAAAAATAGCTAAGGATGATTTAATAAATTTTATTAATAAACGTGGACGGTTACCATTATGCAGAGAGTTAGGTCCCCCTAATACTACATTTACTCAAAAAGTATATTTTAAATATTGGGGTGGAATCGAAGGTTGCGTTAACTCAATTGGGCTTAATTATGTAAAATTAAAATATTCGGCAAGTACCCTCAAAGTCAAATTAAGACTTGACCAAATAATAGAGTTTAAAACCTTTCACAACCGGATGCCCGCAATTAATGAATTTGGTACTAAGAATAACCTCCCTAGCTATCACTGGGTCAATGATAATTTTGGCAGTTATCAAAATTTAATAATTCACTTAAAAAATTCCATAGAACCTAATTTCTAATATTAAATATTCAAATAATTTCATCCACATTATTATGATAAAATAGTATACTTGTCCACAAATTAAGTATGTACTATTTTATCCAACGGGTTTGATTTTGGGTTGCAAAACAGTTAAATAGCAATATAAATATATCATTAAATAGCGTATTAATTAGCATATAATTTATACGCTATTTTTCGTTGGTATACCTATAATTATTTAAAATTAAATGATATAATCGTATATCTAATAGCAACTATAATAGCATATCAAAATATTATTTCATAAAGCAGTGAAGTTGTTATTTGCATTGCTAATATTTGTATTTATTTTACATTAGAGGCTATTTTATGTCTATTATTGAATTCATTAAGCCCATGATTTATACCATTTATGATATTTTATATTTTAAATTTTAAATGGTATAAGTAAAAATAAAAAAGGTTCAAAATAGAACCTTTTTTACATATATCAACAACCTATTAAATTATTTAATTGCAGATGGATTTTTTACTTTTATGCTTGTTACTTCACCACAATCTTTACAAAATTCAACGATAAGTTCGGAACCACCTAATCCAGTTCTTGAATCTAAGGACTGTAAACTTGCTATTCCAGATATTTTACCTTTTTTTCTTTCTATTGAGCCACATTTACTACATGCCTTGTTATTCTCCAAAGTGATTACCTCCCAAATTAGATTTTAATATTTATGGACTGTTCAATGAATTATAACAACCCACTTAATAAGTTTAACAAATCTTCACTTTATTTACAACTTTTTAGTATAACCTTACAATTTTAGTTAAGTTTATAAAACAATTAATATGCTATTTTGTATGCTATTTATAGTTTTTGCAACTCAAAATCAAACCCGTTGTATTTTATCATATCTACTCTGTTTCTCTTTTAACTAAGCCACAAATAATATCAATACCATTTGATATTATTTTTCTTTGTTCTCCATTTAATTCTTTATTATTAATAAGTATTTTTTTCTCCTGTGCTAATTTTTTTATTAAACCTACTATTTTTTCTAGTTCAATAAATTGAGAGTCATTATGCATATAATCTCCCTGGTCCCATTCCTTAACAACATGTATATCATTACACAACAAATAATCTAATGAAACATTAAAGTATTCTACGAAATTTCTAATAGCATTCATCTCAGGTTGTCTTTTATTATTCTCATATTGGCTAATAGTTGTTTTCGTAAATGCATATCCGTATAGCCTATTAAATTCATTAGCAATTTGTTTTTGAGTCAATTCCTTAGACAGCCTTATGCTCTTAAACCGAGCCCCGAAAGTATTCAAAATAAATTCCTCCATAACTATAATATCATTTATAATTATGGCCAAACATTGACTTCTCTACTCAATAGTTATTCTTATATTTAATGTGTGTAATTAAAACAAACCCATCACTTTTACACTAGCCCCTTTTATGCTAAACTAATCTAGAGGTGTTTTGTATGAAGAAATTAATAAAAGTTGTAGGTGCAATTATAGAAAATGAAAACAATGAAATTCTATGCGCTCTTCGCTCGCCAATAATGTCTCTCCCAAACATGTGGGAGTTTGCAGGTGGTAAGATAGAGGGTAGTGAAACTTTAAAAGAGGCTATTGAAAGAGAAATAAAAGAAGAACTGACTTGCGATGTTGAATTTATTGATGTTTTTAATGATAATACTCATGAATATGATAAATTTATAGTAAATTTAATTACTGTTAAGTGCCGCATAATATCTGGTACTCCTACAGCGAGCGAACATTCAAAATTGATTTGGTTACATAGAGAGAATTTACTTTCTCTAAACTGGGCTCCAGCAGATATAAAGGCTGTAAATCAACTTGCAACAGAAAAGGTATAGCAAAATAATCAACGGCTTGATTTTGAGTTGCAGAACCTATGAATTATATATGAATATAAAACTACCTTATCTATTTAAGTAACTATTCTATATACAAGTGGAAATACTAATTTTAAACTTCTTGAAGAAAACAACAAAGGCTCAGAAATAATTTTCCCTTGAGCCTTTACTGTTTTCTAACCTTTATATTATACCTTCTGCTTCACATCTTAACTTATAGAAATAGTTAATAAGCTCTACATCATTTTTTATTGTATCCTTTAATTTTTCTAATGTTCTTTTTCCAGTTCGCTTATCAATTAATGCAAAAATTTTAACAAGCATATTGTCTGAAATTAAAGATTTTTCAATAGGTGCACTAAAGTAAAACTCTAATGCTTCAAAGAAGTCATATTGACAAAAGACACCTTCTTTTTTTGTTAGCTCATGTGCTTTATCATCAATTCTTCTGTTGGTATCATAATCATCTACACTGTAATTCTCGTCTGGAAATCTTAATTCATCATATATGTCATACTGTCTTCTTTCAGCTATAAATGTGCACATATTTAATACTTCTTTTTTATCAACTGTTATATAAGCTCTTCCCATACCATCATCGGCTTTTCTATAATTTACAACAAAAAAGTCAACTCTGTTTTTTAGCACCTCGCATATAAAGTTTTCTAAATTTTTCTTAACTTTGCTCCATTTCCTTTGCATATTGCCCCCTATGGATATTTTTATAATTCATTTTCATTAAATACCTAATATATTATATTTTATTTATAAATATACAATGGTTTATGAAATAATATTTTTCTATACCTTTTTTATGAAATCTGTATATAAACCTACCGGGATCTCGCTTTCTAATTTCATCTTAACAGTTATAGGCTTTTCACCTTCATACTCTATCACATCACCCTTGCCTATGTAAATATAAGGCTCTGAGGCTCCGTCAATTTGCTTATATTTCCTTACAAAAATATGTAGATTAATTCCCCTTTGTTTATTAAAAATAATATTTTTCCCTCTGTCTGAATTTTGAGATGTAGCATTTGGACTTTGCCATTGAAAGTATTTACTATCCATAAATTTATCTTTATAATTTATGCTTTCCTTAATATCTTCTTCCTTATGTAAATCTACAAAAAGAAAATATTCATTTCCATTTGCTATAAGTCCACTTCCTCTAAAAGAACTATGGATTTTAGTATAATTAGAAAGTAGCGCTGCATCTATCATTTGATACTGCTCATATAACTTAAAGAACGGCACTCCATAATAGTTACTATCAAACTCTTTTTCATATCTTATAAGCGCATAATTTATAACATCCTCAATATATGTTCTAAATTTTTCATTGTGTGTTACCGTCTTAAAATCCCAGGTACTACTTAAGACGTCGCCATTAAGTTCAAAACACTTAATGTTATTTTTTAATTGTGCTGAATCATAATAGTTCTGATTTAAACACCGAAACGCATGTATAATACTATTATCATCTACACCATCAATATACTTTAATATTTCATTTTTAGCTTGCGCTAAATTTACTTTTTCATTACTTAGTAGATATTTAATTATACTAACTTCATATACTCTTTTTATAGGCAATCTTGCTGAAATTTCTTTAAGTATTTTAAATAACACGTCCTCTTCCAGCAACTTTTTTAAAACATCATCATTCTCAATCTTAGCCACAAACCCAATATAAGTTTTTTCCTTATTTAAAAATCTTAAAGGATCTGGAGCTCCATCATATTTTACATAATCCATAAGAAAGTACGGAGTTTTTCCACTGTTCATCATCTTAAACTCTAAATATTCTTCCTTTAGATATCTCATGGAGTTAAAATTTTCTTCAGTTAATTGTTCTAATATTCTCTCCTGAGCAATTCTATCCATCTGTATATTTGTGCATCCAGGTATATTACCAAACTGAGTCGCCACAGCTACCTTTAAACTATCTTTATCATAATATCTTGCACCATTTAAAGCTATTGCAATTAAAAATACTTTTTTATGATTGCCTATAAAATCTAATACAGTTAAAAAGGACTTTTCTTTATGAGTTCTAAGCCCACGCCCAAGCTGTTGTATGAAAATTATTGGTGAGTTAGTCGGCCTAAGCATTAGTACTAGATTTATAGATGGAATATCCACACCTTCATTAAAAATATCCACGGTAAATATAATTTCTAACTCATCCTCATCCGCTTCTAGTTTCTTTATGTAATGTTGTCTATCCTCAGCAGAATTTTCTCCTGTTAAGCATACACTTTTAATACCTCTTATATTAAATTCAGCTGCCATGTACTGTGCATGATCAATACTAGCACAGAAACCTACACCTTTACGTTTCTCCCCATCATAACCGTAAAATTCCATCTTATCTATTATAAAGTCAACTCTCTCATTAACCTTTAATCTTTTAGTAATTTCATCAATGTCCTGAGGATTTACACCACTTAAGTCAATACCCTCTATATCAGATATGCCAAAATAGTGAAATGGAATAACGAGTTCCAGCTTTAAAGCTTCTCTAAGCCTTAATTCTAAGGCCACATTATTATCAAAGATATCAAATATGTTTCCTCCATCGCATCTTTCTGGAGTTGCAGTCATGCCAAGTAAAAACTTTGGTTTAAAATACTCCATTACCTTTTCATAAGACGGACTAGAAGCGTGGTGAGCCTCATCTACAATCATATAATCAAACTCATCGCATTTAAAGTTTTCAAGATTATTATTCATTGATTGTATAGTAGAAAACAAATAATCCGCGTCTAAATCCTTACTTGTTCCAGTTAAAAGTCCTGTGGTCCTATTCTTATTCTTTACGATCTCCTTAAAGGTTTTCTCTGCACCTCGCAATATCTCTTCCCTATGAGCCAAGAAGAGTAACTTTTTAGGTTTATAACTAATAGCATCAAATGCCGACATATAGGTTTTCCCTGTACCTGTAGCCGCAATAACCAAAGCCTTATCTTCACCAGACGCTCTTAACCTATGTAAATTATCCATAGCCTTCTGTTGCATATAGTTAGGTTTAATTAATTGATAACTACTAAACTCTAAGTTGTTATTATGTTGGCTTTTCTTAAGTTCCTTTAGAAAATTACTGTAACTATTAATAAACTCATCATCCACAATAGAAGTTGCTTCCCATAAACTTAAATACTCCTCCAAAACCTCACGGGTAAAGCTATCATCTTTTTTAGAAATAACTCTAACATTCCACTCAACATTACGCTTTAAAGCCCTTTGAGTTATATTAGAAGATCCTATAATTATTTTATATTCGTCCCTGTTTTCAAAAATGTAAGCTTTAGTATGAAATCCCATTTCCTTTGTAGCTACAAAAACTTTCAAATCGATATTATTAAACTTATTTATTCTCTCTAGGGCCTTTGGTTCAGTGAAGTTAAGATATGTAGATGTTAATATTTTACCCTTTACACCTTTTTCCTCAAGCTCCTTAAAGCTATCTAATAAAAGTTGAAGTCCACTAAAATTAATAAATGCTACACTAAAATAAAATTTAGCGCATTCACTTAAGCATCTCTTAAGCTCGTCTAATAAATTTCCTTTTTCTGAATTTACTATTAGCTTGTTGTTTACTAGGTATTCGGTGTTTTCTATTTCTTTATGTTTAATGTCAACAAGACTAAGCTGCTGATTTTCTTTAATCTCTATTTTATCAAATGTTGAGTTCATTTTATCCCCCATAATCTCGTGTGTATCTATTCCTATATTCCTACTTTTAACATGGTGGATTATACCCCCAGTTTAATTGTTACTAAATGGAGTATTCGAGATACAACGGTGATTCCCTTCTTACATCATAATGATAGCTAGTGCCTTTGAATACAATATACCCTTGCTTACACAATAATACTATCTTTATATCTAATATCATCAATTATTATTGAAACATACCTAAAATCCACTATTTTTTTATGAAGAAGAGATTAGCTAATAAAATATAAATATTATTCATATCACTCCATCTTCTTCATATTAATAATCAAAATCATCAGCTGTGTAATTATTATTTTTACTATTAAAAATAGTTCTTTCTAAAGTTTTAAATATAACCTTTTCATAGAATTCATCTTTTTCTAAATGCCAGTTTATAAACTTTATTTTATTATTTGTATCTAAAATAAAATTTATTATTTCACTTTTTGCTGTATCATATATATCATTTTTAAGTTCTAGCTTTACCTTTATAACTTTATTATTCATTTTATATTGAATTGATTTATCTATAAATGGACACTCATAAAATATTAATATCCACCAAACTTGTTTATACAAAAAAAATTTTAAATTGTTTTTTATTTCATCAACGGCATCTTCAATTTTTGACTCAATAATTTCTATTAGTTCTTTTTTAGCAATAATATTATTTTGTACATAGATTAAATACGTAGCAAATAACATCGGATTATTCTTTTCGTAAATCCTATCTAAAATTTTCTGTTCTATATTAGACTCAAGTTTTATGTTATCACATGCATATAAAAGTAATAAGTTTACAATATCCTCATCATTTCCATTTGTAAAAATAAATTCATACCGTTTAGCAACTTTTTTTAAAATAGTGATAGATTGAATTTTCCCAATTTCCTTTTCTATTAGAATGATAATACTAATCAACTTTTCAGTGTTATTATATGTTGCAGCAAACGAATATGTATATAATAATAAATCATATAATTGATATATTGCAAAATCCTTTGATTTATTAAAGATAGTTTTTTTTAATTCATTATATTTTCTATTAGCAACCTTATTTAAAATAGTAGATAAACAGTATGAGACAACTTTTACATTGTAATCCATATTATTTATTAACATATTTTGAAATAATTCTTTTATTTTTGAAAATTTATTATTATTCATCAAATTTTTTTCTTTTATTATGTATCCATACTTTTCATCTCTTACATCATGGAAAAGAAATTGTAGCAAACTACTTGTGTAACCATTCACACTCTCTCTCCATGTAAACCATATATGCGGTAACTTACCAACCTCTTTTTTTTTGTTATTTAAATGCAATCTATATTTTTCTGCTGTGTTAGTAATTAACGATATTATCTTATTAATATTTTCCTCATCATTTGTAAAAATAAAAACATCATCAATATATCTTTTTATACTGTAATCTTCGTCTTTTATTATTCCTATTCTGTTAAGTTCAATATACACTTCACTATCTATATTTTGCAATAAAATTTCTGCTAATAATCTTGAAAATTCTGGGCCTACTACGATACCATTTGTCATTGACATATTCATACTTTGCAATAATCTATCAATTGCACTTAATATATGTTTTTGATTAAACAATTTAGCTTCAATAACATTGCTAGTAATAAACCAATTATACGTATGAGTATAAATACTATCAAAGCATTTATTATACTCTATTTTCCCAAAAAATTTATATTTTCTATTCAAGTCAAACCATTCTTGTGATTTATAAAAAAAATCTAATCTTTTATAAGGTTCAATTTTATAAAAATTTCCACTTGCTTCAATTTTATCTCTTTTATTATCAGCGTTTATATATTCATATTCAACAATACTATTGTCACTTTTTGTGTAATATAAATCATTATTTTTTTTATGGTGCCGAATTGAAAACAAATTTGTATTTATGCTATCTAGTAATTCTTTTTCATATTCGTCCAAAAAACAGCAAACCTCAATCATAGAAAGTGGATTAACATATGACAATTCTCTCATATCATTGTTATCCTTTAAAATATGATACTTTAATGGCGACGCATGCCATGCTGGAGATATGTTACCTTTATCTTGATCTCCAGAGCACTTCATGATTTTTTTTATACTTTTAGATTTTATTAAAAAATCATAAAAATATTTTGATGTGTATATTTTAGGAGTTTCTACTGGTTGCAAATCTGTTAAGATAATATCCAGTTTATTTCTTTGCATGCTTTTATTCTTCATATACTTTTCTCCCCTATTTATGATATACTAATAATTGATCAAGTTATTAAAAGTGAGTGTTATTTATCTCACACACATTATCGGTGAAATTTTGTTGACAGATTTGTACATATGTTAGCTTGCTTAATCTGTCAATTTAGTCAATGGTATATAACTATACTATACTATTAGCCAAACCAACTATAGAGGTAGGAGCAATCTTATCTCTATAGTTTTATTAAAGAACAATATATTTTTACACATTCTCGATATGATTTTTTATCTAAACTACTGACATATCCCAATTTTAAAATTTTATCTTTTAAATATTCTTGTGACCATCCAATATTAGGATGAAATACAATCGATTTATTCTTTTTAATTCCATATTCTAAACTATAACAATCTTTCCCTGACTTTCTTGAAAAATATGGTAGGTCACCATGTGTTTCTCTATTAACCTCTATGATTATTTCTGATTTTAAGAACTTTTCTGTATTCCTAACAAGTTTATGTTCTTTAATATATTTTCTCAATAAACAGTAATTAGAAGATAGACCCATCACATCCCAGTTTCCCAAACTAGAATACCTTGAATTATCATTATTATAAAAAACTATTCTAGATATAAAATAATTCAATCTTTGTCTAAACAATTCTATATTTAAATTGACTAAATACTCCTTAACAATTTCATTAATCTTTTTTTTATACTTATTCATTTTTTCTTCATCAATTCCAAAAATAAAATGATAGTCTTTAGTTCTCTCAAATTTATACCCTAAGTATATAAAACATTCTTTTTTATCTTTCTTTGTAAAATATTTTTCTTTATCTATATTAAATTCAATATTTTCATTGAAACAGTTTTTTAATGCGCCTTTTAATTGCTCTTCTATCTTCTCTTTTGTTACTTTCTTGTTGAAAATTATTAACCCATCATCTACATACCTGGAATAAAAGATCATTCCATTATTTTTTAAATTAAATTGAATCATCTCATCAAATTTATGTCCTGCTATTTCAGTCAGAGCATTTGATGTAGGTAATCCTGCAAAACAATAATTATAAGTACTAAATAACCTTTTTAGAATATTTTTTTCAAATTGATTAAGTTTAGAATTCAGAATATATTTCTCGAAAATAATTTTTGCATCAACAGAATCAAAAAAATCTTTTATATCAAATCTGTAAATCGTATAGTCATCCAGTGCATTAATATTTTCTATTAAATTGAATAACTTCCTCATTATTTTATTTCTATCACTATATTTAATATCGAAAACTATATCTAAACGTTTCTTTAAATATTTTATTGAAAGCTCTGTTAATGAATATTTTTGAATTGCGTATACGGTTCTAATCTTATTATTTTGTTTTATCTTTGTTCGTGTTATGTATGGGGATTTAATTTCAATATTTTCAAGTTCAAATTGCTTTTTTAAATATAATCTGTTATTGTATAAAGATTTAATTTTTTCATTGTATTCTTCAGTTCCTAACTTTCTTTTATACGACTTAAAAACACCATTTAATGTATAATCCTCGTCTACATAAATCCAATTTCTAAAAAATGTTTGATCTTTTATAGTTCCATCCTTGTTTAAAATTTCTAAATACACTCCGTCATTTATACCACTATCAATTATTTTTTTTATCATATAAGAACTGTAGCTTACACCACCATTTATACATAGTTTATTGACATTCTTTCTAAGAGAATCTTCTAAATTTAAACTTTTACAATATCCAACCAAATAAATACATACATACCTACTGCTTATTTCCTCACCATATAATTCTAAAATTTGATTTTTAATTATTTTTATCCTTTTTTCTTGCTTTGCTTCCTTTAACTTAACCAATACTGTCTCTAATCTATAATCATTTAATAGATTATTATATTTTTTTACTAATTTACTCCTATCCCAATCATTTCTGTCTAATTCACTTAATAATTTACTAATAGTTTGAGTCTTTGGTTCAATGTTCTCTATGATATTTCTTCCCCTAAGCATATCTGGTAAATACAAATTATCCCTTCCTCCCCCTAATACAATACTATTCTCCAGTTTAGAATTATCGTAACTTTTTTTATTAGGTTTTATATTACGTCTTCTGAAATCAATTTAATACTTAACTATTATCCTCTATTCATCTCAATACCGATAGGTGAGCTACCGCTTTTACCACGAAAGTGGCAGTCAGAATAGCCTTTCCCCCGGTTCACACCGTACGTGATAGTTTCCCATCATACGGCGTTCCATCT